>OGHO01000036.1_pt1 | contig 154162 bp, 150 predicted proteins | sample 1571421 | NCBI WGS metagenome assembly OGHO01 (sample SAMEA2581937, study PRJEB24529) | metagenome | biome: Human gut stool | place: China | collected 2011
AAGCAAACTAACCTTTATTGTTAGGTTCTTTCACTAATTAAATTATACATAATTAGTTTATTTATGTAAATAAGAAAGAGTGTAATATATGAAAAAAAGAAACTTAAAAGAATTTAAAAAATTAGATAAATACCAATTTAAAGCGGTAACTTCTAAGAGAAATGTCACTCTTGTTTTAGCGGGTGCGGGTTGTGGTAAGACATATATAATAACATCTAGGGTAAGATACTTAATAGATTATTTAAATGTTAATCCAAAAGACATTTTATGTATTTCGTTTACTAATGATGCGGTTAATAAACTAAAAGATGACTTAAATTATGAAATAGAGGTACTAACGTTTCATAAACTAGCACTTAAAATAATAGGAAGAAAAAAGGAAGTTTTAGCAGAAGATATGTTAACTGATATAATAATTAATACTTTTTCTAATGATAAATTATTTGGATTATATAATATGGGTAAGCAAGATATGTATACTCTAATTAAAACCTTTATTAATCTTTTTAAATCAAATAATTATAAACTAGATAAATTTTATACATTTATAAATAAATCTAATGCGAAAGATAAGATTTTGTTAAAAGAAATAATGAAGTGTTACATATGTTATGAGTCATATTTAAATAAAGAAAATTTAATGGACTTTAATGATATGATAAATCTTGCAATAGAAGGGTTAGAAAACTCAAACTTAAGATATAAACACATTATAGTAGATGAATATCAAGACACATCCTATACAAAATTTTTATTATTAAAAAAATTAATAAAATTATCTTGTGCTTCTTTTTTTGCAGTTGGAGATGATTTTCAATCAATTTATAGGTTTGCAGGTTCTAACATAAAGATAATTACGAATTTTAGAAGATACTTTCCATTTTCTAAAATAATAAAACTAAAAAATACTTATCGTAATTCTAGTGAATTAATTAAAATAGCAGGAAAGTTTATTATGAAAAATCCATTTCAAATAAAAAAGAAGTTAAAATCTTCTATAAGTGTTAAAAATCCGGTACAAATAGTTTATTATGATAACTTGAATAATTCTTTAGAAAATGTAATTTTAGAAGATAAAATAGATGATTTATATATTTTGTCTAGAAATAATAAAGATTTAGATAATATTAAATTAGATAATGTTAATTGTAAAAAAATTAGTGTACATAAATCTAAAGGCTTAGAATCTGAAAATGTTTTTTTAGTTAACGTAAGCTCATCTAACAATGGTTTTCCTAATAAATATGTAGATCATAATATATTAAAATATGTTAATAATTATAAAGAGTATTATCCTTATGAAGAAGAAAGAAGACTTTTTTATGTTGCACTTACAAGATGTAAAAATAGAGTGTATTTATTTGTTCCAAAGTATAAAGAATCTATTTTTATTAAGGAGATAAAACGGTATAAAAATGTGATTATAAGAAAAAATAGTTAGAAATATGTTTTTAAAAATTATAATTTATAACATTGAAATAAATAATAGAAAATCTAGAACTTTGTTAGATTATCTATTATTTTCTTAATGCTATCTTTGTTATCATCTAGATAAAATTCATCTATAATTCGGTTACTATCTTTATCCATAAAGAAATTTTCATCTAATGATTTTGTTACACAATTACAATCATTTAAATAAGTGATTAATAAGTTAATACTTCTATAAAAATCTAACATGTAAGATAATGCATTACTATTTTTTGTTCTTAAATATATGTTTGCAGCCTTTTTAGCTTCACTTATCTTATAATTTAAAACAGATTTAAATAGTATATTATCATTGATTTTTAATGTTAATAAAATTTCAAAAAATGTTGGAATAAATTCATTTTTACTTTTATGATTAAATTTTTCATATACATGGGCTTTTTCATGCATTAAAACGGGCACTCTTCTTATACTTTCTTTATCTGATACATCAATATAACTTTTGTAAGTTCCAAGTCTTGATAAGCCTTCAAATGAATTTAGGTTTGAGCTAATATCATATTCTATTTTAGTTTCATAAGTTTCTAGTTCTTTGTTTCTTTTATACATAAAAAACATTTTATAAAAATCATTCGAAAATTTATTAGCGGTTATAAAGTCCATTTTAATATCAGAAAAATCATTATCCATTTTATTTAAATTTAATATATCACGTGCTAATTTTTCATAATCATTCATAATAATTTCTCACCTTCAAAAAACATAAGTATTATACTTATAAATTAAAAAAAGTAAATAATTTTGTCATACGAAAAAAATTATATTTATTAAACATACTTACTACTATTTATTAGGAGGTTATTATGAATAAATATAATAAAAACGGACTAAGTGATAAAGAAGTTATTGAAAGTAAGGAAAAATATGGTACTAATGAAATTAAAAAAGGTAAAACTAATAGCTTTCTATCTTTATTAATAGAGTCTTTAGGAGACCCTATAATTAAAATATTGTTAATTGCGCTTGCGATAAAAGTGGTTTTCTTATTTAGAGACTTTGATTGGTTTGAAACACTTGGAATTTTAATAGCAATTTTCTTAGCTTCTTTTATATCAAGTATTTCAGAGTATGGAAGTGAAAAAGCTTTTGAAAAACTAAAAGAAGAATCATTAAAGTTAAAATGTAAAGTTAAAAGAAATGGAAAGGTAACAGAAATTTTGTTTGATGAAGTTGTGGTAGGAGACGTTGTTTTATTAGAATCTGGTGATAAAATTCCTGCAGATGGCGTTGTTATAGATGGCTTTTTATACGTTAATGAATCATCCATAAATGGTGAATCAAAAGAGGTACATAAAGAAAAATATTCATATGGAAACATAAAAGATAAAAACAAGTTATATAGAGGTTGCATCGTATGTGAAGGTGCCGCATTATCAGTTATAACGAATGTTGGAGATAATACTTTCTATGGCAAGATTGCTAGGGAGCTTCAAGAAAAAAAGAGCGAAAGTCCTCTTAAAATAAGGCTTAGATCACTTGCTAAAGTAATTAGTACGTTTGGTTATATAGGAGCTTTTTTAGCATCTGTTTCATATCTTTTTTCCAATATAATTGTTAGAAATAATTTTAATTTAGGATTAATAATGGATACCATAACAAACATTCCACTTATGATGAATTATGTTATATATGCTCTTACGCTTGCGGTTACCATCATAATTGTTTCTGTACCAGAAGGACTTCCAATGATGATAACCCTTGTTTTATCATCAAATATGAAAAGAATGCTTAAGAATAATGTTTTAGTAAGAAAAATGGTAGGTATAGAAACAGCGGGATGTATAAATATATTATTTAGTGATAAGACAGGTACAATAACAACTGGCAATTTATCTTGCGAAAGTATATTAGATGGTAACTTAAGTGCATATAAAAAAGAAGATGAACTTAAAGATAACACATACTCAAAAATATTAAAAACATCTATGGTGGTAAATAATATGTCATCATACGATAATGATAAGGTAATAGGAGGAAACATAACTGATAGATGTTTATTATCTTTTTACAAGCCATTTAAAATAGATGGTGTAAAAATAATTAAACAGATACCATTTAATAGTAAAAATAAATATATGATTACCGTTATAGATGATAAAAAAATGAAAAATCTAATAAAAGGTGCTCCAGAAGTATTATTAGATAAATGTAAATACTATTATGATAAAAATGGTAGAAAAGAATTATTCTTAAATAAAAGCAAGATAGAAGATAAAATAAAAAATGCTACATCAAATGGAGTTAGGGTAATTGTTTTAGCAAGTAGTGATAACATAAATGCTACTATTTTTAATGACTTAGTTTTTGTAGGGGCAATATTTATTAAAGATCCAGTAAGAAAGGAAGCTAAAGAAGGAATTAGATTAGTTAGTAATGCTTCTATTAAAACGGTTATGATAACTGGTGATAATAAAAATACGGCAGAGGCTATCGCAAGGGAAGTAGGACTTGTAAATGATAGTAGTGATATTATTATTACGTCAGATGAGTTAAACTCTTTAAGCGATAGTGAAGTAAAAAGGATGCTTCCTAAATTAAAAGTTGTATCACGAAGTCTTCCGCAAGATAAATCAAGACTAGTTAGATTATCAAAGGAAATGGGACTTGTAACTGGCATGACAGGGGATGGGGTAAATGATGCACCAGCACTTAAAAGAGCGGATGTAGGTTTTGCCTTTGGCTCTGGTAGTGAAGTTGCTAAAGAAGCAAGTGATATAGTAATACTTGATAATAACTTTTTATCAATAGCTAAGGCGGTTTTATTTGGTAGAACCATATTTAAAAGCATTAGAAAGTTTATTATATTTCAGTTAACCGTTAACTTATGTGCACTTAGTATATCAATAATAGGTCCTTTTATCGGTGTTGAAACGCCTGTTACGGTAATACAAATGTTGTGGATAAATATGGTTATGGATACGCTTGCAGCTCTTGCATTTGCATTTGAACCTCCTTTGCTAGAATACATGAATGAAAAACCTAAGAAAAAGGATGAAAGTATAATTAATTCTTATATGGCAAGTGAAATAGCTATAACCGGAATTTATACTACATTACTTTGCATTTTGTTTTTAAAACTTCCTTTTATTAAAGATTTATTTTTAAATGATAAATCATTTATGACAGCATTTTTTGGTCTTTTCATATTCGCGGGCATATTTAACTGTTTTAATGCTCATACAAGTAGAATTAATATACTTGAACATTTATATAAGAATAAGATGTTTATAATTGTTATTTCATTTATTGTAATAGTTCAAATTGTTCTTATGTATTATGGTGGTGATATGTTTAGAACAAGCCCTCTTACGTTAAAAGAATTTATAATTATGATATTAATATCACTTTCGGTAATACCAGTTGATGTGCTAAGAAAGATTGCTTCTAAGAAATATGGTAAAACTGGAAGCGTGTGATTTTGACTAAAACATGAAAAAATGATAATATATGCACGTAAGAGGTGATTTGTTATGTTTTTGGAATTAGAAGGAAAAAATACCTTTAAAGACAATTATTTTGAAATGTTAAAATATAGGCTTGCATTTGGAAGTTTGGAATTAGAAGGAATTGATGGAGATTTAGCAGATATAAACCAGTCAATAAAAATATATAATCAATTAAATGCTATTAATTATATATTTGAAAAGAATCCAAAATCAAAAATGCACCATTCAGATTTTACAAATTTATTGTGTGAGGTTGCAGATCATGTAAGTGGTGGTGAAATAACAAATTTTAGAACTACAGATGCAATTGTTAGTGGTTCAAAGGTTACAAGAACAAAACCACAAATGATAAGAAATTATTTGTGGTATCTAATTGATGACTATAACTATCAATTAGATAATTGTAAAAACGAGCAAGATGTATATATGGCTGAAGCTATGTTTCATATAAGATTGCTTCATATTCATCCATTTGAAGATGCTAACGGAAGAACTTCTAGAATAATTTTAGCTTATAATATGTGTAAAAATAATTTAGCTCCTTGTATAATTACAAAAGAAGTGAAAAAAGAATATTGTAACTATATTGAAACAGGAGATTATAAAGGTCTTGCTAGTTTATTTGAAAAATTATCAAAACAAGAGTTGCAAACAATGATAGCTTTATATACTGAGTTAAATGATAAGGGCTTAATTGAATCTAATAATATGAGTGATGCCCAAGAAAATGAATATAATAAAATTAGGAGTAAATAATAATGAAATTATTGTTGCATACTTGTTGTGCACCTTGTAGTGTGTACTGCATAGAAGAATTAAAAAAAGAAAATATTGATATAACAAGCTTTTGGTATAATCCAAATATTCATCCATATAAGGAATATGAAGCAAGACTTGAATCGTTAAAAAATTATGACGAAAAAATAGGTATACCACTAATAATTGATGATTATTATGGACTTAGAGAGTTTTGTAAAAACGTAGTAGATAAGTTGGATAATAGATGTGGCTATTGTTATTTATGTAGATTAGAAAAAACTGCTAAATATGCTAAGGAGAATGGATTTGATGCTTTTTCAACAACCCTTTTAATTAGTCCATACCAAGACCATGAATTATTAAAAAAGACGGGAGACATGTTATCTAAAAAGTATGGTATAAAATTCTTATACAAAGACTTTAGGCCAGGATTTAGATATGGTCAAAATAAGGCTAGAGAATTAGGACTTTATATGCAAAAATACTGTGGATGTGTATTTAGTGAAGAAGAAAGGTACGAAAAATTAATAAATAAAAATAAAAAAATAAATGATAGTTATAAATAACCCTTAACTAAAAATAAAATATTTGTTATAATTAAATTGTAAGAGGTATTAATATGATAGTAAATGAAATATTTAAAAATTATTTTGTTATGAATTTATTATCTAATACTATTACTATATATTTTGATTTAAAGAACTAACACTTTTTTTGTGTTAGTTTTTATATTTTGGAGGGAGTAAAATATGAGTAGTAAATATGAAGATGAATTAGGTCTTATTGTAATGGATAATTGTAAGGAACTTGGCAATAAAATAGACCAAAATATTATGTAAAGAAGGAGTAAAAAGGATAGTTTTATAATACCTACAAACTTAGTTAGGTTTAATAATGGTGAAGGTAAAGCAGTTATAGAAGATTCTGTAAGAGATAAAGATTTATATATTATATCTGATATAGGGAATCATAGTATGACATACAAAATGTATGGATACTTAAATCATATGGGACCTGATGAACATTTTATGGATATTAAAAGGGTTATATCCGCGGTTAGAGGACAAGCTGATAGAGTAACTGTTGTTATGCCACTTTTATATGAATCAAGGCAACATAGAAGAAAGGGAAGAGAATCACTTGATTGTGCCCTTGCACTTCAAGAATTACAAAATTTAGGAGTAAGTACAATAGTTACTTTTGATGTTCATGATCCAAATATTCAAAATGCTGTGCCTACTAGTATGTCATTTGAAAATTTTTATCCAACAAACACTATCTTGAAGGAGTTTATAAAAAATGAAGAGTTTGATCCGGAATCAGTAAAATTTATAAGTCCTGATACGGGAGCAATGGATAGAGCTAAATATTATGCTAATATGTTTCAAGCAGATGTTGGTATGTTTCATAAAAGAAGGGATTATAGCAAGGTAGTAGATGGTAAAAATCCTATAGTTGCGCATAACTATTTAGGAGGTAATTTAGAAGGTGAAACAGCAATAGTGATAGATGATATGATTGCATCTGGTACATCTATGCTGGAAGTTGCCGCTGATTTGAAAGAAAGAGGAGCAAGAAAAGTGTTTTTAATATCAACTTTTTCTATGTTTACTAATGGACTTGATGGTTTTAATAAAGCCTATGAAGATGGATTATTTGAAAAACTTTATTCTACTAATTTAACATACGTGGATGATAATGCTATAAAAACTCCTTGGTATAAACAAATTGATTGCTCTAATTATGCATCGGATATAATTAATACATTAAATACAAGCGGTTCTATTTCAGAACTTAAAAATGGTAAACAAAAAATACTTACTATGTTAGAGAATAAGAAAAATGGAGAATTATAATTTGAATTCTTCTTTTTTTGTAGTATAATTAAAAGGTAGGAGGAATATTATGACATTATTTTTATTGATTTTAATCGCAGTAATGACATTAGTTACTATGGTGTGTGCGGTTATTGACACAATTATTTTAGTAAAGGATAAAAAAGCTAATGAATTAGTTAAAAAAGCTCTTGGAATAACTAGTATTGTGCTTTTAGTAGCATTAGTTATAGGAGCTTCTGTTGGAGTTTCACATATGGATAAGGGAAAAGGAAGTACTAAGACAACTACTACCGAAGAATCATCTGATTCTAGTCAAACTGCTTTAGAACAAGCAGGATTTAACAAAGTTAGTATTGATGAATACCTAGAGTTAATTAAAAGTAGTGATAAACAAATTATCTTAATTGCAAGACCTACTTGTGGATTTTGTGAAAAGTTTACACCAATATTAAAACAAGCTATGGAAGATATGAATTTAACAGTAAACTATGTTAATACTGATAACTTCTCTAGTGATGATTGGACTAAATTCCAAAATTCATTTGATTATCTAGCATCTGACGAATGGGGTACACCGCTTACTTTAATAGTTCAAAATGGTGAAATTGTAGATAAAAACAATGGTTATGTTGAATTAGATGCAATTAAAGAATTCTTTAATAAAAATGGACTTGGTAAATAATTATGAAAAATGAAGTTTATGAAAGTTGTAAAAGCTTCATGAAGAAGTATCCTAAAACGGTTGCTTTTAGAATAAAGAAACACTCATCAGTTGTAGAACAACATATAAATGATGATGAAGTTGTTTTGTATAGTTTTGCAGGTCAAAAAAACTCTAATTTGTTACAACCATTTTTTACAACAGTAATAGTATTTACTAACAAAAGAATGCTACTCGGTCAAAAAAGATATTTAGGCAGGTATTATTATACTTCAATAACGCCTGATATGTTAAATGACTTTGAAATTAAAACTAGTTTGTTTTTTGGCTCTGTAGAAATAGATACAGTAAAGGAACATTTTTTCATAAATTGCTTAGATAAAAGAGCACTTCCATCAATTGAAGATGCTTTATCTAAGTATATGGTTAATGAGAAGTTAAAGTATTTAAAAAAGGACTAAATAATAGTCCTTTTGATTTACAAAAAATCAATTATATATTATAATTATCTTGTATTTGAGGTGGTTAAAAGTGATACGTAAAAGAAAAAAAGAAGAGGAATTTTTTAGTAAGAGTAAAAAAATATTAAAATTATTATGTGTTTTAGTTGCTATTTGTCTTACGATTATTTATTTGATTAATGGTGGTTTTTATTCTTTACTATTTGATTTAAAGGAATCTAAAACTGTTATTGTTTATGCGGTAATTATTATTTTATTATTGATATTACTTATATTATGTAATATGACAGATGAACCAGAAAATTTAACTGAAAAACAAAAGGATAAAAGTAGTTATATAACTGTTGGAATACTTGTTTTAATAATGTTTTTTGCAATTCTTTTAGTATTTACCCTAATAGACTTTTTCTTACCAATACTAGTATTAACAATTGTTCTTATAATTTCATATTTTCTAGCTAACAGACTTATAAAAGTTTTAGTTAATAAATACGGTATTAAATAATAAGTAAATTAAAAAGAGAATTAAACTATTTTTATGATTTATTTCTCTTTTTTTATATAAAATAAAAACTCACGAACAATTAAGTCCGTAAGTTATATTTAAATGGAGCAAGTGATGGGAATCGAACCCACGTCTAAGCCTTGGCAAGGCCTCGTACTAGCCGTTGTACTACACCTGCAAATAAATTGGAGGGGCCAGCCGGATTTGAACCGGCGATCGTGGAGTTGCAGTCCAATGCCTTACCAGCTTGGCTATAGCCCCATTTCTTTTCGTGCAACCAAATTATAACATATAATACCAGTAAATAGCAATAGTAATTTTTTATATTTTATGCAAAAAAATATAACAAGTTGCTATTTTTTCTAATAAAAAATTCATATTTTGTAAATAATATTACTAATAATTCGCTTATAACATCATTTTAACCTTGCAAGGTTAATAGTTTTTGGCCTATTAAAGATAAAATTGTAATAGGTGGTACAAATATGAAAAAAAGAAAGGTAATAGAAGCTATTGCAGAGAAAATTAATAATATAGTAAATGAAAGTAACGGAAAACTTACGGTAAATAAGATAGCATCTAAAAGTTGTCTTACCCAAAGTACTGTTCAACATATAATGGATAAAAGTTACAAGGATGTTAAACTATTAACCATTGTAAGATTATGTGATGGATTGGGACTCACTTTAAAAGAATTTTTCTCTGATGAACTTTTTGATAATATAGATAGAGATGACTAAGTTAAAAGACTTAGTTTTTTTATTGGAAAAATATGATATAATTAACCTTGTAAGGTTAACTTTTTTGGAGGTAAGTTATGTCAACAGAGTTTAAATTATACAACGTGGATGATGAAGATTTATATAGAAATAAGTCACCAAAGGAAAAATTTGAGATACGAAAACAAATGATTGTTATGGCAAAAGAAAGGGGAATTAAACCAACAGCTAGATATTTTAATACTTATCCTGCAACTGTTAGAAGAATAATTAGATTATATAATGAAAAAGGAGAAGAAGGACTTATTACTAAAAAATAGTAAGTTTTTTTTATTTGACATTCATTTTAAAAATGTGTAACTAAATATTTGAAAAATTCATAATAAATAATATAATAATATTATAGGAGATGAAACTTATGAAATATATTATAGATACAGATCCAGGAGTGGATGATGCAATTGCAATTATGCTTGGAATAAAAAATAAATTAGACGTAATAGCATTTACTTTAGCAAGTGGTAATATTCCAGCTTCTAAGTCGGAAAAAAACATAAAAATAATTCAAGAATTTTTAGGAACTAATATAAAAATGTATAGAGGCAAAAAAGAAAATAAATGTAATCATGAAACAGCTGAGTACGCACATGGTAAGGATGGATTAGGATATGCTGTTTTTACTGATTCTATGATAAGGGGCAAGTTTTCTAAAATGAAAGCTGAAGATTTGATAATCAGAGCATCTAAAAAGTACAAAGATGATTTAACGATTATTTGTCTTGGACCTTTAACAAACATAGCAAATGCCTTAAAAAAAGATCCTAAATTAGCTTATAGAGTAAAACACTTAGTTATAATGGGAACAACTTATGATCCAGAAGTTAAAAAGCCATACTTAGAATTTAATGTTAACGTGGATCCAGATGCTGCAAAAAGCGTTTTAAAGGCCCCTTTTGATGATATAAAACTAGTTACTCATGAGATAGGAGTTAAGTCATTTATAGAAAAAGACTATGTTTTAAATTTACGTAATTCTAATAATCTTTTATCAAGATTTGTTGGTTTGATATCAGAAAAATACATAGAATTTAGTTATGAACATTATAAAACAATAGGTCTTGGAACACCTGACCCTACAACGATAGCTAGCGTAATAGATCCAAGCATTGTTATGTTTAAGCCTTGTAATGTAAAAATTATATCTAATGGAAATGGAAAAGGAGAGTGCTTTATAACGCTTGCTGATAATAGTAACGTTAAAGTATCAACCGATTTTGATTTAGAAAAATTTAGAAAACTATTTAAAGAAACTTTTAACTAAGACATTTTTTAATGTTTTTTTAAATATACTTAATTAGGTGATTTTTTTGACTGATGAAAATTTTTATTTAACCGCATATATAAAAGGTGATATATCTTCACCTAACTTAAATGGAATAGCATATTTTAAACCTTTTAAAGATGGGGTAATGGTAGAAGTAGAAGTGTCTAATCTTCCTGGGTATAAATCATATGAACTTTTTCCAATTCATATTCATGATGGTAAAAACTGCGACTTATCAAGTGATGGTACGTTTTTAAACGTAGGAAAGCATTATAATCCAACCAATACTAGTCATCCTTATCACGCTGGAGATATGCCTTTATTATTTTCTAATAGTGGTTATGCATACATGAAGTTTTATACAACCAGATTTAAAATTTATGATATAGAAGGTAAACTAGTTATAATTCATGAAGCTATAAGTGATAATAATGCTAAAACTTTTGGAAGAAAAATAGGATGTGGAAAAATAGTTAGGCATAATATATAAAAAAATATCAATTTGTATTTGATATTTTCTTTTCTTTTAAACACTTTATAAAAATAATTGTTAAAATTATAAATATAGGAATAGCAATAAAAGGAACATAATAATTTTTTATAATCATAATAGAGTGTGGGATGTTTCCAAATAATGTATTAGCAATTATAATTGATATTATACTTATTAAAATAATTAAAATATAGTTAGTTTTTTTAGAAATTTTAAAAGTTTTTAAATATGTATTAATTCCAAAAAAGGATGTATAACAAAGAGCAAGTATATAAAGCAACCATCTAAATGCAAGTAAGTTTTCTATGTGCAGCCCAGATGATGTTATTCCAATTTTTTTAAGTAAAATATATTCTGGATATCTAAATAAAGTAGCCATATTAAATCCAAAGCACGAAACTACATAAAACATTACAACAAGTAAAGCTATTTGAGACATTAAATAGAAAATTAAAAATGTTTTATTAAATCTTTTTTTATCTATTATTTTATCTTTGTTAATTGTTAAAAGTAAAATAGATAATAAAGCTGAGGAACAAGCTTCATATATAGCGGCATCTATTATTTTAAATACATATTTTTTATTTATTATAATAGGTAGTATATTATCTATTTCTATATAATGAAAAAGTAGAACTTCTATTATAATTACTAAGATTAAACTTATTATAAATGAGATTTGTGATATTCTAGATATTACTTCTATGCCCTTTAAGCCGATTATAAAAACGGTTATTAAAATAAGTATTCCAACAAAATAAAATGGTGTGTTTTGTAGGTATTTACTTGTTACAAATATAACTGATGCTCTAATTGATACGATAAATAAAAACAAGTAAAATAAAAATATTAATGCATTAAATATATTTGCTATTGGTTTTTTAAAAAGTTTTTTATTTTTTTCAAATATATTAAGATTTGTATGTGTATTATTTATTTTTAAATACATTATTATGGGAATAAGTCCTATTATAGCACCAATTATAATTCCTATTAAAACGCCATTATTAGCTTTTCTAAGCAATATTACATCACTTAGACCTATATACATACTTAAACATATTAAAGTTAAAAGCATGCTTATTTGAGTACTTGATACTTTATTATTCATAACTATTTTCCTTTCTAACTGATTTTATAGAAAGCTCAGTTGATTTTATTTGTACATTAGTATTAAATTTAAAACTTATTTTATTTAATATATCTTTATTTTTATAACCTAATTTTTTGGTTTCTTTATATTTTTTACTATAGAATTTTTCTGCATATTTAAGTACATCAGCTTTTTCTTTAACATATAGTTTATCTATTGTTTTATTCATTAAGGTATTAACTCTATTTTTTGCTTTAATCTCTAATTTTTTTATTACTTTATCATTATTTAAAAAGTCTGATTTACAATTATATTCTAAAAGATCAGCATCAATTTTTGTTTTAATATTTACTATTGGATTATTATTTTCATAATAAAGATTTTCTTTAAAATTACTGTTATTAAGTCTTAATGTTGCGTAATTTTTACTGTCACATTTAACATTTACGTAAGTCTCTTTAGCAACATTAGCTAAAAAATTATATCCAACACTTTCATTAGTAGTTAAATATCCTTTAAGTTTATTATTTTTAAAGTATCCAAGGGTATCAAATGTTAATTTGGTATTAGGGTTACTTTCTTTTATATTGTCCATCTTTTCACCATTATTTATCTTTCCTTCTATTTTTACAGATGGAATAATTGCTTCTGTTTTTGAATTTGATAAATCAGATATAAATTCATCTATTGTAACAACTGTTAAAATACCACTAAAGTTATCTGCAACCGACAAGGTTGATCTTAGGTTTTTAGAAGGTAATGTTTCAAGTGGCGTTATTACCTTTAAAATGCTAGATGCATCTTTTTCTTTTGAAACCATAACTGCAGAATCTTTTTCGGACCCTGGGTCTCTCATAAAGTAATCTAGATAATTAAGGGGATTTTCTTTTTTTAATAATTCTTCACTTATTACAATAACTTCATTATGACCTAAGTATAATTCTTTTGGAGAATCAAGCATTATTTTTTCAAGGGCATCATATATTGTTTTTCCACTAGCTTCATAAAATGTTATTAAACTACTATCTGATTCTTCATCTTTTTTAGCATTCATTATTTGTATTCCTACTTTATATTTATTTACACTTTTTCCTTTATTTTCATCAATTGATATACCTGATACTATTGCATAATCATTTATTTCTTTGTAATTAAAACAACCACTTAAGGTAAATATGATAATTATAAAAACTATTGAATTAAATATCTTTTTCATCATGATCCTCCTTAGTGTATATGTTTTTAGGATTTAGTTTAACATCTTTAAACTCTAGTATTGCATCTTTTTGTGCTTCTTTATTAAATGGTTCAAAAGGAGAGAGGTAAGGCTTTCCACAAGATTTTTGTGATGCTAGTATTGCAATCATTATAATAAGACCAAACATCACGCCAATAAAACCAAATAGGGATGCTAAAATAATTAATATAAGTTGCCACCATCTAATTGAATTTATTAATTCTATTGATGAAAAGGCAAGGGATGCAACTGATGAAATACCAACTATTATAATCGTAATAGGTGAAACTATTCCAGCTTCAACAGCAGCTTGACCTAAAACTAAAGCACCAACTATTGAAATAGAACTTCCACCTTTACCAGGAAATCTTAAATCACTTTCTCTTAATACTTGGAACATAAAACTCATAACTAATATTTCAAATACCGTGGTAAATGGAACGCCATCTCTTTGAATTGAAAAATTAATTAAAAGACCACTTGGTATAGCTTCTAGATTGTAAGCCATAAGAGAAATGTAAATAGCGGGCGTTAGAAGACTTAATAACATAGATACAATTCTTATTACTCTGCTTGCAAATGCGTTAAGACTTTTTTCGTAATAATCATCTGGTGTTTTAAAAAAATCAATAAAGGTGCAAGGTAATATTATAACTTCATTTGAGTTTTCACACATAAGAACGCATCTTCCCTGAAGAAGCATTTGGCACGCTAAATCAGGTCTTTCAGTTGGAAGTGTAATAGGAAATATCGCTCTATTAGAATTACTTATGGCATCAATTATATAATTAGAATTTCCTACGTAATCGATTTTTATATTTTTAATTTTTTTATATATTTTATCAACTAATTTTTTATCACATACACCATTTAAATAAAAAAGAGCAACTTTTGTTTTACTTTTTTCACCAACAGTTACTTCCTTAATCCATAAATCTTCCGTTTTTAGTCTTCTTCTTATCATTCCGATGTTAGATTGATAATTTTCGGTAAAGGCATCAAGCGGTCCTTTAAGACTTTTTTCATTTTCACTTCTTTGAACACTACTTGTTAGATTAGCTTTATTTTCAAATGCAATTATTTTTTTCTCATCATCAAATAAAACTAGTGTAAAACCATTAAAAAGATAATATAATGCATCTTTTATTGTGCTTATTAAGATAGCAGTATTATTTGGAATATAATTTTTAACGTATGAAAAGATATCTTTATCTAAAAGTTTATTTCCTTCTTCATCTAATCTTCTTAAGATAAAATCATTTATATCATTTTGACTACTTACACTATTTGAATATATAAGTGTAATTATTTTATCTCCAATTGGGTAATTTTTGTATGTTACATCAGGTGCGTTTCCAGTTCTTTTTTTTATTTCTTCAATTATTTTTTCTTTTGTTTTTGGTATTGTCATATTATCCCTCTTTTTTAAATAGTATTAACTAAATTTTAAAAAAAATTCAAAAAAAAGGAGATCACACGGTTTCCCATGCAATCTCAAAAAGAATAAAAAGGGGTTGGCTAGTTGTGATACTAGCGCCAGCTATGGTTTTTCCAGAGCTGGTGCCATTTATACTAATCGAAAAGGGTGTAAAAGTCAACCTTTTTTTATTATTTTTTAAAAAAAGTTTAACGCATGATTGATTTTTCAAACATTCGTTTGTTATAATCGTATTAGAAAGAAAAATGGTGATATCATGGAACTTGAAAAACTAGATAAGATAGGGCCTAAAACTGCTAAAACATTAAATAATTTAGGAATATATAGCGCAGAAGATTTAATAAGAAATTACCCTTATCGTTTTTTAATTTTTGCTAAAAGAGACATTAATAATCCTAAGTATTATGATGAATTTGTAAGTGATGGGATAGTAGAGTCTATGCCAACTTTAAACTTTTTTAGAGGTAAAATGAATAGGTTAACATTTAGGTGTAATGTTCAAAATAAAATAGTTAAAGTTGTAATATTTAATAGAGCTTTTTTAAAACAAAATATTATTATTGGAAAAGAAGTTACAATAATTGGAAAATATGATCCTAAAAAGGAAACTATAGTAGCTACAAATATAAGGTTAGGAAATTTAAATAAAGTTGAGATAGAGCCTGTTTATCATCTATGTAAAGGTATCACATCTAAACAGATGAATGCGTTTATTAAGAAAGCATTAAGTGTAGTTAAAGAAAATAATAATATACCTAAAGAGTTAATTAGTAAATATAATTTAATGAGTGAGGATGAGGCAATTAGAATAATTCATAATCCAAAAGATGAGGAAAGTTTAAAGACTGCACTTAAAACTCTTAAGTACGAAGAAATATTTACTTATATGAAAAATATTAAATTGTTAAAAATAAAAAATGAGGTTCATAAAGACGTTTATAAAAAAGAAGTATCTTTAAATATGGTTAATGACTTTATTAATTCTTTGCCTTTTAAATTAACAAGTGACCAAGAAAAGATAGTCTTTAAAATGCTTGATGAAATTTGTGGTGACACATTAATGAACAGATTATTACAAGGGGATGTTGGTTCAGGCAAAACAATTGTAGCATTTATTATTTCTTATGCTTTATATACCGGTGGATACCAAACTTCTTTTATGGCACCTACTGAGGTTTTAGCGCGTCAGCATTATAAGAATGCTTGTGATTTATTTAAAGATACAAACTTTAAGGTAGGCCTTTTAACAGGTAAAATGACTTTAAAAGAAAAAAGAAAAGTATATGAAAAGATAGAAAAAAATGAAATAGATATGTTAATTGGAACGCACGCCCTAATAAGTGATAAGGTGGTGTGGAATAATTTGGGTCTTGTCATAACAGATGAGCAGCATAGATTTGGAGTTAATCAGCGCCAGACTTTAAAAAACAAAGGTTTAAACGTAGAGGTTTTAATGATGAGTGCAACACCAATTCCAAGAACTTATGCTTTAACTATTTATGGAGACACTGATACGTCAAGTATTAAGACAAAACCAAGTGGTAGAATCCCGGTTATTACCAAAGTAAAAAAAGAAGATGAAATAAAGGATGTTTTAGAAGGAATATATAAAGCCTTGAAAAATCAAAATCAAGTATATGTTATTGCACCTATGATAGAAGAAAATGATGATAGTAATTATGCTAACGTGTATGATTTAAAGCGTAAGTTTAATCTCGCTTTTAAAAATTATAATGTAGAAGTATTACATGGGAAAATGACAAATGAAGAAAAAGAAAAAGTAATGGATGAGTATGCTAAAGGAAATATAGATATTCTTATATCAACTACTGTTATTGAAGTTGGAGTAGACGTTAAAAACGCAACTGTTATGGTTATTTTTGATGCTGATAGATTTGGACTTTCTACGCTTCATCAATTAAGGGGAAGAGTAGGTAGAAATAGTCTTCAGTCTTACTGCTATTTAATAAGTGATAAAGATACTAAAAGACTTAAAATAATGGAAGAAGAAAATGATGGTTACAAAATAAGTGAAGCAGACTTTAAACTAAGAGGACAAGGAGATTTATTTGGAAGTAGGCAAAGTGGGACTTTATCATTTAAATTGTCAGATGTAAGAAAAGATTATGATTTGTTAGTAAAGGTAAGAGATGACGTTAATGAATTGGTTAAATAGAAAAGAAGGGATGAATGTTAAAATGTATCATAAAATTTTAAAAGAAGTTATTAATAAACTTAATCAATATAAACTTGCAAGTTACATTAGTGATGTACAAAATTGGATTAATTCACTTAGTAGTGTAGGACTTAAAAATTTTTTGAGTCTTGATATTTTACCTACAAGTTGTATTTTGTCCAATAATACTATGCTTATTAATCCTGTGTTTTTGGAAAGTAAATATTTTAGTCAAGATAAGGATTTAATAAATAAGGCTTCTTTAGAAGATATAAAAATTTCTCTTTTAAAGTTGGCTGGAAATAAAGAATCTATAAGAAGTTTATACCATGAGGCTGATATGCTGTTAATATATAATTCTAAAACGAGAGATAAACTTATATCTTTAACTTTTTTGGCACAAAATAGTGCTTCATTATTGAGCGAAAATCATTTAATAGACATGAATTTAATTTCAAACAGCAAGATATATGATACATTTACATTTTTCTTGATAGAAAAAGAGGCGACTAATAAAGAGTCACTTGATAATCCGGATCATGAAGAGCGAATGAAATCTATTATTTTCAAAGATAATCAATCCTTTGAGAAAATGGAAAATAAGAATGTTAATATTAAAAATTAGGGTGTTGATATAATAATATTATTATTAGGGGTTTACAAGAACTCCTTTTTTTCATATAATTAAATATATAAAAATAAAGAGAAGTACTTGGAGGATACTTATTTATTTAGCGCCAGACCCAAAAGTGGGTGACGAGGACTATGGTTATCGAAATGTTCGGCGGATGCCATAGCGGATTTGTGAATCGTAAGAAATACTTTTAAAAGATAAAATCAAAATTATAACAGAGGAGTATTTCACACAGTTATTTTTATTATACATTTTTTAAAAGGAGAAAAATAATATGTGTGGAATAATAGGTTACGTAGGGAGTAAAGGAGAGTCTGTACGTGTTTTAATTGACGGCTTAGAACGTCTTGAATATAGAGGATATGATTCGGCAGGAATCGCTTTTGTAAATAATAATGGTATAGAGGTAATAAAAAAAGAAGGAAAAATTGCAAATCTTAAAGAACATGTTGATTTTGATGTTAAATCAAATCTTGGAATAGGTCATACAAGGTGGGCTACTCATGGTAAGGCAACATGCAATAATGCACATCCTCATAAAGTAGGTAAAATTACTATAGTTCATAATGGAATAGTAGAAAATTATGACAAATTAAGAAATGATTTAAAAAATAAAGGATATGAGTTTAAGTCAGAAACAGATACTGAGGTGGTTGCGGCCTTAATAGATTACGTTTATAGGGCAGAAAAGGATATGTTAAAAACGATTAGAAAAGTAAAAGAAATGTTAGAAGGATCTTATGCTTTAGGTATCATTTGTGATGATGAAAAAGATGTGTTATACACAATAAAAAATAAAAGTCCATTAATAATCGGGATAAATGATGATGAAAATTATATTGCATCAGATGTTCCAGCAATACTTAATAAGACAAAAAAACATATTGTTTTAGAAGATGGAGATTATGCTAAAATAACTAATGATTCAGTAAAACTATATCATGAAGGAAAAGAAAAAGATTACGAAATAAAAGAATTTAATTTTGATAATAATGCAATAGATAAGCAAGGATATGATCATTTCATGTTAAAAGAGATGCATGAACAACCAGAAGTATTTAAAAAAACTACTGAAAAATACATATCAAATGGTATGGATAGCTTGATAGAGAAAATGCCGGATTTTTCTAAATATGGAAGAATAAGAATAGTTGCGTGTGGTAGTGCAACTCATGCTGGTTTAGTTGGAAAACAAATGATTGAAAAGTATGCTAACGTAGAAGTTAGAGTAGATACTGCAAGTGAGTTTAGATATGGAAAGCAGTTTTTAAAAGATGATGAATTAGTAATTGTTGTATCACAATCAGGTGAAACAGCAGATACATTAGAAGCTTTAAACATTGCAAAGAAAAATGGTAATGATACATTAGGAATAGTTAATGCTAAGGGAAGTACTATAGCAAGAGAAGCTAAAATGGTGCTTTATACAGAAGCAGGACAAGAAATAGCAGTTGCAACAACTAAAGCTTACTCAGCCCAAGTTGCATTATTATCTTTAATAGCACTTAATTTGTCTTATAAAAAGGATTTAACTAATAAAGATGAGATTATTGAAATATTAAAAGATGCTAAAAAACTTCCTGATTATATAGAAGAGTTATTAAATAGAACAGATGTTTATAAAAAAATAGCAGAAGATATAAAAGATCAAAATGATATATTCTTTATTGGTAGAGGTGTTGATTATGCATTAGCAGAAGAAGGTTCTTTAAAATTAAAGGAGATATCTTATACACATAGTGAAGCTTATGCTGCAGGTGAATTAAAACATGGTACGATATCACTAATAGAAGATAAAACTCCTGTTGTTGCAATAATTACAGATGAGAAAATAGCACCTAAAACTATTAGTAATATAAAAGAAGTAAAGTCAAGAGGTGCTAATGTAATTTGCATAACAAATCAAAATATAGAGGATAATGAAGTATATGATGAAAAAGTAGTTATACCAAAGGTAAATGATATATTTGAACCACTTCTTGCAGTAATTCCGCTTCAGATGATTGCATACGAACTTGCTAAGTTAAAAGGCTGCAGTATTGATAAACCAAAGAACTTGGCTAAGTCTGTTACGGTTGAGTAAAATAGGCAAAAAAATCATTGACAATTTGACTAAAAGTCTATATTATTATAATAGCGTGATGATATCACGCAAGGTACTTTTACGATTTAGTTGAAAGTACAACCAAAACCCCCTTGGAGCCTTAAGGCTCCTCTTTTTTTATTAAATCAATCATATTATGTTATAATTGATGTAAGGATAGGTGATTAACATGAAAGATAAGGATTTAATAAATGGTTTTAAGGATATAAGGATGGTTGATAATTTCTATCAAACATCAAGCTTTTTTCCAATGCCAACAACACTTATTTCAACGTTAAGTACTGATGGAGAAACAAATTTAGGAGCATACTCGCTTTGTTTTCCATATTATATTGCGGGTAAAGATTATTATGCAATGGTTTTATGTTGCAGAAATTCATCTAATACTTGTAAAAATATATTAAGAACGAAAAAATGTGCAATTAATTTTATAACAGGAGAAGCTAAATATTTTAATGAGGCTGTAAGACTTGGTTATCCAGGTGAAACAACTAGTGAAAAAATGAAAGATTGTATATTTACATTAACTGATGGAAAAAGAGCATTAAGTGATAGTAAAAATTCTTATCCAAAAGTTATTAAGGAAGCTTATCAAGTATTTGAATGTACATGGGTATCAGAATTAGATAATGCATCAAATGATAAAGTAATGGATGAATATAATGCACCTTTTCATGACTTTAATGGTATAACAAGTAAGTTTGGAGCACATTTTATTTTAAAAATAGATAATATATTAATAAAACCAAAACAATATAATGCTATTTTAAATGGGGTTAAAACATCTAGTTTTCCTAATATTCCTGTTGATTATGGATATCGTGATAATAAATATTTTTGGTATGTTAAACCAAAGAAAGCTAAAAAACGTGCTATTCCAAAGTCTAAAGGAATAAGTTTAGATACTGTTAAATATGCCGCTTCAAGAGTAGATGATAAAGTAAAATTTACAGATGATGCTTGTAAAATGTTAGTAAAAGTTCCAAGAGTATTTTTAAATACGGTTTTAAAAGGATGCGTATCTTGGGCAAAAGAAAATAATGTTACTTTAATAACAGAAAAGGAAATGGAAATAATTCAGGATAAAAGAAGTAAAGAAAAAAGATAGGAAAAGAATTTATGAATCAAGATAAAATATCAAAGTTAATAAAAGACTTGCGAAAGAAAAATAATTTGACTCAAAATGAGTTTGCTAAAGAATTTAATGTTACGTATCAAGCAGTTTCAAAATGGGAAAATGGTAAAAATCTTCCTGATATAAACGTATTAAAAGAAATATGTGATAAGTATAACTTAAACATTAATGACTTTCTAGAAGGAAAAAACGTTAAAAATAATAATAAACGAAACAAAATAATTGTCATTTTAATTATGATTATACTTTTATTAATTTCGGCTTTTTCCATTATTTTTAGCATTAAAAAAAATAGTACTTTTGAATTTAAAAAGCTTCATGCTGAGTGTGAAGATTTTAATATAAAAGGTGTTATTGCGTATAACAATATATCATCATCAATATACATATCAGAACTTTCTTACTGTGGAAAAAAAGACAAGAAATTATACAAGAATTTTAAATGCACTTTATATGAAATGGAAGGTGACATAAACAAAAGAGTTAGTACGTTTGAAAAATCTAATAAAGAAGGTTTAAAATTAGATCGTTACTTAAAAGATGTTTCATTTAATATAAAATACGATAAAGTATGTAAAAATTATAAAAAAGGAAGCGTTTATCTAGATATTGAAGCAACTGGCATGGATGATGTTATAACAACATATCACGTACCTTTAAACATAGATGAAAATTGTGGCAAGTAAAACTAAACCTGTGCTTTAGTAAACTAAACTGCCTCTTTATTGAGTAATATGTTAAGTTATAATAAAATTATCTTGTAGGAGGGATAATAATGAAGAAAATAAAAAAGCAAAAGAAAACACCAGTAGTTATTTTAGTTATTATATTAATCATTTTAGTAGCACTTATTTTGCTTCAAATTAGAAATATAAAGTTAACTAATAAAGATAAAATAAAAGAAACTAAAAGTATGGTAACTAATCAAGCAGAGTATGAACGAGATTTTGATAGTAAAGGTTACACATTTGATAATCCAAAGGTTTTGTTAAATCCTTATAAGGTATCTCCTTTAACAGCACTTGTTATGTTTGAAACTGAAAATGATTGTTCCGTTAAAATAACAATAAAAGGCAAAGATGATTTAACAACTTATACAAATACTTTTTCTAAAGCAAAGTTTCACTATATTCCAGTATATGGATTATATGCAGATTATGAAAACAAAGTAATACTTGAATGTGGTACAAATAAAAAAGAACTTACCATAAAAACAGATAAACTGCCAGATAATTTTGTATTACCAACAAGTGTTAAAAAAGATACATCAAAACTTACTAATGATTTATACTTTTACACACCATCCGCTAAAGGATATACTTTGGCATATGATGTAAACGGGGATGTTAGATGGTATTTAACAAATTATGCTTTGTGGGATAATACAAGACTTAAGAACGGTCATATGTTAATTAGCACTGAAAGACTAATTAATACTCCATATTATATGACTGGTTTATATGAAATTGATTTACTTGGTAAGATATATAATGAGTATTCTATTAAAGGTGGATACCATCATGATTATTTTGAACTTCCAAGTGGCAATCTTTTAGTAGCAAGTGATGATTTTGGTAATAAAAATGGTACGGTTGAAGATTATGTTGTCGAGTTAGACAGAAAAACAGGAAAGATAGTAAAAACATTTGATTTAAAAAACATTTTAAACATGAATGATGGTAAGAGCGAAAACTGGATAGAATATGACTGGTTTCATAATAATTCAGTTTGGTATGATGCTAAAACAGATTCTATAACATTATCTGGTAGACACCAAGATGCCGTTATTAACATAAGTTATAAAACAGGTAAATTAAACTGGATAATAGGAGATAGTACCTCTTGGAGCAAAGAATATCAGAAGTATTTCTTTAAACCTATAGGTGATAACTTTGAGTGGCAATGGTCGCAGCATGCTGCTATGATAACACCTGAAGGATATGTATTCATATTTGATAATGGAAACAATAAATCAAAGATTAAAGAAAACTATGTATCAGCAGATAAGTCATATTCAAGAGGCGTTATGTATGAAATTGATACTAAAAACATGACTATAAAACAGGTATATGAATATGGCAAAGAAAGAGGAAGTAAGTTTTATTCTCCTTACATATCAGATGTTGATTATATAGATAGTAATCATTATATAGTTCATTCTGGTGGTATTGTAGAAGTTGATGGCATTCAGTCTAACAAGCCAGCAGGATTAACAAGTGGAAATACTAAACTTACATCTGATACAGTAGAGGTTTTAGATAATAAAGTTATATTTGAACTTGTACTTCCAACTAATAATTATAGAGTAGAAAAAATGAGTTTATATAGTAATTCGGATGAACTAAAAATTAAAAGTGCAAAACGTCTAGGTTCTCTTGGAAAAACAAATGTAACTAAAAATGAAATGCTTTCATTATATAGCGTTAAAAAACAAGACAATGAATATAAAAAACACGATATAAAACTTGTTAAAGAAGAAGATAGACTATCTGTTACAGGTAAGTTTAAAAGAGGATCAGATATTAACGTAATACTATATAAAAACTTAAAATCTTCATATTATAAAATAAACGTAAGTAAGCATCCTTACACAGCATTATGCGTTGATGTGTTTACTGAAGAAGAAAATAAAAACGGAATAACGGTTACTAAGTATATTAATAGTGAAGGTTTAAGTGGTACTTATTCAGTTTATATTAGTATTGATGGTAAAGTTTATAATACAAATAAAAGCGTAGAGTTTTAAAGAGCATAAAAGCTCTTTTTATTTGCTTTTTTCTTTGTATAGTTTATAATTAGTTTATATGGAAGTGAAAGTTATGGAAAAGTATAAAGAAATAGAAAGAAGTATAATAAAAACATATAGAAAAGAGATATGGAGTAAGTTTGTTAAAGCAGTAAGTGACTATGAGCTTATTAAAGAAAATGATAATATTATGGTTTGTATATCCGGTGGTAAGGACTCTTTTTTGCTTGCTAAGTGTATAGAAGAATTACAAAAACATGGACGCTTTCCATTTAAAGCACACTACGTTGTAATGGATCCAGGATATAATGAATTAAATAGAAAAATGATAGAAGATAATGCCAAAATATTAAACGTTCCAATAGAAATATTTGAAAGTAATATATTTGATACTGTAAAAGATATAGAAAAAAGCCCATGCTATTTATGTGCTAGAATGAGAAGAGGATATTTGTATAGTAAAGCCAAAGAATTAGGCTGTAACAAAATAGCGTTAGGGCATCACTTTAATGACGTTATTGAAACAACTCTTTTATCAATGTTTTATGGTTCGGAAATTAAAACAATGATGCCTAAACTTCATAGTGATAACTTTGAAGGATTAGAACTTATTAGACCGCTTTATTTAGTTAAGGAAGATGCTATAATTACGTGGAAAAATTCTAACAAATTAACGTTTATAAACTGTGCTTGTCGTTTTACTGAAAATTGCACGATACTAGATGATGGAACAAGTAAACGAAAGGAAATGAAAAATTTAGTTAAAACGTTAAAGAAAGTAAATCCTAACGTCGATAATAACATCTTTAAAAGTATGGATAACGTAAACTTAAACTGTATTTTAGGAACTAAAAAAGACGGGACATATAAAAGTTTTTTAGAAGATTATGATGATAGAAAATAGTGATTGTATATTTTGAAAACTTTAGCATTTTTAATAAAAATATGTTGACATTTATCAAAATAAGATGTATTTTAAACTTAATGAAATTGTATATAGATATAGTCATCAAAATAATTTTGGCGATTAACCCCTTCTATATTTATTGATTTTTTATAAAAAAATTAAGGCAGTAACTTGTAGAGACAATTAGTCTTTTAGGTTGCTGCCTTTTGTTATATAAGAATTTTAAAGAGTGTTGGAGGTACATTATGAACTTAGTTTTACCATGTAAAAAATATGAGAAAGAATACTATGAATTGGTGAATAGTGCCATAAAAAATGAAGATGTATCAGAGATGGGAAATGCATACAGAAGTGGTGAATGCTATCAAGATATGTTAAAAAGGCTAAAGAATAGACGTAATGGTATAGGAATTTCAAACAGGGATGTTCCTGCTACTGTTTATTTTATAATAGATAATCATAAAGTTGTTGGAACAATTGATTTAAGGCATAAATTAAATGATAATTATTTTTCTAGGTTAGGGCATGTTGCATATTATATAAAACCGGAAGAAAGAAAAAAAGGTTATGCAACTAAGGCATTATCTTTAGCTTTGAAAAAGTATAAAAAGCATAAAATAAAAGATATACTAATTACCTGTTTAGAAGATAATGATGCGTCAAGAAAAGTTATAGAAAAAAATGGTGGTAAACTTGAGAAAACATTTTATGATGATGTTACTAAAAAATATATTCAAAGATTTTGGATTAATATTATTGATGATGAAAAAGTAATTCCAAATACCGTATGGTTGACAACTAATATGACTTGTAATAACAATTGTAAATGGTGTTATGCTAAAAAATATTTAAAGATAAATAGAAATATGTCATATCAAAATGTTAAAAAGTATGTTTCTTATTTAAGGAATATTGGTATAAAAAAGATAATTTTAATAGGTGGAGAACCAAGCATACATCCTGACATTTTAAAAATAATTAGATATATATCTAGAAATAATATTAAAGTATCTATGGCAACTAATGGTAGAAAATTTGAGGATGTAGAATTTTGTAAAAAAGCATATGAGGCAGGTTTATATAGTATTAATATATCAATAAAAGGTTCAAATGAAGAAGAATATATGATGAACACTAACAGTAATGGATTTCTTCAAACTATAAAAGGATATGAAAATGCTAATTACTATGGGATTAAAACCAGTTTATCTTATGTTTTATGCAATACTGATACGAAAAAGTTTGACAATTTTTGGGAAGTTGTAAAAGAGCATCATTTAAATAACATTCTTTTTCAACTTTATAAACCTTCAGCAGAAGATGAAAAACAAATTATTTCTATTAAAGAGCTTTCACTATTATGCAAGTACGTGTATGATAAAATTTATAAAGACGAAATTAACTTTGTCTTTGAAATGTCAATTCCATTATGTTCTTTAGATAAAAATATGCTTACTCATATGATACTTAAAAATAGAATAATAACTTGTTGTCATATAGCAAAAGGTGCTGGTATGATTTTTGATTCTGATTTTAATATATTGCCATGCAATCATTTTATGGGACATCCTTTAAATGACACTAAAATTAAGTTAGATGAATTAGTGGAATTTTGGAATTCGAACAATGCTAAACAATTTAGAAAGATAATAGGAAAGTATCCTTCTGAAATATGTTCTAGATGTAAAAAATGGTATCAATGTGGTGGTGGATGTGCTATAAGATGGTTATCATCTAATCCATCTGAAGCCATAAATGATAAATATGTTTATACAAAGGAGGTGAGAAAATGACAGCATTAGAATTGATAAAGAAAAACATGATTAATTCTGGTCTTGATTCATCAGAAACGGTAGGATTATTTTCTACATATCAAGTAAGTGATCTTGATTGTGACTGTGTAAATGGAGATTGCTCAACTGATGGTTATGAATCTTAATGAAACAAAATTAAAACAGGTAAAAGTCCTGTTTTAATTTTTCTTTTCTTTTACTATATTTATATACTTATCTATTTAAAGTGTGCTTAGATGAGACTTTACATATAATTTTTAACTTAAGTTTTAGTATTTATTGCTTATGTATTTAGTATCGTACTTTTCTTCTAAGTTTTTAGCTAAAAGGGTAAATAAAATAGATATTGTAAATAGTTTAAAATAAATACCAATTTTAAAATTATTGATGTATAATAATTAATTAGAAAGGGAATTTGTATGATAACTATAAAAGATGAAAGAGAAATAGATCTTATGAGACATGCTGGAATGCTTGTTTCAAAGATGCATAAATATTTAAAACCATTTATAAAAGAGGGCATAACAACTAAAGAACTTGACCGTTTAGCAGAAGAATTCATATTAAAGAATAACGGAGTTCCATCATGCAAGGGGTATGAAGGTTTTCCAGCTACTTTATGTACTAGTGTAAATGATATGGTAGTTCATGGTATACCAGATAATACTAAATTAAAAAATGGAGACATAATTACAATTGACGTAGTAATAGGTTATAAAGGATACCAAGGAGATGCTGCTTGGACATATGCTGTTGGTAATATATCGGATGAAAAGAAGTATTTAATGGAACATACAGCTAAAGCTTTATATGAAGGTGTAAAAATGGTAAAACCGGGTAACCGTATAGGAGATATATCACATGCTGTTGAAGTGTATGCAAGAAATCATAATTTAGGTATAGTAAAAGAATTATGCGGTCATGGTATTGGAACTGATATGCATGAGGCACCTGATATTCCAAACTATGGGACAAAAGGTACTGGTCCTAGATTAAAGGAAGGCATGGTAATATGTATTGAACCAATGCTTAACTATGGTGGAAAAGATGACATATATTTACTTGATGATGACTGGGGAGTTAAAACATTAGATGGTAATCCAGCAGCCCATTTTGAACATACCATTTTAGTTACAAAAGATGGTTATGAAGTGTTAACGCCTAGACTAGATTAAAAAGATATTTCTTAACTGAAATATTTTTTTGTACAAAACTTTACAATAATTTTCCACAATATGTCAAAAATTCTTGACGGGGGGGGGTATTTGATATTATGAGCTTGTAAAATAAAGGAGAAATTAGTGATATGTAATAAATATAGAATGCAAGTAGGGGAAAATAATCTATATTGCACTAATTGTGGAAATAAATTAGATGATTTTATTATAGATATAAAATTAGCAAAAAAGAAAAAAATATTAAAAATATTAGGAATTTGTGTAGTATCACTATATGTTCTATCTGTCCTTGTTATATTTATAGGAGTAATTCTTTGCTTTCCGGATCCTGAAACAGGAAAGAATATTAGTGGCTTAAATTTTAATTTGTTCGGAATGTGTTGTGCTATTTTGTTTATTATAAGTATTATACTAGTTATATTAATTATTATATTAAAAAGTAAACTAAAATAACTTGGTTTATTTTATAATAATAAAGTATGTGCATATGCATAGAATATTTATATTAGATAAGAAAATAATTAGATAGTTCAATTTTTGCAAAAACTGCGATGGTTAAAAAGAAAGGTGATAGATTCTTTTATAACTAATGGTAGCTAGCTTGGTGGGCTTTGGAAGACGTTAAACGTTATGCTAAAAAAAGCACGATAAAAGATGTTATTACAATAAAATTTAATGGTAATACTATGGAAGACACTAATAAAGTCAAATCTTGGATTGATAGTTTATAAAAGAGAATTTTTTAGTTCTCTTTTTTGTATGCTTGCAAAATATAACAAAATATCTTATAATTATAGTTATAGAATAGGAAGGAGGTTTAATATGAAAGACTTGGAAACACTTAAGATAACAAACCCAGAAGGTAAGGAAACGGAAATAAAGGTAATTACTATTTTAAAGAAACCTGATAATTCTAAATCATTTTTACTATATACTTTCGATGATAAGGCAGAAAGTGTAGATATTTATGCTTCATTAATTAAAGAGGAAAACGGAGTTAATGTGCTTGATGCAGTAACTGATAAAGAAGACTGGGATATGATTCAAAAGGCAATTCAAGAATTATCCGAAGAATAGGAGAACACTATGAACACAGAATTTTATAATGAATTAAAGGCTAATGATGCTGAAGAGAAAAATGCTAATTCTTTAAATGAATTAGCACATGTAACTCAGAAAAAAATTAACGCTGCAAAGAAAATAGAGGATTATATTCCTTTAATTACAACTTTTTATGATTATGTAAAAGAAAATTATGGTCAATACATAAATACTTATAAAAAAGCTTATACTCCATGGATAACTAAGTATTATACTAAGGAAAAAATAGAAGAAAAATTTGATGACTTAGTAAGTGATAATAAGTATTTAAATATAGTTATTGAATTAGGAAATGAAGAACTATATAAGAATATGTCAGAAGTAGTTTCAAAAAAAATAAAAGAAGATGGTAAGTATAAATCATCATATGATAAGATTAAAAATGCCTTTATAAGTAATAATATTGATCCAAAATATTTTATTGATATAGAACTTGCACAAGAAAAAAATATTTCTGATTCTGCAAAAGATTTAATTACAAAGATAAACAGTGTTAATACTATAAATGACGTAAAGCCATTCGAAGCTCCAGTGCTAGATAATTCTAATATAAATGAATATGAAAAAATAGCAAACTCTGCTATGGATAAAATTAATGAGATCGTAAATAATAGAAACGTAGAATTGCCAAAAGAAGATAAACCTGAAGAAAAAAAGGAAGAACCTAAAGAAAACAGTAACTCATATGATTTTTCGAAGTTTGATGATAATTGTAGTTCAATAAAAAGCATGAATGATAACCTTGATAAAAAAGAGCAAGAATTAATCGAAAAACAAAAAGAAATTGAAATGGAAAGAAAAAGAGTAGAACGTTTAGAACAAAGAAGAGAAAATGAAATGGTTTTAAATGCGTCAGATGATTTAGGAGTTTCTAAAGAAAAGTTAGATAATATTATAAATAAAAGTAATATAGATTTAAAAGAAGTAAACAAAATAGTAATATCTAAAGAAATGCTTGATAAAGCAGCTAATGGGTATGTTGCAAATCTTCCAAAAAGTAAATTTAATAATTTCCTAGAAAACATAATAAGAAGTAATAAACTAAGAAAAGCTGATTTTGCTGTGGAAAACTTAGATGGTGTAAACATTTTAAAAATAAATAGTAATGATGCGGTAAGTAAAATAGCCTCTTGTGAACAAAAATTATTTAATAAAATAAGTAATGCAGCCCAAAAGAAGGCAAGTTTAAAAAATAGAATAGTTAGTCTTGTTAATAAAACAAAAGAGAAAATTATGTCTAGCATTAGTGAAGCTAAAGAAAGAGTAGAAGATTCAGTTTATGAAACTCGTAAAAATATAAGCAATAAATTATATCATATGGCTGGTAAGATGTCTCCTGACGATTACCTATCATATGATACAAGTGATAGACCTCCTATTGAAAGTTTAAATAATAACTTTAATAGTAATCATAATGATGATGACGATGAAAAGACAAATAGAGAAGTTGAAGATATGATCAAAACTTTAGATGAAAAAAGAAATTCTTCTAAAGAAAAAGAAATTACTTCTATTTTAGATGATGTAAATGAAAGAAGAGATCATTCTGAGCCTAAAAAAGTAGATGATAGAGAATTAAATAAGATCTTAGATGATTTAAAAAATAACAAAACATATGCTAATTCTGGAACTTATGTTGGTAATACAGAATCAAAAATGGAAGAAGAAATTCATAAAAGCATGTAATTTAAGTATTTAAAAAGATATTTCATACATAATAAAAATGGAATGGTGGTTTATTATGAAGAAGTATCTTTTTTTGTTGTTTTTAATTGGTGTTTATGTACTCATTTTATTTAATAATAAAGATAATAAAACAAGTAATGTTGTATCTTATCTAGATAAAAATAGAGATGGAGCTATATCTGTTAAAATAAATTTTAAAGACGGAATAAATAGTAATAATTTAAAAAAGTTATTTTATACATATGACAAAGATTATTATATATATAACATATATATTGATAGGGAAAATATCAAAGTTAACTGTGATTCTATTGATTGGTGTATAGATAGTGTTTATGAACAAAAAGATGATTACTTTAATAAATCTAGATTAACTAGTGGTTTTAAAGTAGATTCTATTAGTTTGTTAGCTTATAAAGAAGATATAATACCGTTTATAAATGATAACAATTTAGAGTGTGAAATAAAATAAGAAACGAAATTTTAATCGTTTCTTATTTCTATTAAAAATGGTGCGTTTTTATTATTTGTATTTCTATATATAATGTAGTTAATATTATTTTTATCCAAATAATTAATTATGGCTTTAGATTCTTTTACACCTTCTTTATGAGGATAACAAGTAACTAGTATAATTCCTTTTTTGTTAAGCATTTTAATACTTTCTTTAATGGATTTTAAACTGGTTTTGGCATTTGTCATAACATCTTTATTAAAATTAGGCAAATATCCTAAATTAAACATAATAAGACTTATTTTTTTATCATATTCTTTTAAGTCTTTTCTTATATTTTCGTTGCTATCATTTATTAAAGTAACGTTACATACGTTATTATCATCTAGTATTTTTTTTGTTCTTTTAATAGCTTCTTTTTGAATATCGAAAGCAAATACTTTTTTAGATAACTTAGATAACCTTAACGTATCAAATCCATTACCACAAGTAGCATCAACCGTTATATCACCAGGTTTTATAAACTTTTCACATATTAAGTTAACTCTGTTTAATATGCTCTTATTAAATCCTTGGTAAGTCCCACGTTTTTTAAGTTCCTTATCTATGTCATTTAAAACTGATACTTTTTTAAGAGTCCAAATAGGCGCTACTAAATCATCTTTAGCACCATCTCCGGTTAACCTATGAATGGTTATGTTATCATTTAGTTCTTCTATCTGATCACATACTATTTTTACGTATTCTTCTTTTGTTAGAATGTGAAAATGATTTTTGTTATACATTTTTTCTAACTCTGTGTTTTTAAGTACGTGAAGCATATGTATTTTAATTCCATCTATTTTTAATTTATTTAAGTGTCTTACGGTATCCATCATCATATCATAAGTTTCGTAAGGAAGACCATTTATTATGTGAACTACAACTTTAATATTATTTTCCTTTAGCTTTTTTACGCAGGTATCAAAACATTTTAAATCGTGACCCCTGTTTATTAATTTAAGAGTTTTATCATGCATACTTTGAAGACCAAGCTCTACCGTAAGATATGTTCTTTTATTTAGTTCCCTTAGATACTCTAAACATTCATCTGTTATTGCATCTGGTCTTGTTCCAATATTTAATCCAACTACGTTAGGAATTTTTAATGCTTCTTCATACTTTTTCTTTAAAACAGAAACAGGAGCATAAGTATTTGTATTAGCCTGGAAATATGCAATGTATTTAGTGTCAGGCCATTTATTATTTAATTTTTCCTTAACTTCGGTAAATTGCTCTGTTATGCTTTTGTTTTTATCTCCAGCAAAATCTCCAGATCCTTTAGCAGAACAAAAAATACATCCCGAACCATTTTTAAAATTAGGACAAGAAAAGTTACCATTTAAACTTACTTTAAATACCCTTGTATTAAAAGTTTTTGTTAATTCATAATTAAGCGTATGATACATTTTATTATCTAAACTATACTTAAACATTTTCATTCACCAATAAAAATTATAACATGAATTAAAAAATGTATAAACGGTTATTATAGTAAAAAGAAATACTATAGTATGGTTAGAATTATAAGAAAGTTATTAAAAATTTGCTTTTTTTTAAAAGAAATGTTATATTATCACTGCAGTAAATAAAAAAATATATATTTTTTATGGGGGAAATATGGAAAAAATGACAGGTAAGCCATCGATAGATAAACCATGGCTTAAATATTATGATGAAGAAGTATTAAATAAAAAATTACCGGAAAAGACGATTTATGAATATATTACAGAAAATAATAAAAAATATCCAAATAGAATTGCCTTAAACTACTTCGGTAAAAAAATAACCTATGGACAATTGTTTAAAAATATTGATCAAACAGCAAGGGCCTTTAGAGCTTATGGTATAAAGGAAGGGCATATAGTAACTATTTGTATGCCAACTATTCCAGAAACCATATATGTTTATTATGCGTTAAGTAAAATTGGTGCGATAGCCAATATGGTTGATCCTAGAACAAGCAAGGAAGGAATAGAAAATTATATTAATGAGGCAAAATCAAAAATGCTTATTATGATTGATGTTGCAGCTGATAAAGCAAGGGATGCAAAGAAGAAAACAACTATAGAAAAAATAATTACAGTATCTCCAACTGATTCTTTACCACTTGGTATTATGTTAAAAAAAGCTTCTAAAGATATAAATAGTATATATGAAGATAAAAAAGAAGCAGCTAAAAGTAAACATGAAAAAGAGCCAAAGAAAAAAGACATAATATTAGACTACTTTAACGATATGAAAAAAAATGAAAGTAGTTTTTCAAAAAGTGGTGAATGTATACCTTGGTCTAAGTTTTTTAAGACAGGTAAAAAGGAAAATTATGAACCATATCCAAATTATGAAAAAGACAAACCATTGTTAATAGTACATACCGGTGGAACAACTGGCCCATCAAAGGGTGTTGTATTATCTAATTTTAGTGTAAATGCTGCTTCGTTTCAATGTGAAAATGCAGGTTATGATTTTAAAAGAGAACATAGTTGGTTAAACATAATGCCACCTTTTATAGCATATGGAATTGGTAATGGATTACATTTACCTCTTTCTTGTGGTATGGAAGTAATTTTAATTCCGCAATTTGATCCTAATAAATTTGATGAATTATTGCTTGAAAATAAACCAAATCATATGGTTGGAGTTCCATCTCATTATGGCAATATAATACACAGTAAGAAATTAAAAAATGAAGATTTATCTTATGTAATTGCACCAACTGTTGGTGGTGACAAGATGGATGAAAACTTAGAGAAGGAAACCAATGAGTTTTTACGTGAACACAATTGTGAATATAAGGTTGTAAAGGGTTATGGTATGACGGAGGTTAATGCTGCCGTAGCGGCATGTACATCAAATGAAACAAATAAAATAGGAAGTGTAGGAATACCATTTCCTAATACAACTATATCTATTTTTGATCCTAAAACAGGAGAAGAGCTTGGATATAATGAGAAAGGTGAAGTTTGCATAACTGGACCTAATACTATGCTTGGTTATTTTAACAATGATGAAGAAACAAACAAAATTTTAAGGAAACATGAAGACGGTAACGTATGGGTTCATTCTGGTGATATTGGATATATGGATGCTGACGGAAATTTATACATTGTAGATAGATTAAAAAGAATGATAATTAGACCAGATGGTTTTAAAATATTCCCAAGTCTAATAGAGGATGTAGTAGTTAAACATCCTTCGGTTCAATCTTGCAAGGCTGTTGGATTAAGAGATTTTTCCTTTTCTCAAGGAAAGCTTCCTAAAGTTCACGTAGTATTAAATGAAACAGATCGTAATCCAGAGGCTATAGAAAATGAAATACTTATGCTATGTGAAGAACAATTGCCAGAATATTATTGGCCTTGTGAAATTGAGTTTAACGAGTCTTTACCTTTAACTCCAATTGGTAAAATAGATTATCTTAAATTGGAAAAAGAAGATTATGAAAAACAATTAGCAGCTACTAAAAAACTAGTAAAAAAGTAATGAATATTGTATATAAGATAGGAACAACCTATCTTTTTTGTTATATATTTTATTAATTTACACTATCATATATACATGATATAATGTAAGTGTAGTATAGTGGTAGTAAATATTTATGATGGAAGTGATGACATGATAATTGGAATAACTGTTATTTGTTGCATGCTACTTTTTTGTTTACTTGTAGGAACTGTTTATTTTTCAAAGAGTAAAATAAAAAGCACAGAAAATAAGTTGTATAGCAGGCTTGTTATTATTACTATGATAGGATTGGTAACTGAGCTTCTATGTTTTTATTTTGTAGCACATAAAGATGTTTCTAACGCATATAAAATTTTAAATGAGATAGTAAATAAAGGATTTTTAGTTTATTTATTATTGTGGGAGTTTTTGTTTACCGAGTATATGTTTTTTATATCTTTTGAAAGTAGGTTAAAATTTAATAAGAAATTAAAAAATAATAAGGGAAAAATAATTGGTGTTTTAACAGTAATGTACTTAATAATGTCTATAATAATTATTAATTTGCCAATATATTATTTTAATGACGGAAATTATATATACTCCTATGGACCCGCAACTAATGTATTACTATTAATGGGAGGTATATTTATAATTGTTGATATTTTTAGTGTTCTATCTAACATAAAAAATATAAAAGATAAGAAGTATTATCCTCTTTTCATGCTTATTATAATGATGGTATTTGTATTTATAATAAGACAGATTAATCCAGGTATAACAATTATTAATTCGGCTTTTGCTTTTGTTACGGTACTTATGTACTTCACAATAGAAAATCCGGATTTAAAAATGGTAAATGAATTATTAAGAAATAAAGAGCTAGTTGAAAAGCAAATGGAAGATAAATCTAGGTTTTTATTTGAAGTGACAGAAGATATTAAAGAACCGGCTAAAAATATTTTAATGTTATCTGATAGCTTTTATAAATTAAATGAAAAAGATCAAAAAGATGCCATAAAAATCATTAGAAATAGTGCAAACGGAGTATTATTTAAAATAAATAATGTGTTAGATATATCTTCAATGGATGCAAGCAAAATTAAAATATTTAACAACGAGTATAACGTTTATACCTTGTTTGAAGTGGTAGAATGTATTACAAAAACTTTAAATAAAAATGAAAATGTATCATTAAAATTCGATATAAGTTCTAATATACCAGCTATTCTTTATGGAGATGACGTAAGATTAAAACAAATTTTAATATCAGTTTTAACTAATAGTATAAATAACACCAAAACTGGGTTTATAAATGTAAGTTTAAGTGCGATAGTAAGATATGATGTTGCAAGATTAATTATAAATATAGAAGATACTGGATGCGGAATGAGCATAGATAAAGTAAATACGATTTTAGATGATAATAGAGAGCTTTCTATGAAAGAAGTTGTAAAACTAGATAAACTTGATATGGATTTAGTAGCGACAATTAAGTCCATAAAATTATTAGGAGGAAGCTTTAACATAAAAAGTGAAGAAAATAAAGGATCAACTTTTACAATTGTAATAGATCAAAAATGTGATATAAAAGAAAAAACAGATATAATGAAAGATATAGAAAAATATTCATCAGATGTATTTGGTAGAAAAAGAGTTCTTATAGTTGATGATGATAAAGAAGAGTTATTTAAAATTTCTGATACATTATCAAAATATAACGTTGATATTAATACTACTATGAGCGGTAAAGACTGTATTTATAAAATAAAATCAGGAGAAATATACAACTTGATAATAATAGATGATGAGCTTAAAAATGAATCTGCATTAGGAACTTTAGAAGAATTAAAAAAGAATAAGGAGTTTAATTCTAAAGTTATTGTTATGTTAGGAATTGGTAAAAAACATTTAAGAAATTACTATATAGAAGATGGATTTGCGGATGTAATAATAAAAGAAAACTTAACGGATGAATTAATTGAAAAAGCAGAATCAAATTTATAAGTGAAAGTTTGAAAAATAAAACTTAAATCATTAAAGCCTTGAATTTAAAAACAAAATATAATATACTATTAAGTGTTAAAGCGTTGATGAAGAGTATTAGGCTATTTATTTCTTTAAAGAGAACTTATGGTTGGTGTAAATAGGTAAGAAATAGTTGCTGAACTAGCTTCGGAGTTATTATGTGAAACATGAGTAATATAATACGGTTTACCTCGTTACTGGTAATGTAAGCGTATACTTATTTAAGTATAAATTAAGGTGGTACCGCGGTTATTAATTATTAAATCGTCCTTTATTAAAGGATGATTTTTTTTAAAGGGAGGCTTATTATGGTAGAAGTAGCTAAAACAGTGTTAGAATTTTTAATAGTATTTTTAATTGTTTATTTTGGTACATATTTATTTTCTTTTAAAAAGATTAAGAAATATAACAGAAATAAAATGCCTGCAAATATTAAATACCTGGTTTTTAAATATAATATTGATATTGTAAAATTAGGTTATAAAAGAGTTTGTAAAACCCTCTTGCTATTTGATTCATTAATAGTTGCAATACTTTTTACATCAACGAAAATGATTGATAACATATACATAAGATTATTAGTAGCGTTTATATTGGTATTTCCACTATTCGCAGGAGTATATCATTTAATTGCAATGTACTATAAAAAGGAGAGTGAAAGATAATGGAATATAATTTTAAAGAAATAGAAAAAAAATGGCAAAAATACTGGGAAGATAATAATAGTTTTAAAGCCGTAACTGGTGATAAAACAAAGGATCCTTACTACATATTAGTTGAGTTTCCTTATCCATCAGGAGCAGGATTACACGTTGGACACGTAAGAAGTTACACGGCGCAAGATGCAATTGCAAGAATGAAGAGAATGCAAGGCAAAAACGTTTTATATCCAATGGGATGGGATGCTTTTGGAGCACCAGCAGAACAATATGCAATAAAAAATCATATTCATCCTAAAGAAGCTGTTAAGGAAAACATAAAAACTTTTAAAACGCAAATGAAAACACTTGGTTTTTCATTTGACTGGTCACGTGAGTTTTCTACAACTGATCCAGAATATTATAAATGGACGCAGTGGCAATTCCTACAATTTTATAAACATAATATGGCTTATAAAGATACCATTCCTGTTAACTGGTGTCCTACTTGTAAGACTGTTTTATCAAATGAAGATGCAGCAGGCGGAGTATGTGAAAGATGTGGTTCAGCGGTAGTTCAAAAAGAAAAGAGTCAGTGGATGCTTAAGATGAGTAGTTATGCTGAAGATTTACTTAAAGGTCTTGATGATACTAACTTTGCCGAAAGAGTAAAACTAGGTCAAATAAACTGGATTGGTAAATCAACTGGTGTTGAAGTTGATATAGATATAGTAGGGGGTGGAAAGTTTTCTATCTTTACTACTTGTATAGAAACTATTTATGGTATTACTTTCTTTGTAATTGCACCAGATGGAAAGTTAATAAAAGAATTAATGCCAAGAGTTGAAAATAAAGAAGAAGTAGAGGCTTATATTAAAGAAACTTCTATGAAATCTGATATGGATAGAACCGAATTAAATAAAGGAAAGAGTGGTTGTCTAGTTAAAGGTATTGAAGCTATAAACCCAGTTAATGGTAAAAAAGTTCCTGTATATTTAGGAGACTTTGTATTAGGAAATTATGGTACTGGTGCGGTTATGGCTGTTCCAACTCATGACCAAAGAGACTTTGAATATGCAAAAGAACATAACATAGAAATGATTCAGGTAATTGATGGACGTGATACAACTCTTTGTGCTTTTGAAAAAAACGATTACCTAGGCAAGGGTTGTAAACTTATAAATTCTTGTGAATTTGATGGTCTTACTGTCGAAGAAGCAAAACCTAAAATTACTGAGAAGTTAGTAAATATGGGAATTGCAAGAAAGGTAAACAACTATAAAATGAGAGACTGGATTTTCTCTAGACAAAGATTCTGGGGAGAACCAATTCCAATGATTAACTGCCCTAAATGTGGATGGGTTCCAATGGATGAAAAAGATTTACCATTATTACTTCCTGATATTGCAGAATATGAACCAACTGATGATGGAGAAAGTCCACTTGCTAAAATAACAGACTGGGTAAATTGTAAATGTCCTAAATGCGGAGCTGATGCTAAACGTGAAACTGATACTATGCCTAACTGGGCAGGTTCTTCTTGGTATTTCTTAAGATTTATGGATCCACATAATGATAAGGCTTTTGCATCAATGGATGCTATGAAATACTGGAACAGAGTAGATTGGTATAATGGTGGTATGGAGCATACTGCAAGACACTTACTTTATGCTAGATTCTGGGTACAATTCTTATATAACATAGGATTAGTACCACATAAGGAAATGATTTGGACACGTGTATCTCACGGAATGGTATTAGGTTCTAATGGTGAGAAAATGTCTAAGAGTAAGGGTAACGTAATTAATCCGGATGATATTGTAAATGAATATGGAGCAGATACTTTAAGAGTATATGAAATGTTTATGGGAGATTATAGACAAGATGCACCTTGGAGTACTGAATCATTAAGAGGATGTAAGAGATTTATTGATAAAGTAATAAGATTATATGATAAGTTAAACGATAAAGAAGGCTTAACAAAAGACTTTGAAGTTATTCAAAATAAAACAATTAAGGCTGTTACAACAGACTTAGGAAGAATGGGTTATAACACTTATGTTTCATCTCTTATGATTTTAACAAATGAGTATGATGCTAAGGACTCTATAACTAAAGAAGACTTTAGATTATTACTTACTTTAATGAATCCGGTAGCGCCTCATATAACTGAAGAATTAAACGAAATGATGGGTTATAAACCATTATGTGAAAGCAAATGGCCTACTTGGGATGAAGATAAACTTACCCTTAAAACATTTGATATAGCAGTTCAAGTTAATGGTAAATTAAGAGGAACTATTACGATTAACATAGATGATACTGTAGATGTTATAAAAGAAAAAGCATTAAGTAATGATAACGTTAAAAAACATACTGAAGGAAAAGAAATAGTTAAAATAATAGTTATAAAAAATAAAATAGTTAACGTAGTTGTAAAAGGATAGCTTATGCTATTCTTTTTTTGCTTGATAATACAAATAAGATATGCATATTTGTTGACTTTGATAAGACTTTTTGATAGTATATAAACCTGTTAAAAAGGAATGAAATCGTTATGAAAAAATATAATAATAGAAAATTATCAGATAACTTTTACGAAGTATATATAGGAGATAAAAGAAGAGTTGTTAAAAACAAATCGGCTTATATTTTATCTTGTGCTTTGTTTACTCAAATTTTATTTGGTAATGAAAAGTCTTTTAAGTTTTCTTTTATAGTATCTAGTATATCTGGAATTATAACAGTAATAAGTAATACGATGTTTAACATTAATGAAGATGATTATAAAGAAAGCATAGAAAATCTTGATAACGTGACTAAAGAACTTATTCTTTTAGGATATGATTTAGATGATGATGCATTATATAATGGTACTATTTATACAGATGGAGTAATTGAGTTTTCTGATAAATATGATAATAATTATTATGTTTATGAAAAGGAAGAAAACGAATATTATAAATATTACACACTTGCAAATGGAGATTTAGATGCCTGCTTTAAAGATGAAATGATGCATAATGATATCACGAAGGTAATAAGAAGAGGTCTAAATAAGAGTAAACAAGATAAGAAATAAGTCTTATTTTGTTTTATTTTTATGATAAAAATGTTATAATATGTAAAGAAGATTTAACCATAATAGGAATAGGTGATTAACTTGGATATAAATGGACAATATGTAAATTATTTAGATTACGGAAATAAAAAGAAGGACGCTATTGTATTGCTTCATGGATGGGGACAAAATATAGAAATGATGCAAATGCTTGGGGAACCTTTTAAGAATGAATACAGGATTATAATAGTGGATTTTCCTGGCTTTGGGTTAAGTCCTGAACCAAAAAGGGTAATGGATGTTAATGATTACACCATTTTAATAGAAGAATTATTAAAAAAGTTAAAGGTTAAAAATCCAATATTAATAGGGCACTCATTTGGTGGTAGAGTATCAGTTAAGTTTGCTTCTAGAAATGATGTTAAAAAAGTAATACTTCTTTCTCCGGCACTTAGAGGACACGATAAGAAAGGTCTTAAAACAAAGATTTTAAAATCATTAAAAAAAGTTCCAGTTATAAAAAACTTAGAAGGTTGGGCTAAAAATCATATAGGTTCAAGAGATTATAGGGCAGCAAGTCCTATAATGAAGGACGTTTTGGTTAAGACAGTTAATGAAGATTTATCAGAGGATGCTAAAAAAATAAAGGCTCCGGTAATTTTGATTTATGGAAATATGGATAGTGAAGTTCCAGAAGAAGATACAAAAGAATACGAAAGATTAATACCTGATTGTGGTCTTATCTTGTATGAGGGTTGTACGCATTATGCATACTTAGAAAGACTTAATCAAACAATAAACATAATAAATAATTTTATAAGGTAAGGATGTGTAAGAAATGTTTTATATAAGTTTAATACCATTTATAGTTTTGCTTATTTATGATTTTAAAAAATCACTTCATATGGCACAGCAAAATCTATATAATGATGATCATAGGTTTTTAAAATGGACAATTAAGGATATGAAAAGCTTTAAGACGCCTCTTAAGTGCTCGCTAGTTGTAGTAATTACGTATTTATTACTTATATTACTTAAATTAGATTCAAGATTAATTACGGAACTTTACTTTTTTGTTGTATCTTTGATAATTCTAATTATTAAGATGAAAGAAAATAGAGGTTCTGATACAAAAATAGGACTTAAAGTTACGGCAAGAGTTAAAAGATTAATTATAACTAACATAATAATACTTGCACTTATTTCGTTTGGTCTATATTGTGTTAAAAACGTAAACTTAATTTACTTGACTTTATTTATTTATGAAATATTGTTAAATTTTGTTTTAATGATATCGATAATAATTAATAAACCAGTTGAAAAGTTAGTTTACTTATCATATAAAAATAAAGCTGTAAGTAAGCTTAAATCCATGAATAATTTAAAGGTTATAGGAATTACTGGAAGCTACGGAAAAACAAGTAGTAAAAATATACTAAGTGATATATTAAACGTTAAGTATAATGCACTTCCAAGTCCTAAGAACTTTAATACTCCATACGGACTTATTATAACGGTTAATAATTACTTAGATAAGTTTGATGATATATTAATCGCGGAAATGGGAGCTTATAAAGTAGGAGAAATAAAAGAGTTGTGTGACCTTGTAAAACCTAAGTATGGCATTTTAACTAAAATAGGTACGGCTCATATAGAAATATTTGGATCTCAAGAAAACATACAAAAAGGAAAATTTGAGCTTATTGAAAGTCTTCCTTCTGATGGGGTTGGCATTTTAAATGCTGATGATGAACTTCAAGTTAATTATAAATTGAAAAATGATTGTAAAATTATTTGGATAGGTATTGATAATAAGGATGCTGATGTAAGAGCCTTAAATATTAAAACTTCTAATAAAGGTACAACATTTAACGTTGTCTTTAAAGGTGATAAGAAGAAATATTCGTTTACAACAAAACTATTAGGTTATAATAATATATATAACATTTTAGCTTCACTTGCACTTTCAAAGGAATTTGGTCTTTCAATAGAACAAATGCAAAAAGCGGTTTTAAATGTTCGAAGCGTAGAGCACAGACTAGAGCTTAGAGAAGCTGGAAACATAACTTATATAGATGATTCTTATAACTCTAATCCGGTTGGTTCTCATATGGCATTAAACGTACTTGAAAGTATGCCAGGACTTAGAATAGTTATGACACCAGGTATGGTTGAACTTGGTGATAAGTCTTATGAACTTAATAAAAAGTTTGGTACTTATATGAAGGGTTCGGCCGACGTAGTAATACTTGTTGGTGAAAAAATTACAAAGCCAATTAAAGAAGGTTTAAAAGAAGTTAAGTTTGATAGCAAAAACATATATGTTGTAAAAAGTACTAAAGAAGCATTTGCACTTGTTAAAAGCCTATCAAGTGGAAAAGAAACATACTGCTTAATAGAAAATGATTTACCAGATATATATAATGAATAGGAGTTGATATTATGAAAATAAGAGTTGGAGTTTTATATGGTGGAAAAACAACAGAACATGAAGTTAGTATAATAACTGCTGTACAAGCAATGGAACATTTAAATAAGGATAAATATGACATAGTTCCTATGTATTTAACTAAGGAAAATGAAATGTATACAGGAGCACCTCTTAAGGAAATGGATGTATATAAAGAACCAGATCTATTAAAACGTTATTGTAAGAACGTTGTATGTTATAACAAGGATGGCGCATTAGCTCTTCAAAGTAAAAAAGGGTTATTTAAAAGGATAGTAGCTACCGTTGATATAGTAATTCCTTGCGTACATGGTTATAACATGGAGGATGGTAACGTACAAGGTATGCTTGAGACTTTTGGAGTTCCATATACTGGTAGTGATATATATGGTTGTACTATAGGACAAGATAAGGTTTTCCAAAAACAAATATTAGAAAGAGAAGGCATTCCTGTTCCTAAATACACTTGGTTTTATGATAACGAGTACTTTGAAGATCAAGCAAAGATACTAGCTAATATTAAAAAGTTAGGTTATCCAGTAATAGTAAAACCAGCAAGACAAGGTTCTAGTATTGGTATTGAAGTTGCTCATGATGAAGAAAAAGTAAAAGAAGCAATAGAAGATGCTATAAAATATGATGACAAAATATTAGTAGAAGAAATAATTCCAAATATGACAGAACTTAACTGTAGTGTACTAGGATCAAATTCATTTGCTGAAGCATCAGTAATAGAACAAGTTATGGGACATGACGAAATATTATCATTTAAAGATAAGTATATCGGTAATGGGGCTAAAAAAGGCTCAGCTAAGAAAAGTGCTCCATCAAAAGGGATGGCATCAGCATCAAGAATTATTCCAGCTAATATACCTGAAAAACTAACTAAGGAAATAGAAGAAACTTCTAAGAAAGCATTTAAAGTATTAGGAGCAAGTGGAGTAGTTAGAATAGATTATCTATATGATAAAAAGTCTAAAAAATATTATGTTAACGAACTTAATACCATTCCAGGAAGTTTAGCATTCTATTTATGGACACCACTTAATAAAGAATACGATGAACTTTTAGATGACATGATAAATATAGCAGTTAAAAGATATAAGAAAAAGTTAAAGAAAACTACTATTTTTGAATCTAACATATTACAAGGATTTAATGGTACTAAGGGTACTAAAGGCTTTAAAGGTAAGTTAAGATAGAAAAAAAACACCAATTGGTGTTTTTTTGTTTATTATTCATCATCTTTTTTAGATTCTACGTCTTTATAGTATTCTAAACCATTTTTAGTGGTTTCTATCTTTTTATCTATTACGTCTTTTTTTGAACAATTTTTGCATTCTTTTTTCTTGTTTTTGTTTTTCATAATATCAATCCTTTCTAATATTATTTTTAACAAACTTTAATATATTATTCATTTATTGTTGACGTTTAAATAGTTAATAAATATAATAAAATTAATGGGGAGTTTTGTTTATGAAAGAAAATATTAATGATATCATAAGAAATAAGATATCAAAAAGATTTTATTCTAAAAAAAGTGAAGAATTTGATCAAAAAATAGATGAGTTTTTTTGTGAAGTTATGAATAATAAAAAAGATAACAAGATGGATATAAGTGTAATTTATTTAACATCTTTTATGATAAACTATTTAACTTATAGTAGATTTAAAGAAGATGATGAAGCTAAAATGAATATGTCAAGATTGCTTGATTTTTCTTCTTTAGATGACTTTATTAATAAATTAGATAAAGAAACTTTAAAAATGATGATAAAAGATGTTATTTATTTTAATAATTTTTGCTATTTTATTAAGAAAAAATACGTTTTAAAATCACTCGAAAAAACAAAAAAAATAATTAAGTTAGCGCCTACTTATTTTATGGATGTTTTATCATATAATAAAAATTTTACTGTAAAAGATATAATAGGTGAATATAATAGATCATATAAAGAATGTTTTAATCATAATGTAGCTTTAGAAGATGCAATATGTTATGCGGTAGATAATATCTTAGATTTATATGATAATAATATAGATAATTATAAATCCATTATGATTGATATAATAAATACTTATTATATGTATAACAGATATCTGTTATTAAGTGATAGCAAAATGGATGAAAATGCAATAGATATTATGGACTTTTTAGAGTATGATACTCCAGGTTCAATTTTATATGCTTCATCTGATTCAGAATTTTTAGAATCTGTTATAAGAGATTATTTATCCTATGAACTTTTAGATGATAAAAATAAAAATGAAATAATAAATTATTTAAAATCATGCAAAAGAAAAGAAATAATTAATAATCCAAATGATAAAATAAGAGATATGTTAAAAAATAATTTTAAAAATATAAACATTTATGATGAAGAAGAAGTAAAAGATAATATAGATATTATTACAAAGTTGAAGGAAAGTTCTTATTTTGATTTTATAGTAAGTGTTTTATATACTGATAGTATGTATTTAAATTATTATGATTATTTTTCTTTTCCTAATGATTTCGATATAAAAATTAATTATGAATATATAAAAAATATGAAATCTATAGATGAGTTTAAGAAAGATTTACTAGAAAATGATATGGTTTTATTAGACGCAATAGATAAATCTACTGTTTTTTCTGATTTTACTTTATTGACTAAAAAAGAAGTTCTTTTAACGCTTGAAAATGATGATGTATTTGGCTCATTTTTAACCGATAACTATATATTTGATAAATTATCTTCTGCTAGAGATTATGATTTAGAAGATGCCAAATTACTATATAGAGAAAAACTATTATCTATAAAAGATAAAAAATTAGCAGTAGCACATTCAACATCAGAATTATTAGCGGATTTACGTACTTTAAGGGATATTTGTATAGATAATTATAAAGAAATACTTTATGATTTAACTGAAATATATTATGAATATAATAAATATATGTTTGATAATGAAAATGATATTGATATAGAAGATAGACATATATTAAAATATATAGATAATGATTTAAATACCTTTTTAGTTCAAATAGAAGGAAATGAAAAAGTTTTAGAAAAACTTTCTAATTCTTTTTATAAATATATAAGTTTAGCTAATTTAGATAAAGATAAGATTAAACATTATTATGATAATTTATGTAAAAAAGGAAAAGTAAAAGTATTTAATAAAAAAAAGCGAGGCTCAAATACCTAAAATATTTATATAAATAAAAAAATCTCTAATTAGAGATTTTTATTTTTAATATAATATGGCGGAGTGAGAGGGATTTGAACCCTCGCGCCAGTTGCCCAGCCTACACCCTTAGCAGGGGCGCCTCTTCAGCCTCTTGAGTATCACTCCACTGACAAATTAATTTTACACTATATTAATTAATTGGTCAAGTGAAATTCGCTAATTCTTGTATCCAACTGAAGCTTTAAATAGATTTATATCAATTTTATTGTACAATATATCAAATGTTTTAGCAGATAACAAAAGCTTTGATAAAAGAGGAAGAATAAAACTTGCTATATAAACTAAAATGGCAATTATAGCAGGCATCATGATGTTTTTGTTATCACTAATTGCCTTATCAAATCCATTAGTAAATATAGTACCTATAATTAAAACGGCAAGAATTCCAAAAATAGGGGATAAATATCTATAAATTTCTCTTATCATAAGACTACCTAATGTTGTTACGTAAGCAATTACAATTATTAAACATTTTATTATAAAGCATAAAAGGCTTTCTAATAAAACTCCGGTAACACCTATTACTTTTCTAAACTTTGATACTCTTGCATATTTAAGCCATTCTTTTAAATATTGCCATTTAGTTACCTTTTTATCTTCATAATTCTTTTCTTTTTCATTAGCACTATATTCTTCTTTATTTTTCTTTTGTGTGTATCTATTATATGTTTCATTAACTTTTTTCTTTAAATATTCGTCATAATCATATTTTTTAATAGGATCTAACAAGATTTCTTTAGCTTCGTTTATTCTAGAAGATATGTTAACAGCATTAGGATCCTTATTAATATCAGGATGCCATTTTTTCATTTGTTTTTTATAAGCTTGTTTTATTTCATCTTCCGTAGCGTCATTTTTAACACCTAATAATTCATAAAAACTAAGATTAGTATCCATATTTTATCACCTAAATTAATTATATATTAAAAATTATGTATTGTAAAATAATGTTTGAATTGTTATAATGAAATTGTAAAGTAAAGGAGATTAACTTATGGATGTAAAAGAGGTAAACGTAAAGGAAAAAAAGAGTAAGAAAGGAATAGTTATATTAGTATCGATTATAATTTTAATACTAGCATTACTAATTAGTGGATACTTTTATTTAAGTTCACCAAAAAGAATAATAACTGGTTATACAAATAGTCTTTATAATTCATTTGAAAAAAATAGTGGAGTCAATTATGATTCTATAAGTATGAACTTAAAAGTTGTTCCGACTATAAATAATGCTAATGATAAAAATTTAGAAACAATAATTAATAAAATAGAATTTGCGCTATCTGGAGCGATAGATTATAAAAATAAGACGTTAAAATATAATCTAGGACTAGATTATGATAAGGGTAGTTTATTAGATGTTGATATGCAGTATAAAAATGATTTATACGTTAAATTAAATAATTTATATGACAATCCAGTAAAAATAAAGGATAATGATTTTTCAGATGTATTTAAAAAGTCAGATACGAAAGATCTAAAAGTGGTTGTAAAAGGATATATTGATGTTTTTAATTCATCATTAAAAGATAAATATATAACTACAAAAAATAAAGATGGTTATAGAGTTGTTACAATTGATTTAACGAGTGATAACTATAAGATGATTTCTAAAGATATATCTAATAAATTACTTAACAATAAAGAGTTTATTAAGTCATATGCAAATATGAATGATGAAGAAGAATCCGAAGTAAAAGAAGATTTAAAAGATATAGACGATGGAGAATTTAATGGTATTAAAGTATCTTTATATACTAAAGGATTAACAAATGAAACTAAAAAAATATCTTTAGAAAGCGAAGATACAAAGGTAGAAGTAAAGTTATTGGATGATAACAATTATAAAGTTAAGATAACTAATGGTGATTTATCAATTGGATTGAACCTTAAATATACTGTAAGCTATAATACAAAGGTAGAAATAGAAGAATATAAAAATGCAGTAGATAGTGAAAAGCTTAGTGAAGATATCTTAAGTATATTAACTAAATTTACTAGTCAAGATAGTTATAAAAAGTTAAATAATGATATAAAAACTATGACTGGTACTAGCATAGATGAATTATTATCAAGTTACATGACTAATAATGAAACAGATAATGACTAATAATGTAAAGTTACGTATAAAAAACGTAGCTTTTTTCTTTATTTTGATGTTTTTCGCAAATGTAAAATGTTATAATATAATTAAGAAAGGTAGGCAAAAATATGAACGGAAAGAAAATATTTCAGTATGGCTGTGGAAAGATGAGCGTATACACCATGCGCTACGTAATGGAAAATGGTGGAGAAATTATAGGAGCTGTAGATGTAAATGAAAAAGTAATTGGTATGGATATAGGTGACATTACCAAAACTGGAAAGACAGGAGTTTTAGTAAGTGATGCTAAAGATGCAGAAAAATTACTAAACGAACTAAAACCAGATTGTGTTATTGTAACAACGATGAGCTTATTAAGTGACTTAGAAGATGCACTTTTAACTTGTGCTAAATGCGGATGCAATGCAGTTACTACTTGTGAAGAAGCGTTTTATCCAGAAAACTCTAATCCAACTTTAACTAAAAAAATAGATAAACTTGCTAAAGAAAATAATTGCACTATAACAGGTAGTGGATACCAAGATGCTTTTTGGGGTAATTTAATTACTTGTATTATGGGAGCAAGTCATAACGTAACAAAAATAAAAGGTAGTTCTTCATACAACGTAGAAGACTACGGAATAGCACTTGCTAAAGCACATGGTGCAGGTTTAACAAAAGAAGAATTTGAAAAAGAAATTGCATCTAGTGATAACATTTCAGATGAAGAAAGAAATAAAATAATAGAAAGTGGTAATTATGCTCCGTCATATATGTGGAACGTAAACGGTTGGCTTTGTGATAAGTTAGGGCTAACAGTTACGAGTCAAAGACAAAAATGCGTTCCAACGTTTAATAGTTATGACATAGAATCAGAAACTCTTGGCATAACCGTAAAGGAAGGCATGGCAACTGGTATGAGTGCTATTGTTACAACTGAAACTAAAGAAGGCATAACACTTGAAACAGAGTGCATAGGTAAAGTTTACAATAAAGATGAATTTGATAAAAACGAATGGACTATTTATGGTGATTGTGATACTACACTAGTTATTAATAAACCGAATACGGTAGAACTTACGTGTGCTAGCATAGTAAATAGAATTCCTGATGTAATAAATGCACCAGCAGGTTTTGTTCCAACTTCACGTATGGGAGAATTAAAATATATAAAGAAGGAATCTTAAGATTTCTTTTTTTTAAAATATATAGTATTATTTTATTAGGAGGGTATGTTTTATGTTAATTGGAATTATTTTAATTTTATTAGGAGTGTATTTTATAGTAAAGATGTTATGCCCAGGTTTTGATATTGATATAAACTGGAATATTATATGGCCTGTTATTTTAGTGGTTTTAGGAATAGAAGGAATAATAAGAACAAAAAAACTAGATTTGTTTAACGCTATTTTAACCTTAATTGGTGTTATATATTTGTTATCAGGACTTAAAATTATTGGAAATATAAACGGAAGACTTATTTTTGCTATTATATTAATTGGAGCAGGTATATCATTTATTTTATCATCACTAGGTAAAAAGAAGGTTAAAAAAATAAGTAAAGATAAAATGATTAATTATAATGGTATATTTGGTGGTGTAAAAGAAGTTGTTAAAACTAAAGACTTTAAAGGCGCTAATTGTTATTCTATATTTGGTGGTATAAAACTAGATTTAAAAAACACTTCATTAAAAGATGATACAGTAATAAATTGTTATGCAGTTTTTGGAGGAATAGATTTAACTGTACCAGATGATGTTAATATTATTATTCATTCTTCATCTTTGTTTGGTGGTGTAAATAATAAAACATCAAATAAAAATAATGACAATAAAAAAACAATATATATAAACGTAACAGCCATATTCGGTGGTGTAGACGTAAAAGAGTAGCTTATTTTATAACACTTAAAAAAATCATTTTCATTACTACTTGACCAGGAAATTAGGATTTGATATTATTAGCATAGAGTAACATAGATATTGTAGAATTTTTATGAATGATAAAATACGAAATATAATAATTTTAGTAGAAGGAGTAAGAAATGAAAAAAGAGAAAAAAACAAAAGTGTTAGTTATGGTAATACTATTAATAGTAGTTGCAGGCTTAACAGTAGCATTCGCTGCACTTTCTGCCACATTAAATATAAATGGTACGGCATATCTAGATGCAGCAAAATGGGGTATTAAGTTTGAAAACTTGTCAGAGCCAGTAAAAACTGGAGATGCTAGCACGTCAGGCACTGCAAAGGTAGAAGAGACTAAGTCTGCAGAAATAACAGGTATAAACGTTAGTTTATCAACTCCAGGAGATAAAGTTACGTATACAGTAGATTTAGTAAACAAAGGAACTATTAATGCCAAAATAGATAAGATAGAAAAAACAGAGTTAACAAGTGAGCAACAAAAATATTTAACGTTTAAGATAACTGATAAAGAAGGAAAAGAAGTAAGTGAAGGTGATATTTTATCAGCTGGAGAAACAAGAAACTTAATAATAACAATAGAGTTTATAAAAGATTTAACTAAAGAAGATTTGCCAACTAGCACAAGTACAATATCATTATCATACAAACTAAATTTTGTACAAACAGATGATAATGAAATGGATTCAAATGTTACAACTACGAAGTCAGAATCACATTCAAGTGATTCAAATCCTGGAGATATAACTAATGCAGGATTATATGATGGAAGTGAGGCAAATCCATATAGAGTGGAAAGTATAGAAGATTTAGTTTCATTTTCGAATGATGTTGAAAATGGAAATTCATATTCAAATAAATATATTATTTTGTCTCAGAATATTGATTTTAAAGAATCAGGTTCATATGTTGATTCTGAAACAATTGTATATGGAGATATAAACGAAGATAAAAAAGTAAGTGGTTTAAAAGAAGAAATGACGACGAATTCCGGATTTAATCCAATTGGAAATAATACAAAACCTTTTAAAGGAACATTTGATGGAAATAATCATACAATAAGTAATTTAAATATAGATAGAAAAGATGCGAATTATGTTGGACTATTTGGAAGTTCTTCCGGAATAATTAAGAATTTAAATTTGGAAAATGTAAATATAAAAGGTTTAAATAATGTAGGCGGAATATCAGGAAGTGGCGGTTCAAATGCTTCTATTTTGCATTCTAAAGTTTCCGGAAAAGTAGAAGGAAACGAAAATGTAGGAGGAGTAATTGGAAGTACTGGATATGTAGAGGTAATTGCAAATACAACTTCTAATACAAATGTTGTTGGTGTTACTAATGTAGGTGGAATATCAGGAAATGGTGGTACCCAAAGAGCAAGTGGTGTTGTCCAATCAGGAGATGTAAGTGGAACAAAATATGTAGGCGGAATATCGGGCTCTTGTGACATATATGCAATGACAGGAGGAGTATATAAATCAGGAAACGTAAGTGGAGAAAGCTATGTAAGAAGGATTATAGGAAGTCAAGCAAGTAATTATACAAACTTACTTCCTGGATATGCTGTAAAAAGTACAACAGTAAATGGGAAACAAATAGAAGAAAGCAATCCAAGTTCAATAGATGGCCAGACAATAGATGCTTATGATAATATATTAGAAGATATAAATATGGCAGAATTAGTTTTTGATACATATATAGGTGGAGATAATGATGGAGATGGATATTATTGGGATTATAATGAAGAGAAGACAAAATTAGTAGAAAAAAGTATAGAAGAAAATCCATTAACATTTACACTGGGTGGAGAAGGAACAACTTCATCTCCATATATAATAAATACAAAAGAAGAATTGAAACAGGTTAATTTGAAATTAAATAAAGTATATCAATTAAATTCAGATATAGATTTAACGGATGAAGAAAGATTTTATATAATAGGAAGTAATTATAATCCATTTACTGGAACATTTGATGGGCATAGTCATGAAATAAGTAATTTATCATTAAAAAATGAAAAACTAAGTTTTGCTGGACTATTTGGAAGAATAACAGGGACAGTAAAAAATATAGTTGCCAAAAATATGAAAATAAATGGTAATGTTAATACTGGTGGATTATGTGGAAGTTCTTCCGGAATAATTAAGAATTTAAATTTGGAAAATGTAAATATAAAAGGTTTAAATAATGTAGGCGGAATATCAGGAAGTGGCGGTTCAAATGCTTCTATTTTGCATTCTAAAGTTTCCGGAAAAGTAGAAGGAAACGAAAATGTAGGAGGAGTAATTGGAAGTACTGGATATGTAGAGGTAATTGCAAATACAACTTCTAATACAAATGTTGTTGGTGTTACTAATGTAGGTGGAATATCAGGAAATGGTGGTACCCAAAGAGCAAGTGGTGTTGTCCAATCAGGAGATGTAAGTGGAACAAAATATGTAGGCGGAATATCGGGCTCTTGTGACATATATGCAATGACAGGAGGAGTATATAAATCAGGAAACGTAAGTGGAGAAAGCTATGTAAGAAGGATTATAGGAAGTCAAGCAAGTAATTATACAAACTTACTTCCTGGATATGCTGTAAAAAGTACAACAGTAAATGGGAAACAAATAGAAGAAAGCAATCCAAGTTCAATAGATGGCCAGACAATAGATGCTTATGATAATATATTAGAAGATATAAATATGGCAGAATTAGTTTTTGATACATATATAGGTGGAGATAATGATGGAGATGGATATTATTGGGATTATAATGAAGAGAAGACAAAATTAGTAGAAAAAAGTATAGAAGAAAATCCATTAACATTTACACTGGGTGGAGAAGGAACAACTTCATCTCCATATATAATAAATACAAAAGAAGAATTGAAACAGGTTAATTTGAAATTAAATAAAGTATATCAATTAAATTCAGATATAGATTTAACGGATGAAGAAAGATTTTATATAATAGGAAGTAATTATAATCCATTTACTGGAACATTTGATGGGCATAGTCATGAAATAAGTAATTTATCATTAAAAAATGAAAAACTAAGTTTTGCTGGACTATTTGGAAGAATAACAGGGACAGTAAAAAATATAGTTGCCAAAAATATGAAAATAAATGGTAATGTTAATACTGGTGGATTATGTGGAAGTTCAACTGGCAGTTTAATTAATATTAAAATATCATCTATAGTTACAGGAAATTTATATGTTGGTGGTTTAACTGGATATGGAAATATAGCTAATCAAGTCTTAGTATCAAGTAACGTTAATGGAAGTAATTATGTTGGATGTGTTGGTGGATATGGTGGAGTTTCAAGTGGTCTTTGCATAAAGGGAAACATTACTGGAAATAGTAATGTTAATAGAATATATGGTGCTTCAAGAGGAAATAAAAATTTTTATGCTGTTAAAGATAATGTATTAGTAAATAAGGCGGAGATTTCAAATGCCGAGACAAATTCAAATGATGGTAAAGATGTTGAATTTAACGATTTGCTGTTGCAATCAACATATGAAAATTTAGGTTTTTCATTTGATAAAATTTCAGGTAAAGAATATTGGATTTTAGAAAATAATGAGCTTAATTTAAAATATTTTGAATAACAGGAGAAAAGAAATGGAAAAAGAAAAAAGAAAATTTATAATTATAAGTTTAATTATAATTATTTTGATAATTATAATTGCTGTTAGATTAAACTATAATACTTCATTAAAATGTAAAACAGTTGATAGAATTATTACAATTAATTTTAAAGGAAATAAACCGATATATGTAAAAGGAAAAATATTTTTTGATGATTCAAAAATGACTGTAGAACAAATCAAACAACTTGAATCAATGTATAATGGAACTAGTTATGATTCCAAAAAAAATGCTATGAATATTAATACAAAATATTCTGAAGAAAATAAAAGAACTCTTGATTTTTTAGGTTTTTATTATGATAAAAAATATAATTATAAAAAAACAAAATCTGATTTAGAATCAAATGATTATTATTGCGAATAATTATGTTTTAAAATATTCAATATCTACAAAGAGTAGCTTATTTTTAAGCTATTTTTTTGTTTTATCTGCATAGCCAGGTTTATATGTACTTTCATATTATATAGTGGTGATTATATATGTTTTCTTTTATTAAAGACCAGATAAAGACAATAAAAGCAAAAGATCCTGCTATTAAAAGTACGTTAGAAGTATTTTTATATCCGTCATTTAAAGCACAGTTTTATCATAAGATATCAAACTTCTTTTACAGACATAAACTATACTTTTTATCTAGGTTAATATCAGAGTTTGCAAAAAGAAGAACTGGTATAGAAATTCATCCTGGTGCAACCATTAATAAGGGCTTATTTATTGATCATGGCTTTGGTGTTGTAATAGGTGAAACAGCTATTATTCATGATGATGTAACAATATTTCATGGTGTAACTTTAGGAGGAACGGGAAAAGAAAAAACTAAAAAAAGACACCCAACTATTTTATCTGGCGTTTTAATAGGAAGTGGAGCTAAGGTGCTTGGTAATATTACAATTGGTAAAAATGCTAAGATAGGTGCAAACGCGGTTGTTCTAAAAGATGTCGCTAATTGTACAACGGTTGTAGGAATTCCAGGATGCGTAGTTGAAAAAAATGTAAATAAATGATTTATATTGTAATATAATGCTTGCATTTCTTTTTAGATTAGATATAATTAAAGTGACGTTTTTGCAAGAAAGTTATATATTTTATACCTACTGGATAGAAATATCTGGCTTTTTTGCTGTGGAAAGGAAGTGATAACGTATGGCTTTATCAAAAGATGAATTAAAGCTAGAAGAAAACTACCTTGAAAATACATCGAAGGAAATATCTAATCAAATAGATGTTTTAGGAAAAGAAATTCACGTTAAAAAAGAAAAGTTAACTGAATTTAGAAAGGTTTTATGGGAAGATAAGGGAAGTATTGATGCATCTGAAATGCAAACTGGTCTTATGTCATCAGAATTTGAAGCAAGTTTTATGCTTATGAAGATGGATTACTATAGAAAACTTTTAAAAATAGAGTATTCTCCTTACTTTGGAAGAGTTGATTTTACGGAAAATGGGTGTGATTTAAGAAAAGTCTATATTGGACTTACTAATGTAGAAAAAGACTTAGATTACATAGTTTATGACTGGCGTAGTCCAATTGCTTCACTATTTTATGATTATGGAATAGGAAAGGCAAAGTACGAATCACCAGAAGGAGAAATTAATGGTGATATATCACTTAGAAGACAATACAAAATAGAAAATAATAAATTAGTTAGGGTATTTGATAATGACCTAAACGTAGTAGATGAGTGCTTACAAGAAGTACTTTCAGAAAAATCATCTGATAAGATGAAAAACATAGTAAACACAATTCAAGAAGAACAAAATGAGATAATAAGAAATACTAAAAATAAACATTTAATAGTGCAGGGGATAGCAGGTTCAGGAAAAACGTCAGTTGCACTTCACAGAATAGCTTTTTTACTTTATAAAATAAAGAATTTAAGGTCATCTAACGTTTTAATATTTTCACCAAATAACGTATTTTCTGAATATATCTCTGATGTACTTCCAGAACTAGGTGAAGAAAATACTGGTGAAACAACGTTTCATGATTTTGCAATTAAATACATAAAAGAATTTAAAAGTGTAGAGACATTTACCGACTTTATTGAAAAATATTATACTAAAAACGAACCTAATGAAGAGTTTGTAAAATTTAAATTATCAAATAAAATGATTCCTATAATAGAAGGATACGTAAAAGAAATAGAAGATAAAATAATGATAACAAATGATATAGAAACTAAGTTTCATAAAATAGAAAAAGATTATTTAAATTATCTTTTAAAAGAAAGATATAATAAGATGCCACTTTTTTCTAGAATAGAATTAATGGCAGAACACTTATGTGATAAGTTAGGATTAAGTGTTGGTAAAATGAAAAGAACTTTTATAAAAAATATAAAAGAAAATATTAACATAAAACCAGATTATAGAAAATTATATACTGAACTTTATATAAGCAAATCATTTGTAAGTGTTTATAAAAGTGAAAAAAACATAAAACTTAACATTAAGAAAATAAATTATGAGGATGCCTTATGCTTTATTTACTTAAAAGGATTACTTAATGGTTTTCCGTACAGTAATTTAATAAAACAGATAGTAATAGATGAAGCTCAAGACTATAATGAAATGCAGTATGTAATATTAAGTAAAATATTTAAAAGAGCGTCATTTACGATATTAGGAGATGTTAATCAGACAATTAATCCTTATCAAAAGTATGAAACTTTAGAAGTTTTAACAAATATATTAAATGATAATAGTAAATATGTAGAGCTTAATAAAACGTATCGTTCATCTAAGGAGATAATAGAGTATACAAATAAAATATTAGGTTTAAAACACATTAGTGCAATAAGACGAGAAAGTAATATCCCAGTTAAATTTAGAGATGATATAAAATATTTAATAAATGATATTAATAATTTAAAGGATAAGTATAAGTCTCTTGCTATTATAACTAAGGATAAGGAAGATGCTATAATGCTTTATGATTTTCTAAAACAACAAATAAATGAAATTAGTTTAATGGAAGATAAGGATAAAAAATTTAATAAAAACTTAGTTATAGTACCTAGTTATTTAGCAAAAGGATTAGAATTTGATTCAGTAATTTCATATACTTCCAAAGATAATATGTATACTAAAAAAGAAAGATATTTATACTATGTTGTTGCAACTAGATGTCAACATGAACTTATTATTTATAACGCTCCTAAAAGCCTTTTATAGGCTTTTTATTTGTGATATAATTTAGTTATGATAAGGAGTTGGTTTTATGTATGGATTAATTGGTATATTATCACTTGGTTTGTTTTTAGTTTTTTATTTTACAAATAAAAATAATGGTACAACTAATAATAACAATATTAATTTTTATAATCAAAATGGTAGTATAAAAAAAGAAAAAGAAAAAACTTGCGGATTTCAATTGATGCTTAGCATAGGTGTATTTTTAATTATTTTGGCATCAATAATATTTGCAACTTCAACTTGGAAGTTGTATTCTAACTTTATTAAAGTCTTGATTTTAGGCGGGGAAACACTTTTGTTTTTTGTACTTGGAATTTTATTAAAGTATGTTTTTAAAGTTAAAAAAACAGGAAATGCTTTAACGTTAATAAGTACTATTTTACTTCCGACAACATTTTTATGTGCAGGATACTTTAACTTGTTTGGAAATTTATTTTCACTAACTGGTAAATATAGTACCTTATTTTTAAGTGTTACATTTTTAATGGAAGCTTTAGTTACATTAATTAGAAAAAATATTATAAAAAGTAATAAATATTTATTTTCTCTTATATGTTTTTTTGCAGGAATATTTTTGCTCATTTATGGGATAATTAAAAATGCTTGTTTAACGTTTGTAATTACATCATTTATTTTAATGTTAATAAATATATTTAAAAATAAGATATTTAATAATTTAAAAGAATTTAATATTTTTAATATATTAGTAAGTATTATCTTTACTTTTGCATATTTTTACTTTTCTTTTGATCAATTATTTTCAAATAATTTATTATTAGAAAAACTTTATTTAGTATTTTTTATAATATCATTGTCACTTAACTTTATAATAAGTAGACCAAAAGATAATGAAGTATTAAACATATTTTCTGTTTTGTATGAAACAATGCTTGTTATTTGGTTTGTAATGTTTTCTAAAAACCTTTTAACATCTTCATTTGCTTTTGTAATATCAGGACTTATATCATATATAGTTTATTATATCTCTAATAATAATTATGTGAAAACAACATCTGTTATAGTAAGTTACATACAAGGTTTTCTTGGAATATTTATCATTTGCTTTGTTAAAGAATGCGTTATAATGGCACCTATAATTTCTTTTATATATATAGTATTAACTTTTATAGGATCTTTAAATAAAGATAAGTTAAAAATTATTAATATCATATTTGAACCAATATATCTGATAATGCTTGCAATAGGTATTTTAATTCAACCTTTTATAATAAAAAATATAAAAGCAATAGATGTAATAATGGTTATAAATACTTGTTTAATAATTGCAACAATAGTTTCTACTATACGTAAAAATAAAGTTAAAAATTGTTATCTTATAATTCTTATAATCGGACTTTTTATTCAAAGCTTATGTTCATATTTTTCTAGCGTTATGTATTTTGTAACTGCGTTTATAATATATTTATTATTAATTATATATAGTCTTATGAGTAAGGATGAATTTTCTAAGAATCTTTTAGATGCTTTATGTATATTATCTTTATCTAGTGTGTTAATTGGATTAAATAAGTATACTTTAATAAGTAGTCTAATTACAACTATACTTTTAATAATTTTTTCAATATTAAATAAAACTAATAATAAAAAATATTTATATTTATCATTAGTTAGTATTCCAATAATTATGGCTATGAGCACTTTAGGGTTAAGCCGTTCTATTAGAAATGATTTATCTTTAATTATCTTAATTCCATTTATGCTTATTTTTACAAGAAAGTTTTTAAATAGAATAAGTGAAAAAGAAAAAATAACATTAGAATTAGTGTTCGTTTCGGTTTTAGGAACCATGATTTTTAACTCGATTTTGGTATTTATATATCTAATTTTGTTATATGTAGTAGCACTTTTATTAAAAAAAGAATATACTTTATCATCTAAAACATATTTTAATTATTTAATATTTTTTAGCGTTATTTCATTCATAAGTGTATCTTATGATAAGTTAGATAATTTATATATGATAGGTATAATAACATTATTAGTAATAAATCAAATATTATTTAGAATTCTTTATGAAAAAAGAAATATAATATTTGAAGCATTTCATAGTATTGTAAGCTTGTTACTTATTATTTCACTTGTTAATAATTTAGGATTCAATAATTTTATTTCGTTTGCTATAAGTTTTGTTTTACTTGTCATTTTATGTTTAATATATGCTGATGAAAGAATGAAATATACTGTAATTTCATTTATGGTTTATCCGCTAAGCATTATTATAAAATCAGTTAACATATATACTGTAAGAATTATATTAAACTTGTTTATATGGATGATTCCAATTACGGTGTTATCTAGAAAAGTATTTAAATTAGATAATACAATATCTACTATAATTGAGAGTGTAATATTACCTATTATGTTTATTATATTTATATTTAATATAAGTCTTCAAGTGGGTTTAACACTTGGTATTATATCTGTTTTAAGTATAATTATAGGATTAGCATTCAAATATAAATCTTATAGTGTAACAGGTTATGTAACGCTTGTTTTAACAGTTATAATTCAAACTTTTGAATTGTGGGGTAAAATGCCTTGGTGGGTATATTTACTTATAACAGGTATTATTCTTGTTGTGTTAGCAGCCTTAAGGGAAAGTAAGAAAAAATAAAACAAGAATATTAATCATTTATTTGATTAATATTTTTTTTGAAATGAAAATGAGTTATAATTATAATTAAGGAGAGTGGATATGAAAAAGGTAGAATTACATTTACATTTAGATGGAAGTGTAAGAGAAAGTACGGTAGCAGAACTTCTAGGTGTAAATGAAAAGGACATAGAAAATAAGTTACATGTAAATGATTATAATAGTAGTTTAACAGAATATTTAACTAAGTTTGATATGCCAATAAAAGTTATGCAAACAAAAGAAAATTTAAGTAGAATCGCAAGGGAATTAGGCGAAGATTTAGAAAAAGATGACATAATATATGCAGAAGTTAGATTTGCACCCCAATTACATACAAAAAAAGGATTATCTTATGATGATATTGTGCTTTCTGTTATAGAAGGTTTTAAAAAGTGTAACATAAAAATAAACGTAATTTTATGTATGATGAGGGGCGCAAGTTATATAAATAATTTAAAAACGATAGAAGTTGCAGAAAAATATCTAAACAAGGGTGTAGTTGCACTTGATTTAGCAGGTGATGAAAAACACTTTAAAACAAAGGATTATGAAGAGTTATTTAAGATAGCTAAAGAAAAGAATATTCCTTTTACAATTCATGCTGGAGAAGCAGATGATGCAAGTAGTGTATTAGATGCAATAAGTTTTGGTGCAAAAAGAATAGGTCATGGAATTAGAATAATAGAAGATAATTATGCTACAAGTGAAGTTATAAAAAATAAAGTTACTTTAGAGGTTTGCCCAACAAGTAATTTTCAAACTAAAGCAGTAGAAATATATAAGAATCATCCCATAAAAAGGTTATATGAAAAGGGCGTTTTAATAACTGTTAGTACTGATAATAACACGGTATCAAACGTTTCTTTATCCAATGAGTATGAACGTCTTAAATCTTGCTTTGGCTTTACTGATAAAGACTTTTTAACCTTTAACTTAAACGCTATTAATGCAGCATTTATAAGCGATTTAGAAAAGGAAAAATATATAAAAATATTAAAGGAAGATTAATATGAAATTATACGTAATTAGGCATGGAAGAACACCTTGGAACGAAAAAGGATTGATGCAGGGTTGGGTTAATATAAAACTTAGTGAAACTGGAAAAAAAGAGGCAAAATATATAAGAGAAAAGTTAAAAAATATAAGCTTTGATATATGTATTTCATCTCCTCTTAAAAGAACTTTAGAAACTGCTAGCATAGTAACAGATAATAAGTATAAAATTATTACTGATGAACTTTTAATTGAAAGAAATTTAGGAGAATTTGAAGGGAAAAAATATGCTGAATATGAAAAATTAAATTACTGGGATTATAAACTAAATAATGATTCATATGGTGTAGAACCAGTTAAAGATATACTTAAAAGAACATCATCTTTTCTAAACAACTTAAAAGAAAAAGATTATAAGACGGTTTTAATAGTATCTCACGCTGCAACTATAAGAGCGATTAATTATAACATAATAGGTTATGATTCTAATACGGATTTTTTAGAGTTTAAACCTACTCATGGAGAAATATATGAATATGAAATATGATGAAGAAAAATACAGATTAAGAACGATAAAACATGATGAAAAATATTTAAGGCAAACCTCATCTGACGTGTTAAAGGGTGATCCTGATTTAAAACAGGAAATAGAAATATTATCTAATTATTGCAGAAGTAATGGTAATTTAATGGCTCTTGCATCAGTTCAAATTGGGATTCCTAAAAAAATTATATACATTATGAAAACTGATGAATATGACGCTTTAAAAGAAAATGATTTTGAAGATAAAAAAATAGTTATGATAAATCCATGTATATTAGAAGAAAAAGGAGAAACCTACTATTGGGAAGCTTGTGCTAGTTGTATGGATAATATGGGGCTTGTCAAAAGACCTTACAGTATAAGAGTAGAGTATTTTGATCAGAATTTTAATTTGAAAACAGAGGTATTTGAAGGTTTTAAGGCAACGGTGTTTTCACATGAGTATGATCATTTATTTGGTATATTACATATTGATATAGCAGAAAAAATATATGATATGCCGCAGGATGAAAGAAAAAAATTTAGAAGCCTTGATGAAAATAAATATTTAGTTGTTTCTAAAACAAAAAAGTATAAACATCCATTAAGATAATTTATATTTATATATTAATAAAGGAAGTGATTGAATTGATAAATATTTATACAACTGATAGTAAAAAGAAATTTAAAGAACTAGAAAATTTAAGAAAAGGTTGCTGGATAGATTTAATAAAACCAACTGATGATGAGATAAAAGAGGTATCAGAAAAGACAAATACGGATTTAGATTTACTTATGAAACTTACCGATGACGAAGAACTACCTAGAACTGAGATAGGTGAAAACGCAACTTTAATAGTAGTTGATACACCTTATATGACGGATTCAAGATATAAGCATAAGTATAATACTGATCCACTTGGTATAATAATTAATAATGATGGGTATTTTATTACAATATCCCTTAAAAAACAGACATTTTTAGATGACTTTAAAAACAATAGAATAAAAAATTTTGATATTAAAAAAAGAACGAAATTCGTAATTCAAATCTTACTTAGGGTAGCAGGTGTTTATCAAAAAGAACTTACCTCAATTAATAATTATATAAATAAAAAAGAAGAAACCCTTCATAAGTCTACCGATAACAAAGAATTAGTTGACCTTCTTAACATTGAAAAAACATTGGTTTATTTTTCTACTTCTTTAAAAGCTAATGACGTAGTGCTTGAAAAACTTGCAAAAGGAAACGTACTTACTCTTTATGAAGATGATATGGACTTGTTAGAAGATGCAATGATAGAAAATAAACAAGCAATTGAAATGGCTAGTATATACCGTGAAATATTAACTAGTATGACAGATACTTACGCAACTATAATTTCTAATAATTTAAATGATGTAATGAAGTTTTTAGCGGGAATTACAATAGTATTTTCAATACCTACTATGGTTTCATCATTTATAGGAATGAATGTTCCTTTAGGAGATATGGGAAAATCCAACATAAGCTTTATTTTAATAATTGCTTTTTCATTTGTTTTATCAATTATAATTGCAATTATACTAAAAAAGAAAAACATGTTATAATTATAAAGAAAGTAGAAAGGAGAAAACGTATGACTAAAAAGTTAAAAAAACAATTAACGGAGCTTATTATTTTTGCAGGTATAGTTTTATGGTGTGTGTTTAATTATAATCTATTTTTTGATTTTATAAAATTTGTATTAAAACTTGCAATGCCTATAATAGTTGGAATTGCAATAGCATTTATAATAAATGTTCCAATGAAACAAATTGAAAGAAAAATATTTAATATTGATAAAAGAAAGCATAAGAAGTTTATAAGATTAATATCTCTTATATTATCTATTGTTTTAATTTTTGGTATTTTAGGACTTATATTATTTTTAATAATTCCTGAAGTTATAGAAGCTGTTGGGCAAATAAGTCGTAACTTACCATCTAATTTCAACTGGGTAAACGATATATCAAATAAAGCTCAAGAATTATATCCAGGCTTTAAAGATTATATCAAAAACATTGACGTTAAAAATATATTGTCAACAAGCGGAATTCATATGGGTAACATAGTAAATGTTGTAGTATCTTTTTTATCAAGTACTATATCGAAACTTGTTATGTTCTTCCTTGGATTTATTATTGCAATTTATATACTAGCAGATAAAGAAAATTTAACTAGACAAACAAAGAAATTATTAAAAGCATTTATGCCTTTAAAAGCATCAAATGAAGTAGTTAGAATAGTTAAACTAACTAATGTTACGTTTACTAAGTTTTTAACTGGTCAATGCTTAGATGCCGCATTAACTGGTTTTGAATTCTTTATAATTTTATCAATAATAAAGTTACCTTATGCATTAATTTTAGGTGTTTTATTTGCTGTTACAGCTTTAATACCTTATGTTGGAGCGTTTATTACTCTTGTTATTGGAGCGCTTTTAGTTGCGGTATCAAATCCAATGAATGCATTATGGTATACGATAGCATTTTTTGCTCTTCAACAATTCGATGATAATTTTACATATCCTAAGATAGTTGGTAAGCAAGTTGGCCTTCCAGCTCTTTGGGCTCTTGTTGCAGTATTAATTGGAGGCTCTATATTTGGCTTTATTGGAATGATAATAAGCATACCAATATCATCTGTTTTATACACACTATTAAAAGAATATGTTAATTACAAAATAGAGAAAAAAACAAATAAAACCATTGACATATAATTTAATTTAAAGTATACTTAAGTAGTAATCATTACTACTTAGGAGTTATATATGAGGTATTCGAAACAGAGTGAAGAAGTGTTAAATACGGTTTTAAATTCTAATAATCATCCAGATGCTAAAGAAATTTATGAAATAGTAAAATTAAAAATACCTAACGTAAGTTTAGGTACAGTTTATAGAAACTTAAATACTTTGGCAAAGGAAGGATTAATAAGAAAAATAGAACTTGATGATGGTAATGATAGATTTGATAAAACGTTATGTCAACATAACCATTTAAAATGTACGAAGTGTGGTAAGGTAATAGATATCACGCCAAAACTTGATCAGAAAGAAATAAAAGAAATAGAACGTAAAACAGGTTTTAAAATTACTGATAGTAGTTTTAATATAAATGGAATATGTGAAAAATGTAAAAAAGAAAGGAATTATTAATTATGGAATTAAAAGGAAGTAAAACAGAAAGTAATTTAATGGCTGCATTTGCAGGAGAAAGTCAAGCAAGAAATAAGTATACATATTTTGCTAGTAAGGCTAAAAAAGAAGGATATGAACAAATAGCTAGTATTTTTGAAGAAACTGCTAATAATGAAAAAGAACACGCTAAGATATGGTTTAAACTACTTAATGACGGAGATATTCCTTCAACAAAAGAAAACTTAAAAGCAGCAGCAGAAGGTGAAAACTATGAGTGGACAGATATGTATAAAGAGTTTGCCCAAACTGCAAAAGAAGAAGGATTTGATAAGATAGCAACTCTTTTTGAAGAAGTAGCTAAAATAGAAAAGCATCATGAAGAAAGATACATGAAATTATTAGGAAATGTAAATGATGATTTAGTATTTAAAAAGGGTGAAGAAACAGTTTGGATTTGCCGTAATTGCGGATACGTATACGTAGGAGATGAAGCTCCAAAAGTATGTCCAGTATGTGCTCATCCACAAAGTTTCTTTGAGAAAAAAGCAAATAATTACTAATTATTAAAGTGACGTTAATTGTCACTTTTTTCTTAAAAAGGAGCGTTTAATTATGAATAAAAAGGCAACAGATAAAACAGAAGTTTTAAGTTTAGATGAACTTTTAGAAAAAACAAAGGCACTTGATTTGTCAGTTATAAAGTTAAAATCAAAATTAGATAGAACAAATAAGATTTTATTTATATTGCTTGGAATATCGATATTGTTATTAATAGTAATAATTGTATTTATTTTTATTAAAGCATCTTAAATAAAACTTTTTTTGTGTTATAATTTTTGAAAGAGGTTTATTATGAAAAAAAGAAAAAAGAAATTAGATATAATATATGAAGATAAAGAAATACTAGTTGTAAATAAGCCAAGTGGAATGCTTACTGTATCAACTCCTAAAGAAAAGGAAAAAACACTATTTCATGAGGTGTCATCATATGTTAAAAAAAGTAATCCGAAAGCTAAAGTATTTATAATTCATAGACTAGATAAAGATACGTCAGGTATTGTTATGTTTGCCAAAAATCAAAGTGTTAAATATAATTATCAAAATGCTTGGGATAAATTATGTATAAAAAGAGGATATATTGCAGTTGTAGAAGGTATTTTAAAAGAAAAAAGTGGTACTATTAAATCTTATTTAAAGGAGACAAAAACACTTTTGGTATATTCCAGCAACGACTCTAAAAATGGAAAATTAGCTATTACTAAGTATAAGGTTTTAAAAGAAAGCAAAAAGTATTCTATGTTAGATATTGAAATAAAAACTGGTCGTAAAAACCAAATAAGGGTTCATATGAGTGATATAGATACTCCGATAGTGGGTGATAAAAAATATGGAAATAAAAAAAGTCATTTTAAAAGACTTATGCTTCATGCTTATAACCTTGAGATTATAAATCCTAAAACTAAAAGAAAAATGAACTTTTTATGTGATGTGCCAAAGACTTTTAACGATTTATTTAAGGAGGATTAATTATGAATACTTTTATATGTTATCCTAAATGTTCTACTTGTAAAAAGGCAGAAAAATATTTAAAAGATAATTGCGTAGCATACGAACTTAGAGATATAAAACTAAATAATCCAAGTAAAAAAGAATTAGACTCTTTTATTAAATTATCTGGTAAGGACATAAAGTCATTTTTTAACACAAGTGGGCTTGTTTATAAAAACTTAAATTTAAAAGATAAACTTGCTAATATGTCATATAACGAAAAACTAGATTTGTTATCGAGTGATGGTATGCTGGTTAAAAGACCTATTTTAGTTACTAAAGATAAAGTATTTGTGGGTTTTAAAGAAAAAGAGTGGTGTGAAATAATAAAATAGTAACAGGTGATGATATGAAAGATCTTGAATTTTTATCGCGCAGTTTAATTGCACATCGCGGCTATTACAACAATAAAAAAGGCATTCCAGAAAACTCTGTTTTAGCATTTAAAAAAGCGATTGATAATAATTACTTGATAGAACTTGATGTTCGTTTAACTAAGGATAAAAAATTAGTTGTGTTTCACGATGATAACTTAAAAAGAGTATGCGGCGTAAATAAAAAGGTTAAAGATTTAACCTATAAAGAATTATTAAAGTATAATCTTTTTGATACAACACTAAAAGTGCCATTATTTAGTGATGTTATAAAACTAGTAAATGGTAGAGTTCCAATTTTAATAGAAACTAAGTATCATAATAGATATGGCGTTTTAGAAAAAATACTTATAAATGAACTTTCTAATTATAGAGGCCTTTATGCCATTCAAAGTTTTTATCCTATGTCTCTTTTATGGCTTAAAAGAAATACTAAAGATATTCCAATTGGATTATTATCCAGTAATTTTAAAAATGATTCAAACCGCTTAAAAAGCATTATTGGAAAAACTTTGATACTTGATTTATTTTTTAAAACTGATTTTATTTCATATGATGTAAAAGGTCTTCCAAATAATTATTTATCACTTAAAAAAGATAAAAAGAAAATAGTTATATGGACCATAAAGAATAAAAAAGATTACGATTTATCAAGAAAATATACTGATGCTTTAATATGCGAAAACATGGATAAATATGATAAAAAATAGCTTTGGTTAGCTATTTTTTTCTTCAAAACTATCACAGATTGTTTCTTTTTTTCTAGCATTACAGTTATCACATGTTGAGCTTACTTTTATTTCATTTAAAGTACAATAACTGTTGGCTTTATTGTTGTACTTACAAGATTCTACTTCACATTTAATACTTTTATTACTATCATCCATTTTCATAACCTCCATAAATAGTATTTTCTATTAAAACAAAATATATACATAAAAGTGTGTAAATAACCTTATAATTAGTCATTTTCTTTATAATATTTGTTTAATTTAATTAACCTTTATCTTTATATTTGGTATAATTATTATTGATATAAAGGAGTATTTATGAACAATATTTATAATTATACAAAACAAGATTTAGAAAATTATTTTTTAGAAATTGGTGAAACTAAATTTAGAGCAGCACAAGTTTTTGACTGGCTTTATATAAAAAGAGTTACATCATTTGATTTAATGACCAATTTAAAAAAAGATTTGATTAAGTATTTAAAAGAAAACTTTAGTATGGATACGATTAAACTAGTTAAAAAGCAAAGTGATGTTGACGTTAAAAAATATTTATTTGAACTTTATGATGGAAACAAAATAGAAGCTGTTTTAATGAATCATGATTATGGCAACAGCTTATGTGTATCAACTGAAGTTGGTTGTAATATGGGATGCCGTTTTTGCGAAAGCGGTAGACTAAAAAAGGTAAGAAATCTATTTGCGTTTGAGTTAGTGCTTCAAATACTAAAAGTAGAAGAAGATATAAAAGAAAGAGTAAGTCATGTTGTTTTAATGGGTATAGGAGAACCATTTGATAATTATGATAACGTAATGAAATTTATTAACATAATAAATGATCCTAAGGGAATAAACATAGGAATAAGACATATTACCGTATCAACTTGCGGTATTGTTCCTAAAATAAAAGAGTTTACAAAAGAAAAGGCTGGCGTTAATTTAGCGATAAGTCTTCATGCTCCAACTGATTTAGTAAGAGATAAAATAATGCCTATTAATAAGGCTTATAAGATAGGAGATATAATGGATGCGGTAAGAGATTATATTGCAAAAACTAATCGCCGCGTAACTTTTGAATATATTTTATTAAAGGGTGTAAACGATAGCGAAGAGTGTGCCATAAAGCTTGTCAATTTGCTTAAAGGACTTAATTGCTACGTTAATTTAATACCATATAACGAAACTTCACACATAGAGTATAAAACTTCTCCTAAAGTGACAATTAATAGATTTTATGATATATTAAAAGAAGGAAACATAAACGTTACCATAAGAAGAGAGTTTGGTTCTAAAGTATCTGCGGCTTGCGGACAACTTAGAAGTGAGCAAATAGGAAAGGAAAGTTAAAAATGAGAGCATATTATATATCTGATACGGGAAAGGTTAGAACCCATAATGAAGATTCTGTTATGATTGTTAAAAATTTATCTGGTGAGTATTTGCTTGTTGTAGCAGACGGAATGGGTGGTCACAAAGCAGGTGAAGTTGCATCATCAATCGTTGTAAATGGTCTTACTGAAAAGTTTAAAAACTTATCCTCAGTAGGCGAAAAAGATGCTGCAGTTAACTGGATAAGAGAAAACGTAAGTAAGTTAAATGATGATATATTTAAGTATACTGATGAATTTCCTGAAAGTAAGGGAATGGGTACAACTCTTGTTCTTTCTATTGTAACAAAAGATTATATTTTATTTGGTAACGTTGGAGATTCTTCTGGATTTGTATTTAAGGGTGGAAATTTATACAAGGTAACAAAGGATCATACGCTAGTTAATCTTTTGGTTGAAACAGGTGAATTAACCAAGGAAGAAGCAGTAAACCATCCAAGAAAAAACGTACTTATGAGAGCACTTGGAGCTAACAATCCAATAGACGTAGATATATTTGATGTTGATACATCATGTGACGGAATATTCTTGTGTAGTGATGGTTTAACTAACATGCTTAGCGTAAGTCAAATAGAAAAAGTGTTAAATAGTGATTTAACAATCGAAGAAAAAATAGTTAAATTAATTAAAAAGAGTAATTTAAGGGGTGGAACTGATAACATATCCATCGCATGTTTACAAAAGGAAAGTGGTGAATAGTTATGATTGCAAAAGGGCAATTAATAAATGATCGTTATGAAATTTTAAAACTTATTGGTGAAGGTGGAATGGCTAATGTTTATTTAGCTCGTGATACCATTTTAGATAGACGTGTTGCGGTAAAGGTTTTAAGAGGAGACCTTGCAGGTGATGAAAAATTCGTAAGAAGATTTCAAAGGGAAGCACTATCAGCCTCATCATTATCTCATCCTAACATAGTTGAGATATATGATGTTGGTGAAGATGATGGAAACTTTTATATCGTAATGGAATATATCGAGGGTAAAACTTTAAAACAATTAATAAAAAAACGTGGAGTTTTATCTCTTCCTGAGACAATGGACATTATGCTTCAGTTATTAGATGCACTTAAGAGTGCTCATGATTCATACATAATACACCGTGATATTAAACCACAAAACATAATGATAAAAGATAGTGGCCTTGTTAAAATAACTGACTTTGGTATAGCAATGGCCTTAAATAGTGCTCAATTAACCCAAACAAACTCAGTTATGGGAAGCGTTCACTACCTTCCACCAGAACAAGCAAGTGGAAAAGGTTCAACAATTAGAAGCGACATTTATTCACTTGGAATTTTAATGTTTGAAATGCTAACTGGAAGAGTTCCTTTTAGAGGCGATAGTGCAGTTGAAATAGCTTTAAAACACATGAAAGAACCACTTCCTTCTGTACGCGAGTTAAACCCAGTTGTGCCTCAATCAGTTGAGAACATAATATTAAAAGCAGCCGCTAAAAATCCTAAAAATAGATATCATGACGTTAGGGAGATGGCTGATGATATAAAAACTTGTTTAGATGAAGATAGGGAAAATGAAGAGAGAATAACATTTAAATATCCTGAAACAGACTTTTCTGATACAAGGGCAAATACTTTAAAAGAAACTAAGAAAAGCGCTAAAGAAGAGCCTGAAATCAAACAAATAACGGAAGATGAGAAAATAGAAAGAGGTAACAAAAAAAGACTTGCCATACTATTTTCAATAATTGGTGTTTTAGCAGCAGCCTTTATTCTTGTTATTATTGTTTTTCCAAAACTTAGTTCATCAAAAGATATAGAAGTGCCTGATGTATCTGGCATGGAAATATCAAAGGCTGAAAAGATGCTTAAAAAAGAAGGCTTTAAGGTTGATTCTAAAAAGAAAGCAAGTGATGACGTTGATGAAAACTTAGTAATCGAAACGGATCCAGCTAAAAATAGATATGCAAAAAAAGGAACAACAATAACCATATATTATTCATCTGGAACAAGTAAAACTAAGGTAGAAGACTATACTGGTCAAAATGCATACGAAGTAAAGGCTAAGTTAGAATTACTTGGAATAAAGGTAACAATAGAAGAAAAAGAAGTAGAAGATTCGTCTAGTTATACTAATAAAAAACAGCTAGTTATAGACCAAAGCGTAAAACAAGGAGAAAAACTATCAAAGGGAGAAAAAATAGTTTTATACATTCCTAAGATATTATCTACTTATCCTGATATGGTAACTGATTCATGGACACTTGATAGAGCAGAAGAATTTTGTGAAAAATATGGATTAACAATAAAGGTTACTTATAAAGAGTCTGATGGAGAAGAAAACATAATACTTGCACAATCTCCAAAAGCAGGTGAAGAAGTGTTTGACGGAGAAACATTTAAAGTTGTTGTATCTAAAAAGCCAGAAGCAACTACAACAACTACCAAAGCAGTAACAGATGGGGAAGAGTAGATGAAAGGTAGAGTAATAAAACTAATAAGTAATAAGTGGACCGTTGGATGTGATAAAAAGTATTACGAATGTTCATCAATTGGAAAATTTAGATATCAAAAAATTTCTCCTTTAGTTGGTGATATGGTTGATTTTGATTTAGAAAAATGCATAATAACTAATATACTACCAAGAAAAAATGAACTTATAAGGCCTCCTATTGCAAACATAGATGAGGCAATAATTTTAGTAAGTTGCAAAGAGCCTAATTTTTCTAGTAACTTACTAGATAAAATGCTTGTTGTAATAGAGTATAATAACGTTGTTCCGGTTATCTGTTTTACTAAGTATGATCTTTTAGATTCTACACGTGAAATAGATGAGGCAATTAATTATTATAAAGGTATTGGATATAAGGTTTTTATAAACAATGATCTAACTAACATAGAAAGCCTTTTAAAGGGTAAATTAAGCGTTTTAACAGGCCAAACAGGAGTTGGAAAGTCATCTTTATTAAATAGTTTAAAAAAAGATTTAAATTTAGCGACAGGGGAAATTTCTAAAGCGTTAGGAAGAGGAAGACACACAACAAGACACGTTGAACTTCTAGAAGTAGCAGGCGGCTTAGTTGCAGATACTCCAGGTTTTTCATCCCTTGATTTTAACGGAATGAATAAAAAAGATATAAAAGATAACTTTAAAGAATTTTATGAAAACGAAGACAAATGTAAATATAAAGACTGCATGCATTTAAAAGAAGATGGATGCTATATAAAAGAATTAGTAGAAAATGGTAAAATAAGAAAAACAAGATATGAAAACTATAAGAAATTTATAGAAAGCATAGAAGAGTTAAAGAGGTAAGAATATGAAAGTTTCTGTATCAATATTAAAAGAATGTAATAGATTAGATTATGCTATAAAAAAAGTTAATGAATCAAGTGCAGACTTTCTTCATGTTGATGTAATGGACGGAAAGTTTGTTAAAAATAAAGCCTTTTTGTTTGAAGATTATAAAAAGGTAGCACAACTTTCTAAAAAAAAGCTTGATGTTCATATGATGGTACAAGATTATAGTATGATAGAAAAGTATTTAACTCTTAAGCCATATTTACTTACGTTTCACGTAGAGATAATAAAAGATTCAAGCTTGATTAAATATGTTAAGGAAAGTAAAACAAAAGTAGGTCTTGCAATAAACCCAGAAACTAGCATAGAAGAGCTTATGCCTTATATAAATGATATAGATTTGGTTTTATTTATGAGTGTTACTCCAGGAAGTGGTGGCCAAACCTTTAAAAAAGAAGTAATAAGTAAGATAAAGCAATTAAAAAAAGTTGCCCCTAAAGATTTATTAATAAGTATTGATGGTGGTGTTAATAAAGATACCATTAACTTGTGTAAAAAAGCGGGATGTAGTATGGTAGTTTCAGGTTCTTACATTACGAATGAAGAAGACTATGAAAAACAAATAGAGACTTTAAGATAAAAAGTATTATATTTGTTTTTTATTTTTTTGTGATATAATAACAAGCATTTAATGAGGTGATATTTATGAAAAAATTTTTAAAAGAAATGAATTTTGATAACGTAAAAAAATATAAAAAACCATGTCTAATAACTTTATCTGGTTTACCTGGTAGTGGTAAAACATACGTTGCTAAAGAATTATCAAAGAATCTTGGAATATTTGTATTAAGTAATGATTATGTTAGAAATTATTTTTATAAATACGAAAGTGGAATGTCATTTGAACAAATACAGAAAAATGTTGATAAAATAAACAAAGAAAGATTGCTAAAAATTATTTTAAATAGAAAAAGTTTTGTATTTGATGCAGATTTAAATACTTGTGAAAAATTTCAAAGATTTATAAAAATAAGTGATATGTTTAATTACGAATTGATTAAAATAAAGCTAAATTCAAATGATGATAATAACATAGACAGAATTCTTAAAAGAGTAATGGATTATGATATGTTTGATTATAATGTAATAGGAGATAACGTTCACTATTCAAGTAGTTACGATAGAGATACTTACTATGATATTAAGTCTAGAAAACCTCAATATATAGATGATAATTATTTTGATTACGTTATTGATAATTTTGGAACTAAAGAAGAATTAAAATGCAAAATTAATGAAATATCAACTGATATAGGAAGTTGTTTAACATTAAAAAAGTAATAAAATTACTTGCAATATAATAAAATATGTTGTATACTAATAAAGTAATTTTGATATGAAGGAAAGAAGACGAGTATTCATCTCACCCGATTGTAATTAAACAGTGGGTTAAACGCCAAATAAAAATAGATAAATAAACAAGCGTTTTTTAAGGTGGATACTAATGTCGTATTCACTTTTTATTTTGGAGGTGCTTGATATAGCAAAAGAAAAAGACATGCCAATTAATGAACAAATAAGAGCAAAACAAATGCTTGTAATTGGCCCAAATGGTGAACAACTTGGTATTAAATCAAAGGATGAAGCTTTAACGCTTGCTTCTTATGCTGGATTTGATTTGGTTTTAATTAATAACGGAGAAAATCCTGTATGTAAGTTAATGGACTATAATAAGTTCAAATACGAAAAGAAGAAAAAGCAAAAAGAATCTCAAAAAAGACAAAAAGAAAATAATGCTGAAATGAAGGAATACCGCCTGTCACCAAACATTGATGTACATGACTTTAACACTAAGTTAAATAATGCAAAAAAATATTTAGAAAAAGGTCATAAAATCAAATTATCCATACGTTTTAGAGGACGTGAAATGCAATTTACCGATAAAGGTAAAGAAGTATTACTAAGATTTGCAGATGAATTAAAAGAAGTTGGAACATTAGAAGGTGCTCCAACACTTGATGGAAGAAATATGATGGCTATGCTTAGCCCAGTTAAGAAATAGGAGGAATTATATTATGGCAAAGAAAACACAAAAGACTCATAAGGGTACTAAAAAAGTTTTAAATGTAAGACAAAGTGGTTCTATCACAGTAGGACATCCAGGTTCAAGACATAACACTGGTAGCAAAACTTCTGCATTTAACAGAACAAAAAGAGCTAAATCAGCTTTAAGTAAGGCAGATTCAAACAGATTAAAGAGAATAATTGATACTTTATAGTATATAGGAATTAAGGAGGAAATAAATAATGGCAAGAGTAAAAAATGGTGCTGTAACAAAAGCACGTCGTAAAAAGGTATTAAAACAAGCTAAAGGTTACTTTGGTAGCAAACATAGATTATTCAAAACTGCAAAAGAACAAGTAATGCATTCATACGTATATGCTTATAGAGATAGAAAGCAAAATAAACGTAACTTCAGAAAATTATGGATAGTACGTATCAACGCTGCATGCCGTGAAAACGAAATTAGTTATTCAAAATTCATAAACGGATTATCAAAAGCAGGTGTTGCTATAAACCGTAAAATGCTTTCTGAAATAGCAATTAACGAACCTAAAACATTCGCAGAATTAGTTAAGGTTGCAAAAGATGCTTTAGAAGGAAAGATGCCTAAGGAAGCAAAAGCAAAAGTTAAAACATCTAAAAAAGAAGTAAAAGAAGAAAAGAAAGAAACTAAAAAAGCTGCTCCTAAAAAGGAAGAAAGCAGCGATATATCAAAATTAACAGTTGCAGAACTTAAGAAGATGGCTAAAGAAAAGGGTATCGTAGGGTACACTTCAATGAAAAAGGCTGAATTATTAGAGAAACTAGCATAGTTTCTTTTTTTGCATAATGATGTTATAATAAAGATATATTATGGTGAGGCTAATATGGAAAATATTTCTGATGTTTATAATAAATTAAAAAAAATATGTGATGTTTGCTGGGTAGGTGATGAACATAATTCCATTTACATATATTCCTGTGATCAAAAATATAGGCTTTTTGTATCTAGTTACATACTGTATGTAGAAAAAAGGTATAAAATATTTAAATGGGAATATTGGGATTCATTTACACACATACATACTGAATTTTATAAAAGTGATGCTCAATTTTTTAATAAATTGCTAGAATTATGCAATAAAAATAATTTGTTAGTAGTAAAAAATATAATGGGAATTAATACAATAAAAGTTATTTCAAAAGAAGAATTTAAAACAAAGAAAAGAAGATATAAAAGTAATTTATTTAGAAAGTGCCATATCATAAACTTTAATTCAGAAAAATAATAAAATATATGATAAAAATGATATAATGTTTTTAGGTGGTAAATATGAATACTTATTTAATATATGGAAATGATTACGGGTTAATTAAAAGAGAAATAGATAAAATAACAAATGGCATAATAGATGTTGTAAAGTATGATTTATCAGCTAGTAATGTAAGTGAGGTAATAGAAGAAGCATCTTGCATGTCTTTATTTGGCGATAAAAAGGCTGTAATAGGGGAAAACGCATTATTTTTAACGGGTACAAATACAAGTGTTAACCATGATATAGATTACCTAACAAGTTATGTTAATGCTGAAAGTCACGATAATATAGTAATTTTAACAGTTGTGCAAGATAAGTTAGATGAAAGAAAAAAGATAGTTAAACTACTAAAGAAAAACGTAACCGTAATTCATAAAGAATCAATAGATGAAAAAGATTTACCAAAATTTGTTATAAAAGAATTTTTGAATAACGGATATAAAATAGACTATAAAACAGCCTCTTACTTTGTAGATTACGTGGGTAAAAACGTTGATATATTACTTAGTGAAATAAATAAAATGATTATTTATAAAGATACTGATAAAGAAATTTTTATAGAAGATATTTTAAACATAAGTAGTAAGGGTTTTAATGATAACGTTTTTGATTTAAGTGATGCAATTATGAAAAAAGATTTTAAAAAGATTTTTTCTTGCTATAATGATTTAATGATTCTAAAAGAAGAACCAATTAAAATAATTGCACTTTTAGCAAGCCAGTTTACACTTGTATACCAAAGTAAACTGCTATCTAAAGAAGGCTTTATGAGTAAAGATATTGCAAGCACTTTAAAGGTTCATCCATACCGCGTAAAACTTGCTTTAGAAACTAATTACCCAGACTTTGAATTAAAAAATATATTAAAAAAACTTCATAATTTAGACTATGAAATTAAAACTGGTAAGGTAGATAAAATAGTTGGTTTAGAGAACTTTCTATTACACCTTTAAGTTGAAGTTTTTATATATTTATGATAATATTAACTTATAATCAAGGAGGCTTACTTTATGGATAATTTAACTGAAGAAGAAAAGAAAAACGTAATAAAAAAAATAGTTATATCAATAGTATTACTTATTATTGTTATAATAATTGGTATTTTACTATAACTAAAAAAGACCTAAGATTAGGCCTTTTTATTTTACAAACAATATAACAAGTATACCTACTATTAAACAATATAAAGCAAAATATCCTAATTTTCCCTTTTTCATTATGTTAATAAACCATTTAGCACTGAAATAAGTTACGATACAACTTGCTATCATACCAAGTGTGTATGGCATTACAAGTCCACCTATGTTTGGTGTGTTAATTAAATCCTTAACACCTAAAGCCATGGTTGCCATGCTAATAGGTAAGTAAAGCATAAACGAGTAATTAACAGCGGTATTTCTTTTAAAATCACGAGTCATTGCACCAACTACCGTTGAACCACTTCTAGAAATTCCTGGAAATAAAGCTACTACTTGAAATAATCCAACAGTTATAGCATCCATTATTGATAAGTCCTTTTTATCCTTCTTGCCCTTAAAATCCTTTATTAAAAATAAAGCAAGTGCCGTAATTAAAAGAGCAATTCCAACTAGTTTAACATTGTTAGATAACAAATCTATTTTATCTTTAAATATTATTCCGAAAAGTCCTGCTGGAATGGTTCCTATAACTATTAACCAAGCATACTTATAATTTTCTTTATATTCGTTCTTCTTAGTTTTTAAATAACCAAAAAAGTGTGATATTATCTTTATTATTTCTTTTCTATATAAAAATACAATTGCTAAAAAAGAACCAAAGTTAACAACTATTTCAAAGTTCATGTCACTAAGCATTTTAAAATTAAATAACTTTTTCGCTATTAAAAGATGTCCACTAGACGATATTGGAATAGGCTCAGTAAAACCTTGTAATATACCTAAAAATACGTATTGTAAAACTTTTATAATGTTCATTATATCCTCCTATTTATCTATTACATTATATACTAATTTTGACTTAAAATAAATATTATTTAATAGGTGATTAAAATAACTTTAAAGATTTTTTTATTTATAACAGGTTTTGGACTTATGGTACTTGGTTTTTCGACAATGATTTTATACATAAATTTATTTGCTTTTGGGTATAATTTTAAAGAATACATAAGCTATATAGTTAAATTACCTGAGTTTTACTACCTTTTGGTAGGATTCATACTCATTAATTTATCTATTTTAAATAAAGGAGAAAAAAATGAAAAACATTTATGATATTTTAGTTAATTTTAAAAAAATTCCATATGAATTTTATGAGTGGAATAAAGAAGATGACGTAAAACACGTAAAAAAAATGCCCTCTATAAAAGTTAGTGATAGCACGCTTTATGACATTTTCTATAATGATGCTGTAGTTTCAAAAAACTTTTTAGATCAAATAAAAGATAAAACAGAAATCTTTTTTGGAAGAACTGTAAAAAAAGTTAAATACGCTTGTGTAATTTATAACGATGATGTGGCACTTTCAATTTTGCTTAACGATAATGGAGAGATAATAGGGAAAAGTAAGCTTTTATTTGATGAGGAAGAGGACGTTTTAAAAGAAGATGTACCTTTAAAAGAAATAGATTATAACATTATTAAAAAATCAAAAAAAATAAGCGGTCTTACAAGGCGTGAGGCAAAAATAGTTTTACTTTTATCAAAATATTTAGACAAAATACACGAAAGCAAAAAAAATGATGAAATAAAATACATGTATTTTGAGTGTTTTAATAAGGTGGAAGAAGATAATGAAAAAGCTTATAAAAACTTAAAAAATGAGGTTTTAAAAGCTAATTTAAACGTGATAGAAACACTAAAAACATTAATTAAAGTTTTAAAAAATTAGTATAAAAATAATTTTATATGCCAAGTTAATACCAGAAGGAGGAAAAAATAGATGAAAAATGGTATTAAAACGGTATTAGTAGTTTTATGTGCATTATTACTTTTTACTGGATGCAGTTGTGCAATTAACGATAACAAGCCAGACAAAGCAGTAGAAACATTCTTTGAAAAATATAGAGCTAAAGACGATAACATAATAACTCAATTAAAAGAAACAATAGAAAACGAAGATTTAACAAATGACCAAAAAATGAAGTATCAAAAGCTAATGGAAAAACAATACGACCAGTTCGCTTACGTAATAAAAGATACTAAGGTAAAAGACGACACTGCAACGGTAACCACTGAAGTTACGGTACTTAATTATCGCAGTGCAATTTTAAAAGCTGAAGAAGAATTAAAAAACAATCCAGAAAAATTTAATGACCAAGATGGTAAATTCTCTGAAGAAAAATATATGGATTATAAAATAGAAAAAATGCAAGACGTAAAAGATACAACAACTCATACTATAGATCTTTCTTTAACTAAGAAAGCTGGAATATGGACCGTAGATGAATTATCAAGCGATGATATATCTAAATTACACGGATTATACTAAAATTAAGAGCAAAAAGTTCTTAATTTTTTTTAATAATTTTATTAGCACTAGCATCTTGACAGTGCTAATAGTTGGTACTATAATTTAATTGTGATTTAAATAAACAAGGAGATGACTAATATGTCTAAAAGACAATTTAAAGCAGAATCAAAAAAATTATTAGATTTAATGATTAATTCAATTTATACTAATAAAGAAATATTCTTAAGGGAACTTATTTCAAATGCTTCTGACGCATTAGATAAGTTATACTATGAATCATTAACAAACAAAAAATTAAAGGTTGATAAGAAAAAATTATTCGTAAAACTTAAAATAGACAAAGAAAAAAGATTACTTACTATAGAAGATAATGGTATTGGTATGACAGAAAGCGAGTTATCAGAAAATTTAGGTACCATTGCAAAAAGCGGTTCTTTAGCATTTAAAGAAGGCTTAACTAAAGAAGACAAGATAAACATAATAGGACAATTCGGTGTAGGATTTTATTCAAGCTTTATGGTTGCTGATAAAGTATGCGTAGAAAGTAAAAAAACAGGCTGTGATGCTTATAAGTGGGTATCTAAAGGTGCTAGTGGATACGAAATAGAAAAAATAGATAAAAGTGATGTAGGAACAAAAATAACACTTCATATAAAAGAAAATACCGAAGGTGAAAACTACGACGAATTCCTAGAAGAATTCAAGATTCAAGCACTTATAAAAAAATACTCAGATTACGTAACTTATCCAATAAAAATGGAAACAAAAGATGAAAAAACAGGTAAAGAAACGTTAACTGATCCAATAAATAGCATGATTCCTTTATGGAAGAAAAACAAAAGTAAAATAAAAGAAGAAGAATACTTTAACTTCTATCAAGATAAATTTTTGGATTATACAAAGCCACTTAAGGTAATCCACACTAAAGCTGAAGGTTTAATTAGCTATGACGCACTTATGTTCATACCACAAAATCCACCATACGACTTTTACACAAAAGACTATAAAAAAGGACTAGAACTTTATTCGAACGGAGTTTTAATAATGGAAAAATGTGAAGACTTACTTCCAGATTATTTAAACTTTGTAAAAGGTGTTGTAGATTCTCCAGATTTATCACTTAACATATCAAGAGAAATGCTTCAGCAAAACAGACAATTAAAAGTTATTGCAAAAACAATTGAAAAGAAAGTTTTAAAAGAACTTTCCCTAATGCTTGAAAATGAAAGAGATAAATACGAAGAATTCTTTAAAACATTTGGTGTCAATATAAAATATGGCATTTATGATAATTATGGTGCTAAAAAAGATGAACTAAAAGAACTTGTTATTTTCTATTCATCAAAGGAAAAGAAAAACATAACATTAAAAGAATACGTAAATAAGATGGATAAAGAAGATGATGCAATTTACTATGCATGCGGTGAGACTATAAGTAAAATAGACATGATGCCACAAGTAGAAAGCCTAAAAGATAAAAATAAGGAAGTATTATATTTAACAGATTACGTTGATGAATTCGTACTTAAAATGCTTGATAAATACGAAGACAAAAAGTTTGTTAACGTAGCGTCAAATGACTTTGATTTATCGAGTGAAGAAGAAAAAGAAGCTCTAAAAAAGAAAAACGAAGAAGATAAAGAGATGTTTTCATTTATGAAGGAATCTTTAAACGATGAAGTTTCACAAATAAGATACACAAATAAATTAAAAAAACATCCACTTTGCTTAACAAGTGATGGTGAAGTTACCGTAGAAATGCAAAAAGTAATTAATGCAATGCCAACAGATGAACATGTAAATGCTAAATTAGTTCTTGAAATAAATGAGAAACATGATATTGCTAAAAAAATAAAAGAATTATACAAAACAGATAAAGAAATGCTAAAAAAATACACTAAAATTTTATATGATGAGGCAAGATTAATTGAAGGACTTCCGGTTTCTAATCCAACAGAGTTAAGTTCTTTAGTCTGTGAACTATTATCTAAATAATATAAAAAATACTTCAAAAGAAGTATTTTTTTTAAATTTCAATTCATACAATTACATAGGTGATGAAATTGAAGAAAATACTTTTATTAATAACAGTCTTATTATTACTTCCGGTAAAAATAAACGCTTATAGTCTAGGGGAATCAGCCGTACTTATGGAACAAGATACAAAAAGAGTGCTTGTTTCAAAAAACATGAATAAGAAAAAACTAATTGCTTCAATTACAAAAATAATGACCGGAATAATTGCAGTAGAATCGGGAAAATTAAACAAAACCGTAACCGTAACTGATAAGGTGTTAGAATCATACGGTTCAAACATATACCTAAGTATCGGTGAAAAAATGAAACTTAAAGACATGGTTTATGGCCTTATGATGCAAAGTGGTAATGATGCTGCTCTTATGATTGCAGATTATCTTGGCGGAGAAGAAAAATTCGTTAAAATGATGAACAAAAAAGCAAAACAAATCGGTATGAAAAACACCACGTTTTCTAATCCACACGGGTTAGATGAAAAAACAAAAAACTATTCAACCGCATACGATATGGCTCTTTTAATGCGCTACGCAAATTCCGATCCTACATTTAGAAAAATTACAGGTTGTAAAAAACATACCGTTAAAACAGACGAAAAAACATATGTTTGGACTAATAAAAATAAACTTTTATACACGTATAAATATACAACAGGTGGAAAAACCGGATACACCGATAGAGCAAGAAGAACTCTAGTTACATCAGCAAGCAATGGGAATTTAGATTTAATAGCAGTAACCTTAAACGATCCAAATGATTTTAAAAATCACAAAGCGTTATATGAATATGCATTTAAAAATTACTCTATGAAAAAAATTTTTGATCGAAACAAAATTAATCTTCCTAACAAAAAAATATATGCAAAAGACGATTACTATTACCCAATAACAAAAGAAGAAAAAGATTTAATAAACATAAACTACAAAATAAAAGATAAGAAAAAATACAAAGATGGTGAAATGGTAGGATACGCAATAATTAACCTTGGCGCAAAAACAGTGCATAAAGAAAAACTGTATATTAAAGTAAAGAAATAAATTATAAAACTTATTTACCTTGACTATGAGCTTTTAAAATATTAAAATAGAATTGTATAAGTAGAGATATTTATGCAGATGTAAAATAAATAATGTGGAGGTAAATATGGGAAATGCACTTATTTTCTCTTTACTTCTAATAGTTGGAATATTTATAGGTGCGGTTATAGCCTTTATAATAACTGCATTAAAAAAGAAAAATGAAGAACATAAGGCTTCAAATATAATTGAAAAAGCAAAAAAAGATGCAGAAAAATCAAAACGCGATGCACTTTTAGAAGCTAAAGAAGAATCTTATAAATTAAAACTTGAAACAGAAAAAGAAATAAAAGAAAAAAAACAAGATTTAAAAGAAAATGAAGAACGTTTAATAAAACGTGAAGACGGCATTGCAAAGCGTGATGAACTACTTCAAAACCGTGAGCAAATGCTAGATGAAAAAGAAAATGGAATTATCCAGAAACAAAAAGATATTCAAAAATTAGAAGAAAAAGTTGAAAACATAATTAAAGAACAAATAGATAAACTAGAAAAAATATCTGGTTTCTCAAAAAAGAAAGCTAAAGAAGAAATAATGAAGCAAGTTGAACTTTCAATGAGTGCTGAAATTTCAGCTTACATCAAGGAAAAAGAAGCGGAAGCTAAGCTAGAGGTTGATAAAAAGGCTAAAAACTTACTAGCTGAATCAATGCAAAAATACGCATCCGATGTAACTAACGAACAAACCGTTAGCGTAGTTACCTTGCCTAATGATGATATGAAAGGTAGAATAATCGGAAGAGAAGGAAGAAACATAAGAACAATTGAGGCAGTAACTGGTGTTGACCTTATAATAGATGATACCCCTGAAGCAATCGTATTATCAAGCTTCGATCCTTTAAGAAGAGAAATTGCAAGACAAACGATAGAAACACTAATTAAAGATGGCAGAATTCATCCAGCAAGAATTGAAGAATTATATGATAAAGTCTGCAAAGAAATGAATGTAAAAATAAGAGAATATGGTGAAGAAGCTATGTTCGAACTTGGAATAACAAAACTTGATCCTGAATTAGTAACAATAGTAGGTAAACTAAATTTCAGAACTAGTTACGGGCAAAATGCTTTACAACACTCAAAAGAAGTTGCACATTTAGCAGGAATTATGGCAGCTGAACTAGGTGAAAATGTAGCACTTGCAAAAAGAGCAGGACTACTTCATGATATAGGAAAAGCAATAGATTTTGAAGTTGAGGGAAGCCACGTAGAAATAGGTGCAGACTTAGCTAAAAAATATGGTGAAGATAGTATTGTTATTAATGCTATAGAATCTCACCACGGAGATAAAGATGCAAACAATATAATATCCGTTTTGGTCGCAATTGCAGATAGCTTGTCAGCAGCAAGACCAGGCGCTAGAAACGATTCATTAGAAAACTATGTTAAGAGATTAGAACAACTTGAATCAATCGCGAAAGACTTTGACGGTGTTGAAAAAGCATACGCAATGCAAGCCGGAAGAGAATTACGTGTAATAGTTGAACCTTCAAAAGTAGATGATATTGGAAGCTATAAAACGGCACGTGACATAAAAACAAGAATTGAAAATGAAATGCAATATCCTGGTACGGTAAAAGTTACTGTAATTAGAGAAACTAGGGCAACTGAAGAAGCTAAATAAGCTTCTTTTTTTAACTTCTATTATGATTAAGCTTTACATAATAATTAATAGGAGGTCTTTTTTATGAATAACATACTTGCCTATTATTATAGTCTTCATCCAGATGAAATAATACATAAAAAAAACAGTTACTTTTTTAACTACTTAAATAGTGAGTATGTTTTTATGATGTTTGAAAGACCACTTTCTGATATAGAAAGCTTATATCAAATTAATAAACAAATGATTAAACAAAACTTACTTATCCACGAAATGAAATTAAATAATGAAAATAAAATTTTAACATACATAAATAACATTCCTTATGTTTTAATGGAAATATTTGTAAATAAAAATGCTGGAATAACTTTATCTGAAATATGCCATATTAATAATAATTCCATAAATGTAAAGTGTGATAATATAATAGCAAGATATGACTGGGTAAATCTTTGGGAAACAAAAAATGATTATTTAGAAACCCAAATAAACGAGATAGGAAAAAAATACCCAAATTTGTGCACCTTTGCAAATTATTATATAGGACTTGCAGAAAATGCCATATCATATGTTAGAATGGCGAATTTATTAGAAGATGATGCACCTCTTAGCATATGTCATAAAAGAATTGATCCAGAAGGAACATTATTTGAACTTTATAATCCAATAGGTTTTGTTTGTGATTATAGAGTGAGGGATGTATCTGAATACGTAAAAAAAGCATTCTTTGAAAAAATGGATGCTAAAGAAATAGTAAACGAATTTTTTGCTAACAATTATATAAGTTATAAAGAAGCTTTATTATTTTATGGAAGACTACTTTATCCGTCATATTTTTTTGATATTCAGGGTAAAATAATAAATGAGAACGCTGATGAGCGAAAAATAGAAGAGGTTGTTTCCATGTCCGATGAATATGAACAATTCTTACTTTGGGTTTATAGTTTTTTAGTAAAAAAATATAATAAATATATTCCGGCAGTTGATTGGATAATAAAAAGAAGTTTCATTTAAACTTCTTCGTAATTTATTACTTTAATAACTTCTGGAACTTCAGCGGTAAGTATTTCTTCAACGGTATTACTAATAGTCATATCAGCAAACATACACCCCGCACAAGCACCTTGTAATTTTACATAACATATTCCGTCTTCGAATTTCACAAACTCAACGTCACCACCGTCTTGGTTTAAATATGGTCTTATTTTATTTAAAACTTCCATTATTTTTTCTTCTGTTTTTTTCAATTTAATCACCAAATAAATTATACAGCACTTAATTTATGTTGTAAAGCATTGTTTGTTTTAAATATTAAGTTGTGATATAATTGGTAGTAGAGGTGTATTTATGAATAAATATAAGGAAGGAGACGTTGTAAAGGCCAGAATAACAGCGGTTGAAAGGTATGGTGCATTCGCTGCCATAGATGATGAATATAGCGGCTTAATACATATTTCTGAGTTTACTGATAAATTTGTTAAAAACATAAATGATTACGTTGGTATAGGGGATATAATAAACGTTAAAATATTAAATTGCGATGGTAAATGTAATCAGCTTAGATTGTCTGCGAAGGATGTTAATCCAAATTTGTATAAGAATAAGAAAAATAAGATCAAGGAAACTGTTTTTGGATTTTACTTACTTAAATCAGCTTTGCCGGGTTGGATTGACAAAAAAATGGAAGAGATTAACAAAAATTCTTAAAACTTACTTGACAATTATCAAAAATACTGATATATTTATATACGTTCTCACGTATGTGAATTTGGATGCTTAGCTCAGTTGGTTAGAGCACTTGCCTTACAAGCAAGGGGTCATAGGTTCGAGTCCTATAGCGTCCACCATTAATGCCGAAATAGCTCAACTGGTAGAGCAACTGACTTGTAATCAGTAGGTTGCGGGTTCAAGTCCTGCTTTCGGCACCATAAATTGGGGAGGTAGCGAAGTGGTTAAACGCGGCAGACTGTAAATCTGTTCCTTCGGGTTCAATGGTTCGAATCCATTTCTCCCCACCACTTTAGAATTGCCTCGTCGCCAAGTGGTAAGGCATCAGACTTTGACTCTGACATGCGCAAGTTCGAATCTTGCCGAGGCAACCACTTATTATTTTACATCTGTCCTGTTAGCTCAGTTGGTAGAGCATCTGACTTTTAATCAGAGGGTCATGCGTTCAAGTCGCATACAGGACACCACGCCCGAGTGGCGGAATTGGTAGACGCACAGGACTTAAAATCCTGCGAGTGTTAAACCTCGTGCCGGTTCAAGTCCGGCCTCGGGCACCACTTGAAATTAACTAACCTTAATGGTTAGTTTTTTTGTTACCTTATAATAAATTTTAATAAATATGACATAGTATTTTAATATTTAAAAGTTATACTTAAAATAGAAAGCGAGGAGATGCCTATAAGAAATATGAAAAAATAAACATTATATACAAAAATACTAATAAGGTAGAAAGGCTATAACATAGTTGTTGTAGAAAAACAAACAAAGTTAAAAAAACAATGAAAAGTTATTAATATAGATAAAAATAAAATAGAGAGGATAGGTGAATGATATGGTAGCTCGTTAAAAGATTTAACAAACTAAATTGCTAAATTAAGTAAATGAGCGAAAGAAACAAGAATATCAGCGGGCACTATGAAATTTGCCTGCTTTTTATTTACCTTAAAATGGGTGTTGACAAACAAAAAATATATGTGCTATAATCTTATTGCTGTCTGGTTAATAATGTATTATTTTTAACCACGTGCATATAATAATTGTAGATGGAGAAATACCCAAGTCTGGTTGAAGGGACCGGTCTTGAAAACCGGGAGGTCGGGTAACCGGCGCGGGGGTTCGAATCCCTCTTTCTCCGCCACTTAATATTTACATCGCGGGATGGAGCAGTTCGGTAGCTCGTCGGGCTCATAACCCGAAGGTCGTAGGTTCAAATCCTACTCCCGCAACCAAGCAAGTTACACTTAAGTTTTTCTTAAGTGTTTTTTTAATTCATTATGTAATAGACCGACGAGCCATTTCATATAATTATTTTGAAAGGCGGCAGAAAGAGGAATGAGAAAAAGATGTATATACGCAAAAGACGATTTTAAAATAGTTTCATTAAAAGTAGACATTAATAAAAAACTAATTATAAAAATATTAGATAACTATGAAACTGATGATAATAGTAAAACCAGTAGATTATATAACATTATATATGATATTTTAAAATGCACTGATAATTTATTCCTTAGTTACTTAATTTCTGATTTGATGAATTATGAGGTGAGTAGTAAAACTGAACAAGAAATAATAGATAAAGTTTTATTATGTATTCATTTAAAGAAAAATAAAAACTTCTTTGATATAAAAAGAATATTACTTAACTTAGAATATAAATTAGATTTATTTAATTCTGATCCTTACTATATAGATGAAAATACTATAAATCCAAAAATCGATAGGCTCCCATTCGTAAAATAAAAAAGATGCTAAATACTTTTAACATCTTCATTTGAAATCATATCAATTAAATAATCACCATCAGAATATCCTTTCTCTAGAGAAAAAAGATTACACAATTTAATTCCGTCTTTAAAATCAAAAACACCATATTTTTTTGCTAACACATTACTTCTTACACAGTAGTAGTCAGTTTCATTTAATATAGCGTAGGTGAGCAAATTAAAAAGGTATACATCTAATCCCTTATTAATTCCTAATCTTTTTATATAATCAGCTGAATAATCGTTTAGACTTGATATATCTACATTACTATTATTTAAAGATACATTGTCAAAATCAATTATAAAAGGCTCATCACCACTGAATAAAAGGTTTGAGATATTTAAGTCTCCATGAATGATTTTGTATGAATGCATTTTCTCTATTAAATTTTTAGCATGTTTTAGTTTAGCAACTACGTTCGTATTTTTTTCAAACTCAAGCGGATCTCCATCGCAAAACTTTGCTAAATACTGATTTTTACTTTCTTCGTTTTTAACCCAAAATTTTGGCGTTATCAAATGACTATCATTTATGCTGCTTAACTCACTTATCTTTCTTCTTTTGCCGTTTAGATATTTTCCATTAGTAAAACGTTTTAATGCATAAATTTCACCATTAAATATGCATTTATCAATTTCTGCAAAGCTACCACTATTGTGGTTATAACTAATGATATCGAGTTCATTATAATCAATTGTTTTCATACACTTCTCCCTTTTTTTAACCACTATTCTAGCACAAAATATAATAAAGTAAAGTTTTACTTAAAAAAGTGCTTGACAAAGCCGGATATAAATAATATAATTAATTACGTTGTTTGAGATAAAACATCCATATCTGCTTCAATAGCTCAGTTGGTAGAGCATCCGGCTGTTAACCGGCAGGTCGTAGGTTCGAGTCCTACTTGAAGCGCCACTAAAAATATAAAGTAGCACGTTGCTACTTTTTTTCTTGTCTAAAATTACGACCTGAAGGTTAACAGATAACAATTGATTATTCGTTATATTTATGCTATATTATATGCTTATAAAAAGTTTTTTTGGGGGGTGGGGTATATTATGATAAAAATAAATAGTGCTACTGATATAACAAATAAATTTACAAAAATCTTGGGTTTTGGAGAACAATCTGTTGTTGGTTTACTCGAGGATGGTAAAAATGTTGCAAAATGTTTTAGAGTTCCTCATGATTTTACAGATAAATATGATTTATTAATAGGCAGTAAAATAAATCAGACTTCATTTTGCTTTTTTGATGATTTATATGCCAATTCTAGTTTTATTTTGGGAGGAAAAGCAAGGTTTGCTTGTGGAAATAAGGTGTCAAAGAAAATTCAAGAAGTTTCTTTCATAGATCTAATTTATTCAACATTACTTTTAAGACATGATATAAATCTTATTAGTGAGGCTGGTATAGAAGTAGGAGATTGGAAAAATTTTAACATGAATTTTACTGATAATGAAATAACAATTACTGATATTGGCCGTTTTAAGTACTCGAATAAGTTGCCAAAACAACTATATGAGTACAATGCTCAAATGCTATTTGATGTTATAAGAAGAGAATACACAGATAATCCTGTTATTAAAGAAATGATTGAAAGCAATCCGAAATTGAAAAAATTATATCTTAATTCTGTTATGTTTCCAGAATTCGTTGAAGAATTAAGAAAATATTGCAATTATTATAATCATGCAGAAAATATAACCCAAATGCAAAAAAACATGTAAAATTATTGAAAAAACTATTTTTTTGTTATAAAACAAAGAAAATATGATATAATTTAAATATAATTAATTTTTTCGCCTTGATGAGGAAAAGTAATTAAACGATTCTATAAAGAGAACTGATGATGGTGAAATATCAGTAAGATAGTTTAATGAAAGAACACCTCGGAGCTTCTTACCGAAATTTAATTAAAGTAGGCTAAGACGGAAGATAACCCGTTAACGTTTTATAAAGTGACTATTTAAATAAAATAGTAAACTGGGTGGTACCACGGATACAAACAGCTATTCGTCCCTATGGGATGATTTGCTGTTTTTTATTTTTTTAAAAGGAGGTGTTGCTATGGATGAGAAAAAAAGAAAATATGCTAAATTTCTAATTCAAAGATGTTTGTCTATGAAAGCTGGAGAACCTTTATTAATTAGCTACTTAACAGAACAACAGGATTTTGTTAAGATAGTGATAGAAGAAGCAAAAAGAATTGGAATAACAGACATATATCACGTTTGTTACGACGGTAAAAAAACAAAAGACATACTAATGAATTCAAGTTTAGATGAAATAGAAAAAGAACCTTATTTCAATAGAAGGATAATAAAGGATGTCTATGACAAAGGCGGTTCCTTATTATCTTTAACTTCATATTCTTATCCAATGCTTAATGAAGTGCCATCAGATAAGAAAAAAATGATGAGCAAGGTTAAGATTGAAACCCAAGAAGATGCTGTAAAAGCAAGAGGTATATATAAATTTCCTTGGTGTATCGCAGCAGTAGCAACAAAACAGTGGGCTGACAAACTAAATTTATCAAGTGAAGATGAATTGTGGAACTTAATTTTTAAAATGACATTAGTAGACCAAGAAGATGTCATAAAAGCCTGGGATGATAAAATTAAAGATAACACCCAAAAAAGAGATTTATTAAATAAACTAAAGTTAGTTAAATTAAAATATAAAAGCAAAAATGGTACCGACTTGGAAATAGGTCTTCCAAAGAATGTTATCTGGTGGGGAGCAGCTAAAAAGAGTTTTGATAAAACGAAAGATTTAATAGTTAATATGCCAACCGAGGAAGTTTTTACAACACCTGATAGAACTAAGGTAAATGGAATCGTATGTTCAAGTAGACCACTTCCAATAAAAGGAAAAATAATTGATGAATTTAAGTTAACATTTAAAGATGGAAAAGTAGAAGAAGCATCAGCCAGTAACGACAACGATACATTACTTGAATTAATAAAAGACCTTGATGGTATGGATCATTTAGGAGAATGCGCTTTCGTTGATTATGATTCACCGATATCAAATATAAATATGATATTTAATTCAATACTGATTGATGAAAATGCATCTTGTCATTTAGCACTGGGAAAAGGATTTCCAGGCTGCATACCAAATGGCGAATTAATGGGTGATCATGAGTTGCTTAAAAACGGTATTAACCAAAGTAAAAATCACGTTGATTTTATGGTAGGTACACCTGATTTAAACATTACAGGTACCGATTTATATGGAAACGAAGTTCCTCTATTTATAGATGGTAACTTTGCAACACTTAAAGTAAAAGAATTTTTAGAAAACAGAAAGGAAAAATAAAAAATGAGTACATATAGAACAAACACATGCGGAGAATTGACAATTAAAGATTTAGATAAAAAAGTAACCCTTGCTGGTTTTGTATTAGGTATAAGAGACCATGGTGGTGTTATGTTTATCGATTTAAGAGATCATTATGGAGTAACACAAATAGTTGTTCACGATGATACAATGCTTAAAGGAGTAACAAAAGAAACCGTTATTAAAGTTACCGGAAAAGTAGTTAAAAGAGATATTGATACAGTAAACAAAAAAATACCAACAGGAGAAATAGAAGTAGTAGTAGAAGAACTAGAATTATTATCAGACACTGCAAAAACTTTACCATTTGAAATAGATGAATCAAAAAAAGTAGCAGAAGACGTAAGGTTAAAATACCGTTTCTTAGACTTAAGAAATCCAAAGGTTCATGAGAAAATCGTTATGCGTTCTAAAGCTTTCAACTTTTTAAGAAACAAAATGATGGAGCTAGGATTTTTAGAGATAACAACTCCAATTATCACTTCATCATCACCAGAAGGTGCAAGAGACTTTATTATCCCATCAAGAAAGCATAAGGGAAAGTTTTACGCTCTTCCACAAGCACCACAACAATTTAAACAACTTTTAATGGCATCAGGTTTTGATAAATACTTCCAATTAGCTCCTTGCTTTAGAGATGAAGACGGAAGAAAAGAAAGACTTGTTGGAGAATTCTACCAACTAGATATGGAAATGGCTTTTGCGGACCAAGAAGACGTTATGGCTGTTGCAGAAGAGGTATATCCTGCATTCTTTAGAGAATTTGGTAAAAGAAAAGTAACAGAAGGTCACTTTAAAAGAATTCCTTATAACGAATCAATGCTTAAGTATGGTACTGACAAACCAGATTTAAGAAACCCACTTGAAATTATTGACGTATCAGACGTATTTAAAGAAACAAGCTTTAGACCATTTAGAGATTCTATCGTTCGCGCTATTAAAGTAGACGATATAGCATCTAAACCAAACAGCTGGTTTAACGAAATAGTAGACTATGCAAAATCAATTGATATGCCTGGTATTGGTTACATATCAGTTATGGAAGATAAAAGCCTTAAAGGACCTATTGATAAATTCCTAACGGAAGATGATAGAAAAGCATTATCCCGCAAGGCAGGTTTAAAAACTGGAAGCGTACTTTTCTTTATCGCTGATAAAAGGCGCGACGTTGTTTGTAAAAACGCAGGTTTAATTAGAACTGAATTAGGTCGTAAGTTAGACTTAATGGATAATAATCTATTTGAATTCTGCTTTGTAACGGATATGCCAATGTATGAAATAAGTGAAATAACTGGCAAACTAGACTTTATGCACAATCCATTTAGTATGCCAAGAGGAGGCATGAAGGCACTAGAAACCATGGATCCATTAGATATTTATGCAGACCAGTTTGACGTTGTATGTAATGGTGTTGAACTTGTTTCAGGAGCAGTTAGAAACAACAGACCAGAAGTTTTACTAAAGGCATTTTCTCTTGCTGGATATACAGAAGAAGACATCAAGAAAAAATTTAGTGCACTTTATACAGCATTTAAATACGGATGCCCACCACATGCAGGTATGGCACTTGGAATAGATAGATCACTTATGATGTTAGGTGAAGAAGAAAGTGTAAGAGAAACAGTTGCATTCCCATTAAATCAAAATGGTGAAGACGTACTTACTGGTACACCAAATGAAGTTACAGAACAGCAACTTAGAGAAACACACATTAAACTAAGATAAGGAGACTTTTATAAAATGCAAAAAATAACAAGAGATAACATACAAGATTATGCACTTAAACTTATGTTTAAAATGAAAGAAGAAGAGTTCCCATCATTCGAAAAGGAATTTGAAACTATTTTAAAACACATGGATTTAATAACAGAAATAGACGGAATAGAAAAAGTAGAACCGATGACTTTTCCATTTATTAATGAAGAAGCACATTTAAGAGAAGATGTTGCAACAAGCTCGTTAACAACTGATGATGCAGTTAAAAACGCAAGCGATACAGTATATGATGAAATAAAAGTTCCTAAAGTAGTAGGAGGTGAAAGCTAATGAGTATTTTAGATAAAAGTTTACAAGAAATACACGAAGCTTTAAAAAGTGGTGCTGTAACAAGTAAAGAATTAACAGAAGAATCACTTAAAAGAGCTCACAAGTATCAAGATGAGTTAAACAGTTTCGTAACAATCATTGACGATGCAAAAGAAAGTGAAGTTACAGATAACGTTTTATCTGGTATACCTTGTGCTATTAAAGATAACTTCTCAACAAAAGACGTACTTACAACCGCATCATCAAACATCTTATCAAATTACGTTCCAGTATTTGACGCAACTGCTGTTAAAAAGTTGAAAGATTCTGGTATGGTTATGATTGGTAAAACGGTACTTGATGAACTTGCTATGGGAGGAACTGGTACGACAGGACACACTGGAATTGTTAGAAATCCTTGGGATAAGTCTCGTATGATAGGTGGTTCATCAGCAGGATCAGCCTCTGCTGTAGCTCGTGGTATTGTTCCTTATGCACTTGGTTCAGATACCGGAGACTCTATCCGTAAGCCAGCAGGGTACGGCGGAGTAGTAGGATATAAACCAACATATGGCCTTGTATCACGCTGGGGATTATTTGCCTTTGCATCAAGCCTAGATCACGTTGGATGCTTCGCAAAATACGTTAAAGATGTAGCGTGCGTTATGGATAACATCAAAGGAATGGATGATAACGATATGACCTCGTTTGACTCATCAAACATAAACTTTGTAGAAAATCTAAATAAAGATGTAAGTGGAAGAAAACTATTTTATATTAAAGAAATAGTAGATGAATTAAAAGATGATAAAAAATACTATGATAACTTCTTAAAAGTGCTTTCATATGCTAAAGAATTAGGTATTGAAGTTAAAGAAGAGTCTATAGATAAAAAGATATTAAATGGTATTTATCCATCTTATATGGCAATATCTTGTGCGGAGGCAACTAGTAATAATTCAAATTTAACTGGAATTCCGTTTGGAAACAGAAAAGAAGGACATACTCCAGATGAGGTTATGATAAATACTAGAACTGAGGGATTTTCTGAATTAATAAGAAGAAGATTCGTTATTGGATCATTTATTCTTCAAAAAGAAAACCAAGAAAAATTATTTAAAAACGCTCAAAGAATAAGAAGATTAGTAGTAGATGCTATGACGAACTTATTTAAAGAATATGATGGATTAATTATGCCAAATTCAGGCTCTATCGCACCACGTTTTACAGATGAAATGGACAGGTTATCAGAAAAGTATTTACTTTTAGAAAACCATCTTGCAATAGGAAATTTTGGTGGCTTCCCATCAATTACAATCCCATCTGGAATTATAGATGATATGCCAGTTGCAATAAACATAACTGGACCTATAAAGACAGATGATGTAGTATGTAACATCGCAAACAAACTAGAAGAAAAAATTGGTTTCGTACCACTTTCAGTAAAGGAGGAAAACTAATTATGTATAAAGTAACAATCGGACTTGAAGTTCACTGTGAACTTGATTCTAACTCAAAGGTTTTTTCTCCTTCAATTAATGGGTACACTGAAGCACCAAACAGCCACGTTGCATATCAAGATTTAGGTTTTCCTGGAATACTTCCTATCGCTAATAAAGAAGCTTGGAAAAGGGCGCTTATTGTTTCTATGGCAATGAATTGTACTACTCCAGACGTTATGCTATTTGATAGAAAAAACTATTACTATCCAGATTTACCAAAAGGATATCAAATAACTCAAATGACTAAACCTGTAGGTATAAATGGAGCAGTTGATATCGAAGTTGATGGACAAATAAAAAAAGTTCTAATTCACGATACCCATCTAGAAGAAGATACGGCATCACTAGATCACTATGATACATATTCTTTAATAGATTATAACAGATCTTGTGTGCCTTTATTAGAAACCGTAACAGAGCCTTGCTTGCACTCTAAGGAAGAAGCATTAGCATTCCTTGAGACTTACCGTTCACTAATCGTTTACTGCGGAGTTTCGGAAGCAAGAAGTGACAGAGGACAAATGAGATGCGACGTTAACGTATCAATTTCAGATACTGACAAGTTAGGTACCAAAGTTGAAATGAAAAACATTAACTCATTTTATAATGTAGGGCGTGCAATTGATTTTGAAATAGAAAGACAATCAGAAATACTTCAAAACGGCGGAAAAGTAGAACAAGAAACAAGACGTTTTGATGATGAAACTGGTGAAACATTTAAGATGAGAGATAAGGCTGATGCGGTAGACTATAAATACTTTATTGAGCCAAACATCCCACCAATTAAGGTTACAGATGAATTACTTGATGAAATAAGAAAAAATATTCCTATGCTTAGACTTGAAAGAAAACAAAAGTACATGAATGAATTTAACTTATCAGAGTATGATTCAGAAGTACTTGTTAAAGTAAAGGAAAACTCTGACTTCTTTAATGATTGTGTAAGTTTAGGAGCAGATCCTAAAAAGGCTTGTAACTGGGTAACTGGTATGCTTATGGGATACTTAAATGAAAATGAAATAAAGTTAGAAGAAGTTCCTGTTAAACCAGAAATGATAAAGGAATTAATTGATTTAATTGATAAAAAAACAATATCATCAAAGCAAGCTAAAGAAGTATTTGAAGACATGATTGAATCAGGCAAAGAGCCTAACATAATCGTAAAAGAAAAAGGTATGATGCAAATTACTGATGATGCATCTATTCATGATGTTGTTATGGAAGTATTAAAAGAAAATGATGAACAGGCAAGGGAATATAATCCTGAAAAAACTAGAATGATAGACTTCTTTGTAGGTCAGGTTATGAAAAAAACTCGTGGTAAAGCAAATCCTGCTAAAACAATGGAAATGCTAAGAGAAGAACTTGCTAAGTATAATAAGTAATAATTTAAAAGAAAGCGAATACCTTGCTTTCTTTTCTTGTTATATTGGTAAAAATAAATGTAAAGTTTTAAATGCATTCTTATTTTTAGCTAGTTATAAAGCGGGAGATATTTTATTTATTATTGATGCAGCTAAAAGTTAGAAAATAATATTGATGTTTTCTTTTTTTAGAAACTTTTTTCTTTTATAATAATTTTTTAATTTTGTAACTTAGTTGTAACTTTAATTATAATATAATGTTTATAAGAAAAGGAGAAATATTTTTATGGAAATTTTAAAAGTAGAAAACTTAACTAAAATTTACGGAAAAGATTCAACAAAAGTTGTTGCGTTAGATCATGTATCTTTTTCTGTAGAAAAGGGTGAATTCGTAGCAATAGTTGGTGCATCAGGTTCAGGTAAATCAACACTATTACATTTAATTGGAGGAGTTGATAGACCAACTTCTGGAAAAGTATTCATTGATGGTAAAGATATATTTAATTTTAATGATGATAAACTTGCTATATTTAGAAGAAGACAGGTAGGATTAATATACCAATTCTATAATTTAATACCTATATTAAATGTAGAAGAAAATATAACATTGCCTCTTTCTTTAGATAATCGTGAGATTGATAAAGAAAAACTAAATGAAATGTTAAAACTGTTAGGGTTACAAAATAGAAGAATGCATCTTCCTAATGAATTATCTGGTGGACAGCAACAAAGAACAAGTATTGGTCGAGCTTTAATTACTAATCCTACAATTATACTTGCTGATGAGCCAACTGGTAACTTAGATTCTAAATCAAGTGATGAAATAGTTGCTCTATTAAAAAAATCAAATAAAGAGCTTAATCAAACGATTATTATGATTACACACAATATGGAAATTGCAAAAGTAGCTGATAGGATAATTAAAATTGAAGATGGAAAAATTATATCGGAGGTATAATTATGAACTTGCTTAACAAATTGACAATAAAAAATCTTAAATTAAATAAAAAAAGAACTATTGTTACAATTATTGGTATTATGCTATCAGTTGCTTTAATCACTGCCGTATCATCTATATACTCTAGTGGTATAAAATCATTAATTAAATATGAAACATACGAAAAAGGAAACTTTCATACTGCATTTTACAAAGTTCCTATTAGTGATATTGATATATTTGAAAACAATAGAAATATAGAAACTATCAATATTACTAAAGATGTTGGTTTTGCTAAAATAGACTCTAAAAATGAATATAAACCTTATGCTTGTATAAAAGGATTTACTAAAAACTCTTTAAATAATTTATCTGTTAAATTATTGGATGGAAGACTTCCTCGAAATGAAAACGAAATAGTAATACCAACCCATTTAAAAACAAATGGTAGATTATTTTTAAATATTGGTGATTCTATTACGTTAGACGTTGGAAAAAGGGTAGATTCTAATGGAAATGAATTAGATCAAAATAATCCGTATCAAAAATCTTTGGAAGAAGAAAATAAAGAATCCATTGTAGATACTACTTCTAAAACTTATAAAATAGTTGGTATTATAGGAAGACCAGCTACTAATATAGAATATTATTCTGCACCTGGTTATACATTTATAACTTATCTTGATGAAAATAAAATAAATGGAATTGTTGATGTATATACAAGATTTTCAAAAGATGGCGTAAAAAACAGTTATGAAACTATTGCTAATATATTAGGAGTTGACGCAAAATTATTTAAGAAAGTTAATGATAATGAGAAACAAGCGTCAAATAAAGAATTAAAAGAATATTCAAATCAAATGAATAAATCAAAATATAGTGATATAAATATTAATTCCTATTTAATTGCTTTAGAAGCTAATCCTATTTTAAACAGTGGTATTGGTGGTTTAAGTATTGTTGTAGGAATTGTAATAGGAATAATTGTGTTCACTTCAATATTTTGTATAAAAAATAGTTTTGATATTTCTATTACAGAAAAAATAAAACAATATGGTATGTTAAGAAGTATTGGAGCAACTAAAAGACAAATTAAAAGAAATGTTTTAAATATCAACTTTTTAGTACAATCACTTCTAAAATTATCAAAGTTTGATGCTAATACGGTCCATTTTGTAAAACAAGAAAATGATTTGAAAACAATTGTTGAAGAATCAATTAAAAACGTTTCTACTTTATGTGATTTAAGAAATATAAATATAAAATTAAATATAAAAGAAAATTCTAAAATAATATGTGATGATAAATGGCAAATTGAAGCTCTTACTAATATAATTAAAAATGCTATAGAACATTCTAAAAATAATTCAAACATAATAATAAATATTGAAAATAATAATGTTTATTCTATGATTGAAGTGATAGACTTTGGTGAAGGTATAGCAAAAAAAGATATAAAACATATTTTTGAAAGATTTTATAAGTGTAAAAATACTAAAACTGATAGTATAGGTATTGGTCTTGCTTTAGCTAAAACAATTATAGAAGAGGATAAAGGTACTATATCAGTTGAGTCAAATAAATTAGAAACTAAATTCATTATAAAATATTATAAAATATAATTATGATATAAATGTTGAATCAAACTAAAGTGTACAATTATTACAATATAAAAAAGTAAATATTAAAAAGAAAGTAAATGCCTTGCTTTCTTTTCTTGTTATATTGGTAAAAATAAGTTAAAATTAAAGTATAAATAGGAGGTTTAATATGTTAAAAGATAAAGTAGCAGTTATAACAGGAGCAACTAGAGGAATAGGGTATGCTACTGCTAAAAAGTTTTTAGAAAACGGCTGTAAGGTAGTTATATTTGGTTCAAAAAGTGAAACTGTTAAAAAGGCTTTAGAGAGTTTAAGAGAAGAAAATAAAGATTATGATGTAAAAGGATTCTATCCAGATTTAACTAATTTAAAAGAGGTAGAAGAAGTATTTAATAAAATAAAAGATTTATATGGAAAGATAGATATATTAGTTAATAATGCTGGAATAAGTGCTAGAGAAAGTATTTATGAATACAAGGAAGAAGATTTTAAAAAGATAATGGATTTAAATGTTAATGCGGTATTTAATTGTTCAAAGGCGGTAAGCCTAATTATGAAGGAAAATAAAGGTGGCGTAATACTTAATACATCATCTATGGTAAGTATATATGGACAGCCATCTGGATGTGGTTATCCTGCTAGTAAGTTTGCTGTAAATGGTCTTACTAAATCACTTGCAAGAGAACTTGGTAAAGACGGTATAAGAGTAAATGCTGTAGCACCTGGTATAATACTTACTGATATGATGAAAAGTGTACCAGATAACGTAATAGAGCCTCTTATTAAAATCATTCCATTAGGTAGGATAGGAAGGTCGGAAGATGTTGCAAATGCATTCTTATTTTTAGCTAGTGATATGGCAAGTTATATAACGGGAGCTATTTTGCCTGTTGATGGAGCGGCTAGGAGTTAGAAAATGGGACTTATTAAAAAAATACTTAAAATCCAACATATATTAAAATCTTATAATTCAATATTTTTACCATGAACATTCCTTGAAATAGGAATGCATTTTTTTGTCTCATTTTATAAGGGATTGTGGACGATTGTAATAGGTACAAAAAATAGTGATTAGGTACCACTATTTCTTTTAACAAGTGCTTCTAATAATAAAGGAATTATTATAGTTGATGCAACAAACTCATATGATGACACTATTGTTGGATTAAAGAAATTACATATTTGAATTATAAAATATATTATAAATAGTGTTATAAAAACGGATGCTTTTGCTATAACATATATATCCTCATTTTGTATTTTAGAAAAACAGTTATTGAAAATTCCTATAAAATAATATATAGCATTTAATAAACTACTTACAACTCCAATTATACATGTAAAAATAATTAATTCTTTAGTAGCTACTATAATAGCAGTAATCTTACTTGTTTGTTTTTGCAGTTTTGAATCAAGAATGTTTAGATTGTATTTATCATTTAACATTGTTATTAATTGTTTTATTTTTGATTTAAGTGTATTAAGAATGTTTGAACATAGATAATATAATATAAATTTTAGATTGATAAAAAGTATATATGTAATTAAAAAAATCATTGAAAACAAGTATGATATTATAAAAAGTTGACTAATTACTTCGTTTTGAATTGAAGAAAACAACTCTAATTTACAATTTATAATTAAATATGTTAATTCGGTAAAGAGAAAAGAAGACATCACGGTATTTGATTCAATAAAATCATATGATAATTTCTTGCTAAAAATAGGTTCTATTATTAATATATACATTAAGAAACCAAAATTTATAATGTTTATGACGTATTTTATAATTGGAATTTTCGTTAGTATGAGTAAAGTTGCTAATATGACTATTAATATATAAGTAATCATAATTCCGTTTTTCGAGTTGGTTTTAGCTTTAGAATTTTTATATTTTTTTTTATTTATATATTTATGTTCTAATAAACAATTAATAACATGTATAAATAATAATGGTATTAAAATATAACTGCTTAGATATTTGTTATCTAAAAAAAACAATAAAACTTTTGAGTTCATACTATATCACCTAGTAATTTATTATACACAAAAAAGATAGTTTAGTCATCCTTCAAACTATCTATAACAAAAACAACTGAATCGAGTGCAGTGCTAAACATATGGGAATATGTATTTAGTATCTCTTTTATTTTTGTATGTCCTAAATACTTGGCTACTAATGTAACATTAGCACCATTATTGATTAAAATGGATGTGCATGAATATCTGAAGACATGAATTCTAATTCGTTTTCATCCGTCTTTATATGTCAGATTAGAACAATATAGATGTGCTATGGTTCTACAATCAGAACGGGTAAAGAAATTATCATAAAAAATGATGAGTTAGTAATAGAAAGTAAAAATTCATTCTTAATAGAGGACTAGCAATAGTCCTTTTTGAATAATTTTGTGAAACGTCAATATTTATTCAAGAAAGTTAAAAGGGTTAACGGAAGGTAAATAAAATTATCGTTCAGACATAAAAACGATATTTTGTTCAAATGAAGAGGAGAGATAGAATGATAAAAATTATGGTAAGTTAATAAAGTGAATAGAAAAAAACAACTAAGAAAACTGCAGAAGTAAATAAGATTAGAAAAAATATAATCATACCAATAGAAAATTATAATAAAAGGTTAGACAGTAATAACTTTAATCGTTTTATGTAGATATCATTATGAAAAAGGTGAAAAGAAGGGAATAAGTAGAGAAAAAAATCAAGAAAATTATGTGCTAATACATGTTATAATAAGATATATAAGGATGTGATAATATGTATACAATAAGTACTGGAAACTCTGGAGAATACTTTGTTGCGGGAGAATTAGAAAGAAGAGGATTTACTTGTGCAGTACCTATGTCAAATACAAAAGATTTTGATATATTAGCTATTAATAGAGAAACAAATAATCAATATGCAATTCAAGTTAAAACTACATCATATAAATCTAAAGAATGGATTTTAGGAAAAAAGAATGAAGATTTAAAAGGTGATAACATTGTTTATGTTTTAGTTTCTTTAAATGAGCTAGAAGTACCAGAATATCATATTGTTCCAAGCAAGGTAGTTGCAGATAAAATTAAAAAGGATCATGCTAATTGGTTAAAGACACCGGGTCGTAATGGCAAACAACATAATGATAATTCTATGAGAAAATTTAGTGATAAAGAAGATAAATATTTAAATAATTGGGAATATATGAAATAAGCCTCTACGAGGAGATATATACCAAAAAATAATCAACTTTAAGATTGACCAACCATCTATATTTAAACAACGTTAAATTTTTTATAAGTTTTTTGAAAAACAAAAAAAGTATTAGAAAAAAACTAATACTCTTTTTTTTAGATCTAATTGATCTTTGTTAATGATTTCTAAAGAATATTTCATTCTTAATAGCTTAACTACTTCAGTTTTAATACTATCATAACTAGCATTAAAGATATTTTAGCATAGCATTTTTGCTAAAAAACTAGCAATATAAAATGTAATAATTTCTAACATAACACAAGTAATAATGTACTAATGATAATTATTATAAAAAGGATTTATAACTTCATTTAATTATTAATCAGACACATCTCCTAAGTTTTTTTATCAATTCAACATCTCAATAAATTGTTATATTTATTACTTAAAATTTAAAATTAATCAAGTTATTAGGTACAATTATGATAATTTAGGTGGTAAATGACAGCAAAATACCAAAATTTGTCGAATTATATGTTATAATTTTATATAAGAAATAACTAAGGAGATGCTATTATGATTGATAATTTATTGTATATGATGCAAACTACCACTGTTGAACAACTTAAGGCGGAAATAAATAAAAATACATTTGTTGATAAAAACTTAAAAGATTTTAATAAAGGAAAAGAAGTTGTAGATAATCTACTTGAATTAAATAATGTAGATGATGCAGTTAAAAATGCGCTATTTCTTTATTGTATGTATAAAATAAAAGGTGGTAAGTAATATGAATGAACAAGAATTAAAAAAATTGGAAGATAAATTATGGGCAGCTGCCGACAAAATGAGAGGTGCTGTTTCTGTATCAGATTATAAATTTATAGTACTAGGGTTAATATTCTTAAAATATATTTCTGATTCTTTTGAAGAAAAATATAATGAACTTGTAGATGAAGGTGCTGGATTAGAAGAAGAAAGAGATTGTTATACAGCAGAAAATATATTTTATGTTCCAAAAAATGCAAGATGGGAATATTTAGTAGAACATTCAAAGGATTCTAATATTGGTGAAATTATAGATGATGCTTTAACATTAATAGAAAAAGAAAATACATCATTGAAGAATGTTTTACCAAAAGATTACAACTCTCCAACAATGAGAAATGTCAATTTAGGTGAACTACTAGATTTATTTGCCAATATTAAAGTTGGAACTAAAGAAGCAATTCAAAAAGATATTTTAGGAAGAATATATGAATATTTTTTAGGTCAATTTGCCAAAAATGAATTACAAAAAGGTGGAGAATTTTATACTCCAGCTTGCTTAGTTAGAACAATGGTTGAATGTATAGAACCCTTCAAAGGAAAAGTATATGATCCTGCTTGTGGTTCAGGTGGTATGTTTATTCAATCAATGAAGTTTGTAGAAGAAAATCAAGGTAATATATATAATATTGGAATCTATGGTCAAGAAAAAAATCCAACAACATGGCGACTTGCAAAAATGAACTTAGCTATTAGATCTATGTATGGTGATTTAGGAAAATATGCAGCTGATACGTTCACTGAAGACCTTCATAAAGATTTGAAGGCAGATTTTATACTTGCCAATCCACCATTTAATCTTGAGTGGGATAGAGATAAGGTAGAAAATGATCCTAGATGGAAATATGGTTTAGCACCTAAAAACAATGCCAATTTTGCTTGGTTACAACACATGATATCTAAGTTATCACAGAATGGTAAAATGGCTTGTATTTTAGCAAATGGTTCATTATCAGCAGGTGGTCAAGAGGGCGAAATAAGAAAAAAACTAATTGAAAATGATTTAGTGGATTGTATCTTATCAATGCCTACTAACTTATTCTATACAGTTACCGTTCCATGCTCTATATGGATAATTAACAGAAATAAGAAACAAAAAGGTAAAACATTATTTATTAATGCAAATAATTTGGGCTCAATGGTAACTAGAAGATTAAGAGAGTTATCAGAAGCAGATATTAAGAAAATTGCAGATACATATCATAGATATCAAAATGATGATAATTATGAAAACGTTAAAGGATTTTGTTATTCAGCAACTACAGAAGAAATAAGTGCCAATGATAATGTATTGACACCTGGTAGATATGTTGGAGTTGAAGAAAATCAAAGTGATGATATTCCATTTGAAGAGAAAATGAAGAATATAACTTCAGAATTATCAAAGCAATTTGAAGAATCACATAGATTAGAAGAAGAAATTAGAAAAAACATGAAAGCTATTGGTTTTGAGTTAGAATAATCGTTTGTAGTATAATAATTACCGTCTTAAAGGGGAAAATTATTATGAAAACAGAAGTAATATCTAGTATTACAAAAGACATGGAAGATAGTCTTACTGATTATCAACTAAATAAACTTAAAGAGAGCTTAATAATAAACTTTGAAGGAGTAGAGTTTATTATTAAAACAGATGAATTAAAACATCAAGAAGAGTTAGATGAAAATAAGAATATGATTGATTCATTTATTTCATCAAAACAAGTTGAAGGTTGTTCAGAACAAACAATTAGATACTATAAAGAAATTATTGAAAAATTTGTTAATAGTTTTGATAAAAGTATTAAACAAATAACAACAAATGAAATAAGAAATTATTTATCTAATTATAAAGATAATAGTTCTTGTGGATCTACAACTATAGATAATATAAGAAGAGTATTATCATCATTCTTCTCTTGGTTAGAAGATGAGGATTACATTATAAAGAGTCCAGTTAGAAGAATACATAAAATAAAAACAGCAGTGGTTGTTAAAGAAGTTTTAACTGATGAAAATTTAGAAAGGCTAAGAGATGAATGTGAAAACATAAGAGATTTATCTCTAATAGAATTATTAATTTCAACAGGAATGAGAGTCGGAGAACTTGTTAATTTAAATATTAATAGTCTTAATTTTGAAGATCGTTCTTGTATTGTATTAGGTAAAGGTAATAAAGAAAGAGAAGTATATTTTGATGCAAAAACAAAATTGCATTTAAAAGAATATATTTCAAAAAGAAATGATTCAAATGATGCTTTATTTGTATCAATGAGAGAACCACATCAGAGATTATCTATTTCTGGCATTGAATTAATAATTAGAACATTAGGAATAAATTCAAATATAAATAAGGTTCATCCACATAAATTTAGAAGAACATTAGCAACTATGGCAATAGATAAGGGCATGCCAGTAGAACAAGTTCAAAAGTTACTAGGTCATGTAAAAATAGAAACTACAATGAACTATGCTTTAGTTAATCAAAGTAATGTTAAAATATCACATAGAAGATATATTGCATAGAATTGTGATTTGTATTAGAGGGAGTATAGATAATATGGAAACAAAGAAATATAAATTATCAGAGGTATCTTTGAATGTTACTGATGGTGAACATGGAACAGTAAAAGATGACAATAATGGAAACTATTTTTTGTTAAGTTGTAAGAACATTAAAAATGGACTTATTAATATTACATCAAACGAGAGAAAAATAAATGAAGAATCTTTTTATAAAATACAAAAAAGGATTAAATTAGAAAAAAATGATGTATTAATTACAACTGTAGGAACAATTGGTGAAATGGCAATTATTGAAGATGAAAACATTAACTATTGTTTTCAAAGAAGTGTTGGAATAATTAAACCAAATAAAGAATTTGTTAATCCATATTTTTTATATTATTCATTACGAAATGAATTGGGACAGATAGCAACTTTAATTAAAGGAGCCGTACAAAAGTGTCTGTTTATTAATGATATGAAAATGATAGAAGTTTCATTGCCTGATTTAAAAACGCAAAATAAAATAGTAAAAGCATTGCAAAACATCGATAAAAAGATAAAATTAAATAATGAGATAAATAATAATTTGTATAAGTTAATTAAAAATAATTATGAATCTTTGATTAATGGTTGTAATTGGGAAGAAGTAGAACTTGGAGCAATTTCTAATATAACTTCAGGTAAAAGACCAGTTGATAAAAGTGAAACAGGTGAATATCCAGTAATAGGTGCAAATGGTATTATGGCTTATGCAAGTGATTATAATTTTAATGAAGATTTAATAATTACTGGAAGAGTTGGAACATTAGGAGTAGTCAAGAGATATTTAGGCAAAATTTGGGCTTCTGATAATACTCTAGTAATTCAAACAAAATATTTGAATTATATAGAAAATTATTTAAAAACTATAGATTATTATTCTTTGAATAGGGGATCTACTCAGCCATTACTTACACAAGGAGATTTAAAAAAACAAATTATTTATTTTAATGGGGAGTCAGTCACAAAATTTGAAAAAGATAATCAAATATTTGTTGATAAAATTAGAAATAATGAGAAAGAAAATTCAAAATTAATTCAATTAAGAGATACATTATTACCAAAGTTAATGAATGGTGAAATAGATTTAGATAATATAAAAATTTAATCATACAAATTGTGATTTGCTAGAATGGAGGATAAATGGATAATATATTAATAAAAATTATTAGTGATAATACTTTTTTGACTATTTTAAGTGGTGTTATTGTATTTATAATAAGTCAGATAATATTTGAATTTATCATAAAGCCAAGAGAAGAATTTAATAAGTTAAAAGGTGAAATAATTTGTTGCTTGACAATGTACGATAATATCATTGCCAACCCTTTGATTTATTCAAATATTAATGAAGTTAGAGATTGCAAAGAATATTTAGATGCATCAAAAAACATAAGATTTATATCATCAAGGTTTGCAGGTATTCTTGAATCTCATAAGTTTGTATGTAGAAAGAAGAAGTATTATAGTGTAACCAGTAATTTGATTAGACTTTCAAATAATTTATGGATTGATAAACGCTCTAAAAAAGATATTTATACAGAAAATATAAAATTTGAAAATGAAATTAAAGAAAAATTCAAGATTAAATAAATTAAGTTTTAAAGGAAGTGATTAAGATGTTTAACGAAGAACAATTAGAAGATGCTACATTAAATATATTTGAAGAATTGGGTTATGAAAGGTTAAATGGATATAACATTGATAGAGATTATCATAATATTTTTATGGAAGATAATCTTTTTAATGACTTATGTAGAATTAATAAAGATTTCAATGATTCCCAAATTCAAGATGCCATAAAGACTATAAAGACACTGTCACATGGTAATCCAGTTGAAGATAATAAAATCTTTACTAGATATCTTTTAGAGGGTGTTCCTGTTCAGGTAAAAACTAATAATGGATATCAATATAAGAATGTTAAATTAATAGATTTTGATAATATTAATGCTAATCACTTCCAAGCAATTAATCAATATACTATTATTGAATTTGATACTAAAAGACCAGATATAATTGTATTTATAAATGGTATTCCTTTAGTAGTGATTGAATTAAAAACAGCTACTAATGAAGATGTTAAATTAGAAGATGCTTATACACAATTAACAGGTTATAGAAATGTTTATATTCCATCATTATTTAAATATAATCAGTTTTTAGTTATTAGTGATGGTGTAACAGCTAAAGCTGGAACTATTACAAGTCCGTATTCAAGATTTAGTGATTGGAAGAAAGTTGAAGCTAATGATGAAGTTTATGAGAATATGCCTACACATGAAACATTATTTAATGGAATGTTTAAAAAGGATAGATTATTAGATATAATTCAAAATTTTATATTATTTAGTGATGATAAAAAGATACTTGCTCAATATCATCAATACTTTGGCGTTAAGAAAGCTATTCTTTCTACAGTTACTAACGGTGTTAAAACTGGTAAAGCTGGTATAGTATGGCATACTCAAGGATCAGGCAAATCATTTAGTATGGTTTTCTATTCTGGTAATATGATTAAGCTATTAAATAACCCTACTATAGTAGTAGTAACAGATAGAAATGATTTGGATAATCAATTATATGAAACATTTGTAAAGTGTGATTATTATTTAAAACAAAAACCACAAAAAGCAGAATCAAGACAATCACTTGATGAAATGTTAAAAGATAGAATCTCTGGTGGTATATTCTTTACGACATTACAAAAATTTGAAGAAGAAACAGGATTATTTACTGACAGAAATGATATTTTGGTTTTAGTTGATGAGTGTCACAGAAGTCATTACGGATTAGAAGCATCAATGAAAATAGATTATGAAACAAATACAGCTAAAGAAAAATTTGGAACAGCAAAATACTTACATAATGCTTTACCAAATGCTATTTATATTGGATTTACAGGAACTCCAGTAGAAACTAAAGATAAATCTACTTCTTCAATATTTGGTAAAGTTATTGATACTTATGATATGACACAAGCAATTTTAGATGGTTCTACTGTTCCTATTATGTATGAATCTAGAATGGCTAGAGTAGGTCTAAATCAAAAGATATTAGATGAAATAGATAATTATTATAATTTTATTGAAGATGAAGGTGTAGCTGATGCATATGCTATAAATAAGTCTAAGCAAATGATGGCTAAAATATCACAAGTAATTGAAGATCCTGATAGATTAGAATTAATAGTTAAAGATATTATTAGTCACTTTGAAGAAAGAAAAGATATGGTAGCAGATCATGCTATGGTGGTTGCTTATTCAAGAAAAGCAGCTTATACAATGTATCAAAAATTCTTAGAATTGAGACCTGATTATAAAGATGTAGTTAATATGATTATTACACCAAGTAATAAAGATCCTGAAGATATGCAAAAAGCAGTAGGAACAAAAAATGATAAAAAAGATTTGGAGATTAGATTTAAAAATGAAGCTAATGATCCAAATGAGAAATTCAAAATTGCTATTGTTGTGGATATGTGGTTAACAGGATTTGATGTTCCAAGATTGGGTGTTATGTATATAGATAAGCCTATGAAGGCTCATAATTTAATGCAAGCTATTGCAAGAGTTAATCGTGTATATAAAACTAAGCCTGCTGGATTAATAGTTGATTATATAGGATTAAAAGCATGGCTATTAGATGCATTAAAAACATATACTACAAGAGATCAAAGACAAGTTGTTGATAATAATGAGTTAGTTAATGCTTTAAAAGATAAAGTTGAAATTATTGATGGAATATTAAATGGATTTGATTATTCTAACTTTAATGATTTAGATAATACCGGTAAGTATAATTTAATTAAAGATGGGGCTAATTTAGTACTAAGCTCTGAAGATAAAAAGAAGAGATTTATGAAGCATAGTTTAGATGCCAAGAATCTTTATACTTTATGTAATGGTATATTAGAGCAATACTATAAAGACAAAGTATTATTCATTATTTCAGTTAGATCATTTATATCAAAAATAACAAACGAAAATAAACTTGATGTATCAGAAATTAATAGAAATGTTGGAGTAATGCTTGAACAATCTATTAGAGAAGATGAGTTAATTAATCTTGGAGAATTATCTAGAGGTAATAGTTTAGAGTTATTAAGCGATACTATGCTTAATAAATTAAGAAGTTTAAAAGATAAGAACGTAGCAGCTGAAATACTATCAAGAGCTATTAAAACAACAATAAGTGATATTGGTAAGATAAACTTAACATTACAAGAAAAATTCTCAACTAAGTTTAACAAGATAGTAGATGCTTATAATGAAAGAACTGATATAGCTGATATAGAAAAAATTATTGAAGAAATGATTAAATTAAAGAAAGAAATTGAAGAAGAATTAGAAAAAGGAAATGAATATGATCTATCTTCTGAAGAAAAAGCATTCTTTGATGCTTTGGGAGCAGATCCAGAAATAAAAGAATTGATACAGGACGAAACTTTAGTTCAAATAGCAAAAGAATTAGTAGAAATTATTAATGAAAATTTAACTTTAGATGCATTCAAGAGAGAAGATGCTAGAGCTCGAATTAGAGTTAATATAAGAAGATTATTGATTAAGTATAACTATCCTCCAGTAAAAAGAGAAGGAGCAGTTGAACAAGTTATTAGACAAGCAGAATTAAAGTATGCAAATAATTAGAAAACTATTTTAGCTTTATATAAAAAATGCTATAATATATTTAGATAATAGAGTGTGTTTCATTTTTTAAGATGGAATATGCTCTTTTTTTGATTGGAGGTAATGAAATGGATTTAAAAGATGTAATATATGATTATTTAAAAAACAAATTTATTAATTATGCAATTTTAATTAAAGGTGAATGGGGATCGGGAAAAACTTTTTTTGTTAAAAAAAATGTAGTTAAAAGATATGACAATGCACTTTATATATCATTATACGGCATTTCTTCTATAGATAAACTAAGTGAGAAAATATATTTAGAAATAATTAAATCTAAGGCAACAACAAACTGCATAAGTAAATTTTTCAGAAAATTGCATAAAAATATATTTTTCAAAATATTATTCTTTATACCAATTTTGATTTTTAAACTATTAAAATTTCTTTACGAACTATTATTTAGATTTATTTGGATTATTACTTATAACTTAATAAATTTGAAGTTTAATATAAATATTTCATCATTAAATAAAAAGGATTTCTATGGAATTTTAAAAATGTATAAAAAATTATATAAATATATTTTAATAATAGACGATTTAGAAAGATGTAGTATACCAATAGAAGAGACTATGGGATTTATTAATGATTTTGTAGAACACAATAATATGAAGTGTATATTAATTGCTAATGAAGAAGAAATTTATAAAATTCAATCAGAAAATATTGAATTAAAAATATTAACTGCTACTAATGAAAAAATAGAATTCTATGATAATGAGAAAGAACCAGATAGATATAGCTCTAAACAAAATGGAAAGTTAGATAATAAAGACATAAAAAATAGAATAGAGTATCTATATAATGAAAATAACAAATATAAGATAATTAAAGAAAAACTTATAGGCAAAGAGTTCACATTTATTCCTAAATTAGAAGAAATATATGATAATCTTGCTTTTAAATACAAAAATATAGATGATTTTTATGATATATTAAATAATACCAAGCTATCAGTTATTAATACAATGAGATTTAATAACTTTAACAATATTAGAACATTAGATTTTTATTTTGATAATTTTTATCATATATATAAGTATATAAATAATTTTGTAAAAGAATGTAGAATATCAGAAGATTTTATATACAGCAATATATGTTCAAGTATTATTAATGGTTGCATTTCTATAAAAAAAGGATATGGAATAAGAAGTTTGCCAAGTGGTAAAAGATTCGATTATATATCATACAATGAGGATAAAAGTTCAATATTCCAATCAAATATGTTTTTAAATTTTGATTTTGTTAATGAATATTTGATATATAATTACATAGAAAAAAGTAATATAGAAGAAACACTAAAAGAATTTGCAGATTCAAATTGTGATAAATTATCAGAAGATGATCCATTTAATCTTTTAAATGAATATTGGTATTATTCATCGGCTGAAATAAATAAGATTTTAGACGACATATACAATAATATTAAATCTAATAAGTATAGTCCGTCATTATATAGACTAATAATTAAAAAATTATCATGTTTAGAAGCTATGGATTATAAAGAACCAATTATAAAGCAAATTGTTGAATTAATTAGATTAAAAGTTTCGTCAGGAGACAATATTAAAATTGATGAATATGAATTATTTTCAGATGATGCCGCATCACATATTTATTCAAATTATATTCAACAAATAAAGAATGACATTAAAAGTGGCTCCACGATTAAGAGTAATATCCTTCTTGATGAAATCTTCGAAAACGATGATTGGGCATTAGCATTTTATAAATATGTTGAACAGGTAAAACCAGAAACACTAACAGACAAAAAATTTTTTTCAGTACTTGATTATAAAAGAATAATAAAAAAATTGTTGAATTCAAATATTAAAAATGTTTATTACTTTAAGTATTCATTAGATCATATATATGGATTTGCAAATTTAAAAGATTACTATGCTTCTGATTTAGATTGTTTGAAACAATTTAAAAAAGAATTAAATAAAAAGTTAAAGAATAAAAATATAAAAGATCCTATGTTGAAATATCCATTTAAAATATTATTAGAAAAAGTAGATAGTGTTATATCTGTATTAGAAGCCTAGCAATAGGCTTTTTTATATATGTTAAAAATAAAAAAATAATTTTTAGGTACAATTTAGGTACAAAAATACTAAAAAAACACGGTAAATGACGGTTTATGCCAATATAAAAAGGCCCGTATTTAAATGTTTTAACACAATTTGGTCTCTTCTAACTGAAGAGAGCAGGCCCCCCGAAGAGAGCATTTTTCCTTCAAAAACTAACAAACACTAGCAAATGCTAGTCTTTTTTGATATATTAAATACATGAGGTGATTTTTTATGTATGACGTAATTATAGTGGGAGCAGGAGCATCAGGGTGTTTTTTAGCACTTACATTAAAATATAAAAATCCAAATTTAAAGGTAGCTTTAATAGAAAAGAACGACAAACTAGGCAAAAAACTATTAATAACCGGTAATGGAAGATGCAACTTAGGTAACATAAACATAACGATAGATAATTATAATAGTTCTTCATCATTAAATAACTTTATCAGTCAGTTAAAAGAAAATGGTTATTTAAACTACCTTAAAAACTTTGGAATTTTAACAAAAAAAGAAGATACATCAACAAGATTATATCCATATTCTAATCAAGCAATAACCGTTTGTAAGTCATTTGAAAGAGCATTAGAAAAAGAAAAAGTTAATGTAATATACAACTATGATGTAAAAGATTTAACTTATAAAAATGACTATTTTGTAATCAACAATAACCTAAGGAGTAAAAAAGTGGTTATTGCAACCGGCGGAAAAACTTATCCAAAAACAGGCTCTACTGGCATGGGATATAACATATTAAAATCATTTGGACACACTATAACAAAGTTATATCCATCCCTTACTTATTTAAAAACAAATTATAAATACATAAAAGATTTACAAGGAGTCCGTGCTGATGTGGTAGCTAAATTAAACGTCGATGATAAAACCATTTTAACAGAAAAAGGCCAAATACAGTTTACAAAAGATTCGTTATCAGGCATATGTATATTTAATTTATCAAGATATGTAAATAAATACTTAGAAAAGAATAAGAAAGTAGATGTTGTAGTAGACTTAGTTCCTGATTATGATGAATCATATATTAATAATTATTTAAAAGAATTTGATAGCTACAACGTATCTGATGCTATAAGCTGTATTTTAAATAAAAAAGTAGCAGACGTAATAACAAAAAACTTGAAATTATCAAATAAAACGATATGTGACATAAGTAAAACAGAATTAGAAAACATTTCATACACGTTAAAAAACATGCATTTTAACATAACCGCAACCGGGGACTTTGAAACATCACAAGTAACTTCTGGAGGAGCTTTATTAAATGAATTTACTGGTAATTTGGAATCTAAAAAAATAAGCGGATTATATGCTTCTGGAGAAGTGTTAGACGTAGATGGTATATGTGGAGGTTATAACCTTTCCTGGGCTTTTACAAGCGCTTTAATAGTAGCAGAAGGTATACTAAAAGATAATCTAAAATAAATTATTGGATTATCTTTTTTCTTGTTTAATAATTTAAATAATAGTATAATAAAATTATAAAGAATAGGAGAAGTAATATGAAACAAAGAAAAAAGAAAAAAATGAGTAAAAAAGCAAAAATAATATTAGTTGTAATTTTATTACTTATAATAGGTGTTTTAGGCTGCTTTTTACTAACAAATGATAAAGAAATAGAAAAGAAAATTCCAAAAAAGAAGAAAATTACAAAAGAAGAAGAACAAATAAAAGTAGTTGATTTAAGTTCTACCGAAAGACCAATTGCAGTAATGATTAACAATAACAAAGCAGTTTGGGGATACCAAGCAGGCATACAAGATGCATATATAACATATGAGATGATAGTAGAGGGCGGAATAACTAGAATGATGGCTGTATTTAAAGATAAGAATACAGAAAGAATTGCATCAGTTAGGTCATCAAGACACTATTACTTAGATTATGCATTAGAAAATGATGCAATATATGCACACATAGGTTGGAGTCCTAGAGCAGAAAGTGATATTAAAACTTTAAATATTCCAGCGGTAAACGCAAATAATTCAAGTGCATTTACATGGGATAATAGTTTAAGAAGAATATCAAAAGAGCACAGAGCATACACAAGCATAGCAAAAATAAAAGAAGCAGCAAAAAAAAGAGGATACAGATTAACATCCAATCAAAAATTACTTCTAACATATCAAGCAAAATCACTTGATCTTGCAAACTATGAAGGTGCTGTGCCAGCAAGTACGGTTAGAATTCCGTATTCCTCATCTCACGTAACAAGTTATTCATATGATTCTGAAAACAAGGTATATAAGAGATATCAAAACGGATTAGAACATAAAGACTATGTAACAGGAACGCAGTACACAGCTAAAAACATAATAACTTATAAGGTTCATAACTACACACTAAACGATGGATATGCAGGTGGAAGACAAGATTTAAATAACATTGGAACAGGTGATGGATACTATATTTCAGAAGGATATGCTATTCCAATTACTTGGTCTAAACAGTCAAGATCTAGTAAAACAGTTTATAAAGTTAAAGCAACCGGAAAAGAATTAGTGGTAAATGATGGTAATACATTCATTCAAATAGAACCAGCTAATCAAACTTTAACAATAGAATAGATATTATTATATGGCATATAATTACTTAGGTGATTATATGTCTTTTATTTATCTTTTTTTAATAGGAATACTAATTGGTACTGCAATGATTATTCCAGGCGTTAGCGGCTCTGTTATTGCGGTTATATTTGGTGTTTATGATAAATCAATAACAGCCCTAACTAATCTTTTTAAGAATTTCAAGAAAAATATAATTTATTTATTTATTTTAGGAAGTGGAATATTAACAGGTGCTATATGGTTTAGTAATGTAATGATGTTTTTATACGAAAAACATGAAATTATAACAAAATTTTCATTCATAGGATTAATACTAGGTGGTATTCCATTTTTAATTAATGAAATAAAGAAAAAGAAAACAGAAAAGATAAATGTAAAAATGTTTTTAATAACGCTTTTATTCTCGTTAGTTCTTTGGTATTTATCTGAAAACCTAATTAACCTTACTATAAATATTAACAATAATTCTAAAATACTTAATTTTTTTCTTCTTTTCTTATCAGGTTTTATTTATTCGGTAGGAAAGGTTATACCAGGTATAAGTGGGTCCTTTTTATTAATCTTAATTGGAATGTATGAATTTGTACTATCTATAATGGCAAATCCTATTAGTGCTGTAGTTACATCCTTTGATAAAATCCTTCCATTTATATTAGGATTAATATTTGGTGTTATAGTTCTTCTTAAACTTATGAAATATTTGCTTGATAAAAAATTTGGTTTAACTTATAGTATAATAATTGGTTTTGTAATAGGCTCTATTCCAGCACTAATTCCTAAGTTTAGTTTTAATTTAGATTTTATAACAGGTGTTGTAATAATGCTTTTATGCTTTACTCTATCATATAAATTAACTAAATAATTGAAAAAAATGAAAAAAATCAATGATGGCACTTGACAATAACATATAATTTTTAGTATACTTAAGGAGCCTTGAACAAAAAGGTTATGTGGTTCCGTGGTGTAGGGGTTAACACGTCTGCCTGTCACGCAGAAGATCGCGGGTTCAAATCTCGTCGGAACCGCCATTTTTTTTATAAAAAATGAAAAAATAATATTGAAGTTGGCTCTGTAGCTCAGTCGGTAGAGCACAGGACTGAAAATCCTGGTGTCGGCAGTTCGATCCTGCCCGGAGCCACCATTTAAAAACAACAACCAATTGGTTGTTCTTTTTTTTGGCTTCCGTTGCAGGATCTAATGATGTATCATCCTAAATAACAGGTTATAACATAATAATTATTAATATTAAATGAAATAAGGATTTTAAGCCCTGTCTCATTAAAAAAAGACTTTTCTATTAAGCCTTTTTTTAATTATTTTTTATTTATCTTTTTGTTAGTTACTCTATTATCTTTTTTTAGTTCTTTTAATATATCTTTTAAAACACTTAATTCAGATTCTTCTGTTTTATCCTCCTTAATTTCTTCTTTTTTTTCTAATTTGTTAGTAACATCCGATAATTTATTTACTATCTTAACAAAGATAAATACACAAAAAGCAATTATAATAAAATCAATAACATTTTGAATAAACAATCCATACGCAATTTTAGCATCACCAATTTTTAAAACCAAGCCACTAAAATTAACGCCTCCGATAATCACTCCTATAATAGGCATTAAAATATCATTAACAAGAGATGATACAATTTTACCAAAAGCACCACCAATAATAACCCCAACTGCTAAATCAACAACGTTACCTTTTGAAATAAACTTTTTAAACTCTTTAAACATTTTATAACTCCTTTCGAATAAATTATAACATGATTATTTAGTATGTGATATAATAAAAGAAGAATACGAATAAAGTGGGGTGCATGATATGAAAAAGCAAATAATTATTTTAAATGGTACTGGTGGAAGCGGCAAAGATACATTTATTAATTTGTGTTCAAAATATGCATCTTGCATGAGTATATCATCTGTTGATAAGGTGTATGAGGTTGCCTCTTTATTGGGATGGACCGGAACAAAAACTGATAAAGATAGAAAATTTTTAGCAGATTTAAAAGATTTGTCCACCGCTTATAACGATATGCCTTTTGAGGAAATAAAAAAGAAAATAGAAAGTTTTGAAAAAAGCGATTATGATGTTTTATTTGTAAAATTAAGAGAACCAGAAGAAATTAAAAGACTTGCTCTTTTATATGATGTAAAAACTGTTTTGATAAAGAGAAAAGACCATAAAATAATAACATCAAACAGAGCAGATGCTAAGGTTGAAAATTATAATTATGATTATGTTATAGAAAATAATTCACTAAGTAAATTAGATTGTATTGCTAAAAAATTAATTGATGAAGTTCTAAAATAGCGACATATAATTCACGTATAATTAGCAAATTCATAAAATACTATTGAAAAAATTAAAGATAAGTGTTATAATTAGTGGCGTCGCAAGGGAAATTCGAACCTTCTTCCTTGCAAATGAAGTATAGTTGCGCTCGTAGCTCAGCTGGATAGAGCACTTGGCTACGAACCAAGGGGTCAGGGGTTCGAATCCCTTCGAGCGCGCCACTTATTATTTATATAGTAATACTTGCATATTAACACGCGTGCAGTATTGACAATTTTAATTTTAGTATGATATAATCATCTTGCAATTCGGAAAGTAGCACAATTTGGTAGTGCACGCGGTTTGGGACCGTGAGGTTGCAGGTTCAAATCCTGTCTTTCCGACCATTAGAAAGTAACTACTCTATATGAGTAGTTTTTTTGTTGCAAAATAATCTGCAACCTCACATTCCCAAAGTAAAAAAGAAATCATTCTAAGACTTCTTCATACAACTTGCATAAATCAGATTCCTTTATTCCGAAAGTAACCCCATGATCATGTTCCAATCCTTTTTTGAAACCGCTTTTATAAACTCCTAAACAAAAATATATGCGTATATCCCCATTTTCCAAAGCCTCAAAAAACTTATCAATCCCTTTAAGCTTATAAAACTTAATCTCATTATAATGAAAATGTTTTTCTCCCTTAATTAATTTGCTATTATATTTAACAAACGATAAATAGCTAAGCTTTCTGTTTATTGTGTCATTGATATCTATAAAATCCCAAAAAACACTTTTGTCGACCAGAATATTATGCTTATTATAAACATATAGATAAATCCTTTTTTCACTATATCTTACATTTATCTTAAAAGAATAACCAGATTCTACCTTTACTTTTATATTGGTATAAAAAGATTTCATAAGTATTTTAACATCCAGAAAATCTTTATCGGGCGTTCCATAACTATCTCTTATCCTTTTTAATTCAAACCCGAAACAATTACTTGGAACAAGACTGAAAAGTGAAATATACTTATATTTATTTTTAAAACTAAAATTATTTTTAACTTTTATTTCAATACCTTTATAATCTGCTGTTTGAAAATTATCATTATACTTTCCGATTAGTTTTTCAAACGTAAGACCAGCATTCCCTTTATTATTTTGACTTATTCCTTTAACATAGCCCATTTTTTTAATTTCATTAAATTTGTTTTGTAATTCTTCTATAGAATCTTTAATATTAAAATTATCCATAATAAAATTCCTTCCTTTCTTTTTTGCCTGCTATAATACACAAAACATCTGTCGATAAAACTCGTATTTTGAAATAATGAATAAAAAATGTTATTTTTTCGTGATATAATCATAATGAAAGGAAAATAATTATGAAACTAGTATCTTGGAATGTTGCAGGTTTTAGAGCTTGCTTAAAAAAAGGATTTGAAGACTTTTTCTACACATGTGATGCTGATGTGTATTGTCTTCAAGAGGTTAAAGCAGAAAAAGACCAAATAGATTTTGAACCAAAAGATTTTTACTGTTACATAAATCCAGCAGATAAAAAAGGATATTCTGGCACTCTCATATACACGATAAACAAACCCATTTGTGTAACTTATGGAATAGGGGTAGATAAGCACGACCACGAAGGAAGGGTAATTACCTTGGAATTTGAAGACTATTATTTAGTTAATCAATACGTTCCAAACGTAAAAAGAGATTTATCAAGATTAGATTATCGTATGAAATGGGAAGAAGACCTTTTGGTTTATTTAAAAAAATTAGAAGAAAAAAAGCCTGTTGTTATATGTGGAGATTTTAATGTTGCACATACCGAAAAAGATATAAAAAACGCGAAATCTAACATAGGAAATGCTGGGTTTACTTATGAAGAAAGAGATAAATTTACAAAGTTATTAGATAGTGGTTTTATTGATACATATAGATATTTCAATCCAGATAAATGTGATGCTTTTTCTTGGTGGAGCTACATGAGAAGAGCAAGAGAAAACAACGTTGGATGGAGAATAGATTACTTTTTAGTGTCAAAAAGTATTATTGATAAAGTGTCAAATCCAGTTATATATAGTTATGTTATGGGAAGTGACCACTGTCCAATAGGAATTGATATAAAGCTTAAATAAAAGCTTTTTTGCTCACGTAGCTCAGGCTGGATAGAGCGTCACCCTCCGAAGGTGAAGGTCAAAAGTTCAAATCTTTTCGTGAGCGCCATTTACCGGAAAGTAGCTTAATTTGGTAGAGCGCTACGTTCGGGACGTAGAGACTGCAGGTTCAAATCCTGTCTTTCCGACCATATTAAAAAATTGACATTTACTTAAATCATGATACAATACCAACTATTAAAAGGTGATATTATGAGTAAATTACAAGATTTAAATGATGAAGTATTAGAAAAAGTTAAGTTTATTGATAAGGATTTTGAACTATCAAATCCACTTTTATTAACCGATGATGTTAAAGGAAAAATTCTATACATGGGACAAGAAACCAATACTTGGTGGGGTAGTCATAAAGATTTTTCATCAGCTAGAAATTTGGAGATGAAATATAACGAATATTTTTTGAAAGATAAAATGAGCAATCGTGAATTTTGGAAATTTATAAGAGAAGGTGTTTCCTGTCATGATGTTGCAAATCAGGGAAACATAACATGGTCAAATCTTTTTGTTTGCAGCAATGCATACAAAAAAGGTACGCCGAGCCTTCATGAAGAAATAAAGGAACTGTCGGTAAACTACCTTCTTAACGTAATAGATTATTTAGGTATACAAAAGGTAGTATCGGTAGTAGGTCCTTCTAATCCATACTATGATGCTTTACTTAAGCTTATGGGAGAATTAGGCTGGGAAGTGCAAGGATGGCCAACTCTTTCTTCACCTGTAATTTACTCTGATAATAAAAAATTATTTTACACATATCATCCAAATTATTTAAGAAGAAGTGGTAAAACTCAAGAAGTTTCATCATCACTAAAGGAATTTATAAAAAGATAAAAATATAGGAAAATAAACCAACCTATATTTTTTATTTTGAATACTATACTAATGAAGATGCATCTTCAAATTATTTTGGGGGATTTTGAAATTGAGTGATATTTTAAATGCAATTTCCAACAACATTATTCAAATTTTTAGTGCAATAATTACCGGTGTTATTAGCTATCTAGGAATTAGAATAAAGAATTTGTATCAAGAATACATTCAAGATAAGTTGAAAAAAGAAATTGTAGATAAGACTGTAAAATACGTTGAACAAACGTGCAAGGATGTAACTTGTGAAGAAAAGAAAAGGAAAGCTTTGGAAAAATCATTAGAATGGATGAAGGAAAAGAAACTAAACGTTAGTGATACAGAATTAGAAATTTTAATTGAAAGTGCGGTTAATTGTTTATAAAAGAGGCTAAAAAATGGTCTCTTTTATTGCATAATTATACTAGAGGTGAAATATTCAAAATAAAATCAAGTTATGATGGATTAATGCTTTACGGCTTGATAGAAGAACCTAAGAAAAAGCCAGTAGGAATAGTTCAAATATCTCACGGAATGGCTGAAAATAAAGAAAGATATAAGGATTTTATGAAATTTCTTAGCAATCATGGTTATATAGCTGTTATTCATGACTATAGGGGACATGGAAAAAGTACTAAGACTGAAGATAATTTTGGATACTTTGATGAAAATAAAAACATATTAAAAGATGAATTATATGAAGTTACAAAGTTTATAAAAGAAAAGTATCCAAATTTAAAAAGTAAGCTTTATCCTAACATGAGGCACGAAATTTTAAACGAAAAGGGAAAAGAATTAGTATACGAAAACATTTTAGCATTTATAAATGATAATTAAATCACATATATTGTGATTTTTTTGTTTATAAAATTATACATTTACCCATAATAATGTTGAAAGGAGAATTTATATGCAAAATTATAGTGAAGTTCCTTCTATAATATCGGGAAAGGATCTAGATTATCTATCTGATATGTTTAATTGGAATTTTAATGCTTTTAAACTTATTAATGATTTCAAAGAAAAAGTATCAGATGAAGAAATAAAAGATTTAATAGAAAGAGTTTGTAAAACTCATAAAGAAAATTTAAATGCAGTGTTAAATATTTTAAGTTAGGAGAAATGTTATGAATAATAAAATTAAAAATCCAAAAACCGAAGTTCCAGAAACTTTAGAAATGAATGATAAAGATTATATGACAACAATGCTTACTATAGAAAAGAGTATGGTAAAAGACTATGCGGTAGCATTAACTGAAGCTAGCAATACAGAATTATTTAATGATTATAATGATATGTTTAATGAGATAACAAAACTTCAAAGAGAAATTTATAATCTTATGTTCAAAAAAGGCTGGTATGAAATAGAGAAGGCAGAAGAAAACAAAATAACTCAAAAACTAAATATGTTAGAGGGTTGTATGCCTGAACTTGATAAATAATATTTAAAAAAATTAAATTAGGTATTGATTTTTATAAATCTTTTTGATATTATTAATATGCACTTGATTGTTGCATATTTTTCTGGGGCTTTAGCTCAGCTGGCTAGAGCGCCTCGCTTGCACCGAGGAGGTCAGGGGTTCGAATCCCCTAAGCTCCACCATGAAGAATATAAAGCCACTCGGCAAAGAGTGGTTTTTGTATAAATACATTTTGATTCGAACCACCTGATTCAAGTAAAATTATCAATTCTAAAAAGCAGGTGAAAAATATTTTTTGTAAAAAAATCAAAAAAATGTTGATTTTTTAAAATATATATAGTAGAATTAAATAGTCAGTTTTACCAGTACTATGAAATGGGCTTGTAGCTCAGCTGGTTAGAGCGCACGCCTGATAAGCGTGAGGTCGATGGTTCAAGTCCATTCAGGCCCACCATTTTATAATTATAAACTGGCGCGTTGGTGAAGTGGTTTAACACACCGCCCTTTCACGGCGGCATTCATGGGTTCAAATCCCATACGCGTCACCAAGTAAAAAATAAACCTTGAGAAATCAAGGTTTTTTCTTTTTATCTATTTAAACACATGAATGAAAAAATATGTTAAACCATTTCCTTAAAAAATATACCATAAAATGATGGGTCTTAATTTGCATAATCACTATCATAATTTAAAATAAGTGCAATTCCAATCATATAACTAATAAGTGATGAACCTCCATAACTAATAAAGGGAAGGGTTATACCAGTTATTGGCAAAAGTCCAATATTCATTCCTATATTTTGTATTTGCTGATATAGAATCATGGTAATAAAACCAATTATGATATATCTATGAGACTTATTATTACACTTACTTGCTAAATAAATAAGTCCAAAATCAAACAAACAAATACATAAAATTAGAAAGGAGGCTCCTAAAAGACCAAAATTACTCGCAAAGATGGAAAAAATAAAATCCGTGTGTGCTTCCGGAATATAAATTGGTGTGTTGCCAACTCCAAAACCAAACAATCCCGCTGCCTTAATCGCAGCAGTTGCGTTAGTAAGTTGCATCCCACTTTTATTAGACCAATCAAGTAGGCGATCTATTCGGTAGAAAAAAGACGTACCAAAAACGTTTATAAAATTGTCTTCAAAATTAAAATAAAAGTATAAAAATGCACCCGCTAAAATAGAGACCACCAAAAACACACAAATAAAGATACTTTTTTTAATTCCATATATAAAAAGCATGACAAAAGATATTAAAAAATAAATTATTACCATACCAGTATCGGGCTCTAAGAAGGTTAATACAGAAGGAATCATGGTAACTAACATAATTATTAAAAACAACTTAAAATCATCCTTAAAATTACTTTTTGGATGTTTTTTTTCATAATCTTCAAAAATGTGGGAATTAAACAAAATTAAAATAAGCTTCATAAACTCACTAGGCTGAAAAGATCCAATGCCAGGTATTACAAACCAGCATTTAGAACCATTTACTTCACTACCAAATATTAAAAGTAGGAAAAGTAATATGTTTCCTGCAATATATAAATAAAATGAATATTTTGTTAAAAACTTTAAATTCTTATTTGTACTTATAATTATTAAAATAAAACCAAGTAGGTACCATAAAACCTGTTTTGTTATTATTGATTTAGAAGAAATATTTAAACTTGCACTATAAATTGATGCTATGCTAATTATAAAAAATACTATCAAAGGAATTATAATTTCATATTTAATTAAGTTTTTCTTCATACTTTTTCACTCCTTTTAGTAATTTTAACCAAGTATACTCATAAAATTTTATGGGAGGATGGTTATGAAAGATAAATTTCCGGAAATTTACAAAAATAAAATAAATAATCTAAAATCAAAAGTCCAAAAGGATTTTTATTATCATGCAACTGATTTTAATCAAGATAATACGAATGGGCATGCTATAAGAGGTGAACAATTAAGTAAAACTGACTTAATAAACAAGATAAATAACATATTTAAAAGACCAGATTATGTTTATCAAGCTGATGTTAATATTATGTACAAAAATGGTAAAAATATAGATAAAAAAATAATTGGTTTTAAAGATAATTATATAATGACGAGTGATGGAGACAGAATCTTTATAGATGAAATTTCTAACATAAAATAAAAGACCACATAAGTGGCCTTTTTTAAACACCTTCAACGTAAGTATCTGCTAAACATTTTATAGAGCAGCAGCAATCAGTATTTACTGTGCAAAATGAGTTGGTTGCAGTATAAGTACTTGTTCCAGCATTATATGTTAACACTCTTAAAGTAGCACAACATCCATCAACTTTTTCTACTCTAAATATATTTGAAGTAGTTTCTTCATTAGGTGTATTTGATACTGGCATAGCAAGTGCTGCTCCGTTACATGTATATAAAGTTACTGGTCTTGTGTTAAAATCAACGCTTGAGTTTGGACCAAAGTATGCTCTTGTACATGTTTCAAGGCAAGTATCACCAGGACAAACTTCGCTTTGAAGAATATTTATAACTTTTAATATTTCAGCGATACAATTGCATTTTGAATTTGTTTTAGAATCATTACACATAATATTCACCCTTTCTATCTTTTTCATTAGTAGCATATTCAAATTACTATAAAAAGTGCAAGTCAAACGTCCATATAAAACTTGCATTTTAAAGCTTATTGATATATAATTCTAAATAGGTGATAGATATGACAGAGTTATTAAAGTATGTTATTATACTAGCAGTACTTGTGATAATTGCGTTAGTGGTTATTAAAGCTAGTAAGCCAGATTTCAAATACGAGGCAAATAAATTGGTGGAATACCTAGGTGGTATAAAAAACATTACCAACATGGAAGTTAGTGTATCAAGATTTAAAGTAACACTTAAAGATCCATCTAAGGTAAATAAAGAGGGCATTCAAAAGCTTGGAGCAAGAGGCATTGTTGAAATAGATAACACAATTAAAATAATATTTCAAAAAGATGCTAAAAAATTAAAAAAATGCATTGAGCAATTAAATGAGGACCAATAATTTACAAAAAAATTAAAAAAACTACAAAATTCGACAAAATACGGCACGCTACATGCGTATAATTATCTTTAGAGAAAGGGTGATTTATATGTTAGCGTCCGTATTTTTAAGTTTAATTTATTTGTTTTTCCCATTATGCTGTTACTTTATGTACGTAGTTTACACGAAGGTAAAAGATGAAAGGGAGAAGATGATATTTTTTGATTTAGCACTTTTTAGTAGTTATTACTTATGCTCGAGATTTAGCAATCTTCCTATTGCAGCTTGTTTTTTAATAAACATACCACTTCTTCTTTCAATATACAAAAAAAGGGTGTTCCCATCCGTTGTTCTTTTATTTGCAACATCCATATTTTTATGGGATGTATATAATTCAAATATATATTTGTTTTTAATTCAGTATTTAATAATATTTATTCTTGGGTACTTTACGAAGATAAATATTAACAACGTGTTTTTAATTTGCAAGGTCATGTTTGGAATTATAATATCAATATTTTTTCCAAATGATATACTAAATGTTAAATTATTAGGCTATGCTTTTTTAGTATGGATAATTATGTATCTTGTATTTTATGCAATTATAAAGTTTTATGATAAGGTATCAAAAGTCGTAGAGCTTTATAGTTCTCTTGAAGAAATAACAAAGGAAAAGAAATTATATGAATCACTATTTAAAATTACTCATGAAATAAAGAATCCACTTGCAGTATGCAAAGGATATCTTGATATGTTTGACGTAAACAATCCTGCAAAAGCAAGTAGGTATGCTGGTATAATTGATCAAGAAATAGATAGAACTCTTCTTTTATTAAAAGACTTTTCAAACGTTTCAAAGCTTAATATTGATAAAGAAAAAATGGAAGTTGGAATGCTTTTAGATGATGTTTGTGACGAGGCTGAACTTATTTTAGATAATAACATAAAATTCATTTCAGATATTAAGGACGACGATGTTTATATAGAAGCTGACTATAACAGAATAAAACAAGTATTAATAAACGTAATAAAAAACTCTAAGGAAGCGATTACTTCTAAAGGAAAGATAGTTTTGAAAACCTATAAGAAAAAAGGTAATTATGTTATGGAAATAAGTGATAATGGGATTGGAATGGATAAATCTACTAAAGATAAGATTGGAACAGCGTTTTACACGACTAAAAGTAACGGAACTGGACTTGGAGTATGTTTTTCAAAGGAAATAATAGAAAAACATAAAGGAACAATGAAATACACATCTAAAAAAGGTTATGGCACAACTGTTAAAATAACTCTTCCTATAAAAAAATAACATCTACATTTTACTTTGTAGATGTTTTATTTATTCTGTATAAGTTTAAAGTAGGGTGGTTAAATAGTCTAACTTTTATTCCTTTAGTTCCGCATCCTGCGTTTATGTAAAGCTTAGTATTACCAACTTTTTGATATCCTTTTTTGTATTTGCTAGATATAAATAATTCTCTAAGTTTTGGAATGTTTATCTCTCCATTAAGGGTATGACCTGCAATTGCCATATCGATGTTTGCATCATTAAAATCATCTATGTCATCAGGATTATGGATGGCAAGTATTTTAAAGTAAGGAGCAGCCTCACCACTTTCTAGGTATTCTTTATTGACACTTTTATCCATAATTATTATTGGTGTGTTACTTTCATCAAAAATGCTTTGAGGATTATTGTTTAAATTAGTAAATCCTGCCATACCAAGTATTTCATTAGTATCTTCAAAGTCTTCTTCACCAGTAGTATAATACTTACCAAGCTCGGTATCTATCTTGTTTAACCACTTTTTTAAAAATGTTTTATCTTCATCTGTTATATCGTAGTTTTTGCTTATTAAGTCACCTGTAAAAATAACTACATCAACATTATTTTCGTTTATTTTTTTAACTATCTTTTTTATATCGCTTTTATTAATTGTTGAACCATAATATATATCAGATATTTGAAGTATTTTAATACCACTTGAAAGATTACTTATCTTACTTGTTTTTATGTTATAGTCTTTAATGAAAATTCCTTTAGGACCAATAAAAAATGCATAAATTATTATAAATAAAATAAGTAAAAATAACTTAACTTGCCATTTTAACTTTCTTTTCTTCTTAGGTTTTGTTTCATCTTTTTCTTTAGTCACTTTTTACCTCCCAATTATTTGAACCATAACAAGTACCGTGTTATGAAGCATATGAATTATTATTGGTAGTGTGATATTGTCTGTTTTACATAAAAGGTAAGCAAAACAAGATCCCATTGCACCATATGGTATTACGTATAGAAAGTCAAGTGGGGATGTAAAGCTACCTAAAACGTGTAATAAACCGAATAATAAACCACTTAAAATAACGAATAACCATTTAACTTTAATTAGACCATAAAATGATTTTCTAAATACCATTTCTTCTAATATTGGTGCAACAATGGAACAAGTAAAAAGCATATACATAGGAGCAGATTTAATACTTTCTCTAACAAGAGCTTCGTTTGTTGATACATTTTGCTTTAAAATTAAACTAATTAAAAACGAAGACGTAGTCATAATTACGCATCCTAAAAGCCAGCAGTTAACGGATAATAAAGCTCTTTTTGAAAAGTTTTTCTTTAAGTCTTTAAAACCTTTTATTATGTCTTTTTTAAACATAAGTAAAAGTGTTATTACGTATACAAGGTCCGTTAAAGCAAACAAAAATATTCTAGGTATTCTAGGAATTTTAGATATAGGAACACCAAACGAACTAATTAATCCAATTAAAAAATTACTTTGATAAAGTAAATAAATTAATATAACAAGTAGGTACTTATAATTATCTTTAAACCAATTTTTTACTTTGTTTTCTATTTCTTCTAAGGCATTTAATATCATCTTTATCACCTCTATTTTAAATTATAACATCAAATCAGGAAATTATAAAACGTTTTATGTGCATTAGATAAAATTTGACTTTTTAAAAAGTTTAAATATAATAGTAGCGCTAAATGAAAAAAAGGGATGAAAAAGATATGAACTATGAAAGTAACATAACTATAATTAGAAGAGAATATAATGAGGAAAGAGTAAGTAAAAATCTAAGGGCAAGAATTGAGTTCTTTAAGAAAAATAAAAGAGCACCTAAAAGAAGTAAGGATAAAGAAGAACAAAGACTATATGATTCATATAGGAGACTTAACTTAGAAGACTATTACAATTTGGATAAATATTTATTAGAAGAAAACAAAATGATAGATGCTTATGATTTAGCACATAAAGATTTTTATAAAAGACAAAAAAGCATAAACTCTAAAAGAAATTATATTTCTAAAGTAATAAAAAATTATTATGAATTTTATTTAGAAAATAATAGATTTGCATCCGATGTAGATAAAGAAAATAAACTAGAAAGAAAAATAAGTAAGGATTATAATGGTATAATATGCTATAAGAAATATTATACTAAAGAGCATCTTTATTATATTAACATGATTAATGAAATAAAGAAGAATAAAAGAAATAGGGAAAATCTTCAAAAGATAAAAAAATATATTAATTTTTGCCTTGAAAATTCTAAAGTTCCTGTTCATTTTTCTTCTGATAGCAAAAATATTGAAAGAAAAAAAGAAAATAGAATTGCAATTAATTTAGAAAAACTTAATTTAGATGATATTGTTATTCCAAATGCTTTATTAAACGAACTTTATGATGCTATAGATAGTGTTAAAAATAAAGATGAAGATGATTATAAATTGGCATTAAATGAGCTTTTCTTAAATATTATAAGATATATGGAAGAAAATAATTGTTCTTGCTTTAATGATAAAAATTTAAAATTTCCTTATAATGATAAAGAAATAAGTTCTGATCACGCAATGCGTTTAATAAGAGAAAACTCAAAATATTTAGATGGTGATTTAATAGAAAAATATAATGGTTTTCCATTTGTTAGAAAGAAATTTAATATGTAAAGTGCTATTTTAAAAAGTATTGCAATTATACTATTTTATGTTATAATACTTGTAGCAACGAAGAGTAGGGCATAAAAAGTCCTGCTCTTTATATTTGAAGGAGGTATTAAAGATGGATGCTAAAGTAAGAGAGTTAATAGAAGAACCTCTTAAGGAAAACAACATTAAGCTTTGTGATGTTGAATATGTTAAGGAAGGTGCTATGTATTTTCTTAGAGTGGTAATAGATAAGGAACCATTTGTTGATGTTGATACTTGTGTTTTAGCAACAGGGATTATAAATCCACTTATTGATACCCTTGAAGATGAATTTGATGATTCATATGTATTAGACGTTTGCTCATTAGAAAAAGGAGAAAATTAAGATGAATAGTAAAGAATGTAAAGAATTTATTAATGCACTAGAAGCTATATGCAAAGAAAAACAAATAAGTGAAGAAGTTATTTTTGAAGGAATGACACAAGCTCTTTCTAAGGCTTATGCAAAGGAAACTAATCTTCCAAATATCAGAATAGATATAAATAAGAAAACAGGAGAAATAAAAGGTTATTCTTATCAAAAAGTAGTTAGTGAGTATACTGACGGTGAAGAAGATGAAGCAGGAGAAGAGACAGTTGAAATCTTACTTGAAGATGCAAAGAAAATCGTTCCTGATATAACTGTTGGTGAAACAATTGAAGAAGAAGTTCCTTTAAAGGACTTTGGACGTGTTGCAACGCAAGCAGCTAAACAAATTTTAGTTCAAAAGGTAAGAGAAGCAGAAAGACAAAGCATTATGGCTGAGTTCGAGGATAAAGAAGGAGAATTGTTAGTTGGTACTTTATCACGTGAAGATTCTCAAAATTATTACGTTGACTTAGGAAGAATGCACGGTATTTTACCAAAGAGTGAACTTATTCATGGTGAAGAGTTAAAAATGGGTTCATCTGTTAAAGTATATGTAACAAAAATAGATGATACCGGAAAAAGTCCTCTTATCCTACTATCTAGAAGTCACTATGGTTTTGTAAAAAGATTACTTGAAAATGAAATTCCTGAATTAAATGATGGAACAGTAATATTATATAGTGTAGCTAGAGATGCAGGTTTAAGAAGTAAAATAGCTGTTTACTCAGAAGATGAAAGCGTTGATGCAGTAGGCGCTTGTATTGGTGAAAAAGGTTCTAGAATTAATCGTATTTCAAATGAACTAGGTGGAGAAAAAATAGACGTAGTTAAATATGATAAAGATCCAATTACGTTCATTAAAAATGCTTTATCACCAGCAAAAGATGTAAAAGTATATATATTAGATGAAAAGAAAAAAGAAGCACTAGCAGTTGCAGAAGGTGATAACTTATCACTTGCAATTGGTAAAAAAGGTCAAAATGTTAGACTTGCAGCGCGCTTAACACACTACAGAATAGATGTTAAAACGCCTGAACAAGTAAAGGAAGAAAAAATAGACCTTACAAATGCTTTATCCTAAAGGATGGTGTAATTTAAAATGAAACAAAAAAAAGTTCCTATGCGTACTTGTGTTGTAACTAAAGAAAAATATCCTAAAAAAGAATTAATTAGGGTAGTAAGAGATAATACCGGTAAAGTAACGGTTGATAATTCTGGCAAGCAAAACGGAAGAGGAGCATACCTAAAGAAAGATTTAGAAGTAGTAGATATGGCAAGAAAAACTAAAGCCTTAGAAAAATATTTAGAAGTTTTAATACCTGAGGAGGTATATGAGGAGTTAGAAAAGGCTATAAATAAATAAGGAAAGGGGCGATTTGTCTCATGATGAGTGTTTTAGAATATGCACAAGATATGAATAAAAGTGTAGAAGAAATAATAAAGATGTGTGGTAAGTTAGGAATTGATGCAGAAAAGTCTGATGATATGCTTTCGGATGATTCTATCGTTGAACTTGATAATGCGTTTTCAAACGAACCAGAAGAAGAAAGCGTAGTAGATGAAGAAATAATCAAAAAAATGGACGAAGATGATTATTATGACGAAGCTATTGACACTTTAATAGATAAAAAGGATGCGGTTTATAACAGTGAGCCAAAACCAGTTAAACAAAAGAAGAAAAATAAGAAAAACGATAAAAAAGATATTAAAAAAGCTAAAAAAGAAATGTATAAAAACAAGGAAAAACTAGTTTCTAATGAAACGGAGTCTAACTCTAACATTATTTTATACAAAGAAGGAATGACAATTAAGGAGTTTGCAAAAGAACTTTCTGTTTCGGTTACTGATTTAATTAAGAAATTAATGACTTTAGGTATTATGGCTAGTATGAATGCATCGATAAGTTTTGATGATGCATCAGTTATCGCGTTAGAATACAATAAAGAATTAAAAAGAGAAGAAACGCAAGACATTGCAAACTTTGAAAAGTTTGAGGTAACAGATGATCCAAAAGATCTAGAAGAAAGACCTCCTGTTGTAACAATAATGGGACACGTTGACCATGGTAAAACGTCTCTTTTAGATGCCATTAGACAAAGTCATGTAATAGAAGGTGAATTTGGTGGTATAACTCAGCATATAGGAGCATACCAAGTAAGTTATAATGGTAAGAAAATAACTTTTATTGATACTCCAGGACATGCTGCATTTACTGAAATGAGGGCAAGAGGTGCATCTATTACTGATATAGTAATTATAATTGTTGCAGCAGATGATGGTGTTATGCCTCAAACAATAGAAGCAATTGATCACGCTAAAGCAGCAAAAGTTCCAATTATAGTTGCGATAAATAAAATGGATAAACCAGGAGCTGATCCTGACAGAGTAATGCGTGAAATGAGTGAACATGGTCTTACACCTGATTCTTGGGGTGGAGATACATTATTTGTTCCTATTTCTGCAAAAACTCATGAAGGAATTGATAAATTATTAGAAAATTTATTATTTATAGCTGAAATGCAAGAATTAAAGGCTAATCCAAAACGTTATGCAATGGGTACCGTAATAGAATCTAAGTTAGATAAAAACGTAGGTTCAGTTGTTACTTTACTTGTTCAAAATGGTACTTTAAGATTAGGAGACCCAGTTGTTATTGGGGAGTATTTTGGTAAGGTAAGAACACTTAAAAATGATTTAGGCGAAGAAGTTGTTGAAGCACTTCCTTCATCCCCTGTTTCTGTAACTGGTATATCAGGAGTTCCAACAGCAGGTGATAAATTCATGGCCTTTGAATCAGAAAAGCAAGCTCATAGTGTTGCAGAACAAAGAAGTGAAGTAGCTAAGTTAAAATCAAATACGCTAGCTAGTGCAATAAGCTTGGATGATTTATTTGGTAAGATATCAGAAGGTTTAAAAGAAATTAACATCGTGTTAAAAGCAGATGTTAAAGGTAGTGAAGAAGCTGTTAAAAACACGTTATCTAAAATAGATGTTGAAGGATGTAAATTAAACGTTATAAGAAGTGGTGTTGGTACTATTACCGAAAGTGATATCGTTTTAGCTAATGCATCTAGTGCAATCATAATTGGATTCAACGTAAGACCATCAGCTAAAATACTTGATATTGCAAAAGAGTATGGTGTAGATGTTAGACTTCATAACATAATTTATAAAGTAGTAGAAGAGATGGAAGCTGCTATGAAAGGTATGTTAGATCCTGAATACGAAGAAAAAACAATTGGTTCAGCTGAAATAAGAAAGATATATAAATTCTCTAAAACTGGTAATATCGCAGGATGTTACGTTTTAGATGGTGTAGTTAAAATGGGTGCTAAAGCACGTGTTATCCGTGATGGAGTTGTAATATATGATGGTGCAATTAACACAATTCAAAGGGAAAAGAACCAAGCAAAAGAAGTAAAAGCCGGATTTGAATGTGGTATTACACTAGAAAATTACGGTGATATTAAAGAAAAAGATATTATAGAAGCATATGAACTTGTTGAAATAAAGAGGTAAGTTATGAGCGTTAAAACAGAAAGAATAGCAAATTTATTAGTAAGAGAAATAAGTGACATATTACAAAATGAAGTAAATGATTGTGACATTAAGTTTGTAACAATTACTTATTGTAAGGTAGATACTGACCTTTCTTTAGCGCAAGTTTACTGTACTGTTTTAGATCAAAATAAGAAAGATAAGTGTTTGCATGATCTAAATGGAGCAAAAGGATTTATTAAAACAGAACTTGCTAAAAGAAAGTTAGAGATAAGAAGAATTCCAGATTTAAGATTTATATATGATGAGTCAGTTGAGTATGGAAACAAAATAGAAAACATAATAAATAAAATAAACAAAGATTAAAAAGATAGATTTTTCTATCTTTTTTTGCAATATATATTGATAATTAATCATTAATGTGATAATGTTCTAATGTATGATAGATAGGAGAAAATTCATGAGAAAAAATAATAAAGGTTTTACACTTATTGAGCTTTTAGCAGTAATAGTAGTTCTTGCTATAATAATGGTAATAGCAACTATAAACGTAAATAAACAAATTAAAAAATCTAGAGAAAATGCTAATGTTATTAGTATGAATGCTATTAAAAGAGCAGCTAAAACTTGCATGTTAGAAAATAATGATGATAAAAATAGTTGTAGTAGTGTAACCGGTTTAATAGAAGATGGCTATTTAAATGATTTTGAAGATCCGTATGATAAAAACAATGATGATTTAGATTCTACTTACAAAATTACTTTTGATGATAAAACTAATAGTGTTTACGTAAGTGATATAAGGCATGATAGACATGATATTTATTTTTCTAATTTAAAATTAGTTAGAAAAAACGGAAGTGCAAGTGTGGTGGATACTCCGAATATATCAGAAAAAAGCATAAATAATTTTAGTGTTGAAGTTAAAAATCCTGGTGACGAAGTTGTTTATTCTTTTGATATAGTTAATAAATCTGAAAATGATGTAAAATTATCTAATATTAATAATTTTGAATTATTTATTTATAAAGTAGCAGCAAGTAAAAACCCGGATTTAAAATATGATTTAAATGGTGATGGTGGAGTAACTTCAGCAGATGCATTTGCTATTTATAGCAAGTTAAAATTTGGTTTATATAATAAAGATGAAAAAACCAAAATAGCAGAAGGAGAGAATATTGAATCTGGTCATTCAAAAACAGTTAAAATAATAGTTAGTGTAAAGGAAAATGCTTCTTCATTTAAGGATGTAATTAAGATATATGACAAAGCATCTTTAACACTAGATTTTGAAATATAATAAAAAGGTAGATTTTTTCTATCTTTTTTTCGTTTTTTGTAGAAATTAAAAGAAAAATAATATATAATTATATTAATAAAATATAATTCGGCCGGTGATATATATGATTAATTTAGTTAAAAAGGAAAACCTTAACGTTGGAATACTTGAAACTGACTTTGATGTTTTCGCAGATATTGTTAATACTTTTTCTAGTGAAAATATAAAAAAAGACTGTTTAGCGGATATAGATGATTACATTGTTCCAGAATATTTTAAAAATAAACTTACCATAGTAATTCAAACTAACGATATGCTAATTGGGTATGCTTCGTTTGAGTTTAAAACAAGTAATAATTCATCTACCGTTGAAATTAATAAACTATATGTGTTAGATGAATTTAAGGATAAGAATATGGAAGGACTTCTTATTGAAGCCGTTATTTATGTAGCAGGAGAAGTAGGTTCTAGATGCGTTACGGTAGCGATTGATGAACATGATAGCATTATGTATAACATATATCATTCTCTAGGCTTTTATGAGGTTGGTATTAATGAAGAAGGAAGCGTACTTAGCATAAATGTTTCATCTGCGGTAATAACAAGAAGATTAAATGATAAATTTAGGGATATTCCAAAAGATTCCATTAATTATAAAGATTTAAAACTAGTAAAAAAAATAGCATCAGGAAGATCAGGTAACATATATTTAACCCAAGATGGAAGAATTCTTAAAATGTTTACATCAACTTCGTTTACTTATATAAAAGATAGAGAAGAGACACTTAGGTATTTAAAAGACATTGATATAGAAGAGATAGTAAAACCAAAGCATTTAGTTTATTATGATGGAGTATTTGTTGGTTATATAATGGAATATTTACCAGATGGTATATCTCTATCGCAAAACACAGAGAAATATAGTTTTGAAGAAAAAATAGAAATAATTAAGAAAATAGAAGAAGTTATGAAAAAACTTCATAAGAAAAAGATATATATATGTGATTTAAATCTTGATAACATATTTTTGGATAAAAATGGCAATGTAAGGCTAATAGATTGTGACAGCTTTGTTATTAAGAAAAACGTTGTTAATAATGAAGTAGACTTAAAGTATCAAGATGGAATTTATAAAATAGTTTCTGATAAAACTGATTTATATGCGTTTGCGGTAACTAGTTTGGAATTATTAACTGATGAGAAAATAGATGATAATGCATCTAATTTAGAAGTTGAAAAAGTATATAATAAAAATAAGGGAAAATTACCGATAAGCTTTAAAAACTACTTTGAAAGTATTTTTAAAACTAGAGATCGTTTTTACTTATCTGATTCATATGAAAGATATTTATCTAGTATGTATGATGAAGGTGATGATACGGGACTTCCTATTACTAAGAGTGGTAAAATAAGTGTTATTATACTTTCTATAATAATAGTTGTAATCGCAGTAATTGGGTATGTTGTGTTTAAGTTTGGTAGATAAAAGTATTTCTTTTTCTACTTTTTATTTTTTAAGTTACTATTGACAAACTAAACTCTTTGTGCTAGTATATAGGGCATTCAAACAAAAGGGGGAGATTTGAATGTTTTATGAAGAATCAGAAATTTTATTTCAAGAAACTCAAAAAATGTTAAAAGAGGCTAAAAAAGTTTCAAGAGAAGAAAATAAAAAGATAGATGATGAATGGTTAAAAAAGGTGAATACTACTATGAATTTAATTAGTAGTAATTCTAATGATTTTAGAAGTGTGTCTGAAGTTGTTTCAAGTGCTAAAAAAGAAAGAGATTATTTATTGAAACAATTGTCATTATATTTTAACAATACAGAAAAACAAACTAAAATTAGTCAAAGATTAGTTAATTTAAACAATGTTATTGCTTCATATGAAAATGCGTTACAAGAAAAAGAAGAAAGAAAATTAGAATTTTTAAAGAATAAGAAAACTGATATTGTTTCGTCTATGTTAGATGAATTAATAAAAAATGTTGACAAAGAAATTAAAAAAATAAGTTCTAAGATTGATTCTAAAATGGAAGAACTTCGTTCTTTATCGGGACAGGTTGATTTTAAAAAAGTAACAAAAGAGTTAAATATATTAAATGAAAAATTAATTAATTTTTCAAAATTAAATAATTCTTTAAATAGTTTAAAAACTTATAATGGTAACGTTATTTCTGATAAAAAATTAACAGAATTAACTGCTAATTTAACGAAAGAAGATAAGAAATTAGTTACAGCATGCTATAATTTGATAATTTCAAATAGAATAAATCTAAGAAAGTTATCGCCTTCACCAAAAAGGGTTATACCTAATAATGATAAAAAGTTAGATGAGGAAATAAAAGCAGTAGAAAAAGTAGAAAAAAGTATTGCTGAAAATAACTTCAATCCGGCTGAATTTGTTGATGCATATAATAAAGTAAATGCATTAAAAGATGGAAAAGAAAAAGAAGAGTTATTAAAAAGATTAGATGCAATAACAAATAAATTGGCTGATTGCTTAAATGATCATTTAAAAGACTTGGAAAAAATAGATATTAAGACTATAGATGATGTAGATAAAATTGAATCTGGAAAGATAAATTCTGTTGTAAGTTTATTTGATTTCTTAGTTAAATATGCTAGAAATTTTGATAAAATATCTTTTGGCCAAAGGGTAGAAGCTGCTGTTAATAAGTATAATATGCAACAACAAAATACATATAAATTAACTAAGGAAGAAGGACCTGTTAAACAGTTTGGATTCTGGGCTAAGATGCGTCAATTAAAACCTTTTGTGACTGCAAGAAAAAATCACAGGTTAAATATATATAAAGAAGCTCTTGTAAAAAGTTCTAATAAACAAGAAAAACAAGCTGCTATAGAGGGAATTAAACAAATTGATATAGTAAATGGTGTTAGATTATTTATGGCAAGAAATAAGCTAAATAAGTTAAAATGTAAGTTACATACTAATGGGGTTAGTGGTTTAAATGATGAAGAAAAAGTAATTTATGATAAATCTACTAATACAATTTCTGCTAGAATACTTAATGAACTTGAAAAGTCTATGGAAGAGACTGCAGAAGATAAGATAAGGGTGAAAACTGTTATTGGACAATTATTAGAGGTATTATCTATTTGTCCTGAAGTGGTTGAAGTAACTAATATATTTGGTAAAGTTAAAAAAGTATATAATCAAACTGATATATTTAATAATAGTTTTAAATATATTAGAAGTGCATATAGAAATGGTTCATTAAATGAGCAGGAATATAAAGCTTATACAGATGAAATTAATAATATTGCTTTATATCGTAATAGTGTTGATGATTACTATGAAGTACCTTCTGTTTATGATGATGGTAATGAGATATATTCTGAGTTAGATAATGAAACTAAGAAATATTATGAAGAACCAGTTAAATATGCAGATAAAAATAATATAGAAACTGATATTTCTTACGTTAGAAAATAAGGAAAGGAGTAAAAACTTTCCTTTTTTTATGTTAAAATAGAGCTAGGTGATATAAATGGACGGAATAATAGTAGTTAATAAACCAAAAGGAATAACTAGCAGGGATGTTGTAAATAAGGCATGTAAATTATTAAATACTAAAAAAATAGGTCATACGGGAACTTTAGATCCCATTGCAACGGGAGTTTTGGTGTTATGTGTGGGTAAGGCAACTAAGTTAGTGGAAGTTTTAACAAAAAATGATAAAGAGTATATTGCAACTGTTAAATTAGGTATTTTAACAGACACATTAGATACCGATGGAACTATTATAGAAAAAAAACAAGCAAGTCTTGATAAAAATGAGCTAGAAAATGTATTAAAATCATTTATTGGTATGTATAATCAGGAAGTTCCAATTTATTCTGCAGTTAAAATAAATGGTAAAAAATTATATGAATATGCAAGAGAAAAAAAAGAAGTTATGCTTCCAAAAAGAATGGTTGAAATAAAAGATATAAAATTATTAGAATTGAATAATAATTATTATAAGTTTAAAGTATCGGTTTCTAAAGGCACATATATAAGAAGTTTAATTAAAGATATTAATAAAAAACTTGGAATACTTGGAGTAATGAGTGATTTAATAAGAACAAGACAAGGTAAGTTTTTAATAAACGATTCATATTCATTAGAAGATATGGAAAATAACAACTATAATGTTTTAACAATAACCGATGTTTTAAAAGATGAAAATTGTGCTATAATAGATAGCACATTGTTTAAAAATGTTAAAAATGGTGCGATAATAAATAATAAATATAATACTGATATGGTAACTTTTATATATAAAGATAACGTAATTGCAATATATAAAACTTATGATAAAGATAAAAATAAGATGAAACCATATAAAATGTTTATATAGAAAGGATAATAAAATGTTTAAAGGAAAAGAAATAGTTGAAATAGGAAGATTTGTTGATGATGAAATAGTTTCGATAGAACCTGCTCAAAAAATAAATAATAATTCAGAACTTGTTTATGAAAAAGGAAAAGGTAAAATAGATTTTAAAATAAGATATGTCGACAAAAATACAAAACAAATAAAAAATCAAAAATAGTACTTGAAAAAACATAAAAAAAATAGTATATTATTAGTGTTACCTTATCTCGGGTGTTTGGAAAGTACTCCTAACCACATCTTAGGTATAGGCGAATAAATAAAAAAAGGAGGAATATACTTATGTTAAAAAAAGAAGTTAAACAAGAAATTATAAAGAAGTATGCAACTCACGAAGGAGATACTGGTTCTCCAGAAGTACAAATTGCAGTTTTAACTGAAGAAATTAACGTATTAACTAATCACTTAAAGGAAAACATTCATGATTTCCATTCAAAAAGGGGATTATTAATGAAGGTTGGTAAAAGACGTAATTTACTTAATTACCTTAAGAAGACTGACATTAATAGATACCGTGAATTAATTAAGTCATTAGGATTAAGAAAGTAATTTATTTTGTAAAGTAGGCACTCTTTTTTGGGTGTCTTTTTATATAGATTAAGGAGATGTAATAATGGAAAAAAGAATATTTGAAACAGAATTTAGAGGTAGAAAATTAACTGTTGAAGTAGGAGAATTAGCTAAACAAGCTGATGGTGCAGTATTAGTAAGATATGGTGATACAGTAGTATTATCAACTGTATGTGTAAGTCATGATGCTAATATATTATCAGACTTTTTCCCTTTAATGGTTTTATACCAAGAAAAGTTATATTCAGTAGGTAAAATACCTGGTGGATTTATTAAAAGAGAAGGAAGACCAACGGAGAATGCAACACTTGCAGCTAGAATGATAGATAGACCAATGCGTCCTTTATTTCCGGAAGATTTTAGAAATGAAGTACAAGTTGTGAATACCGTTTTATCAGTAGATCCTGATAATTCACCTGAGCTTACTGCAATGCTTGGATCATCTATTGCAACATCTATTAGTAAGGTTCCTTTTGATGGACCAATCGCAGGTGTTAAAGTAGGAAGAATAAATGGCAAGTTTATAATTAATCCAACTGTTGAAGAATTAGAAAAAACAGATATAGACCTTACTGTTGCAGGTACAATGGATGCAATTAATATGGTTGAAGCAGGAGCTAAAGAAGTAAGTGAAGATGATATGCTTGAGGCGTTAATGTTTGGCCATGATGCAGTAAAAGAATTAGTTAAGTTTGAAAATAAAATAATAAAAGAAATAGGTCAAGAAAAAATGGAGTATGAATCTCTAGAAATAACAGATGAACTTAAAGATGAGATTTCATCTCTTGCAAAAGAACCATTAGATAGTGCAATGCGTATTAAAGATAAACTAGAAAAATATGCTGCAATAGACAAAGTAAAAGAAGACGTAGTAGCTAAATTTGAATATGAAAATGAAGATTTAGATAAGGACGCTTTAAACGAACTTTTAACAAAGGTTAAGTTATGTTTAGGAAAGATTGAATACGAAGTATTTAGAAAGATTGTTGTTAAAGAGAAAAAACGTGCAGATGGAAGAAAAATGACTGAGATAAGACCTCTTTCAACAGACATTGATTTACTTCCAAGAACGCATGGTTCTGCTTTATTTACTCGTGGTGAAACACAAAGCTTGTCAGTTGTAACATTAGGTGCACTTGGAGAACATCAAATAATAGATGGTCTTTCTCCAGAAGATCAAAAAAGATTTATGTTACATTATAACTTCCCACAATTTTCTGTTGGTGAAACAGGACGTTATGGTGCTCCAGGACGCCGTGAAATAGGACATGGTGCATTAGGAGAAAGAGCACTTGCTCAAGTTATGCCATCTGAAGAAGAATTTCCATACACAGTACGTGTTGTATCAGAAATATTAGAATCGAATGGTTCATCATCACAAGCATCTATTTGTGCTGGATGTATGGCTTTAATGGCTGCTGGTGTACCAATAAAAGCTCCAGTTGCAGGTATTGCAATGGGACTTATTACAGATGGTGATGACTATACAATATTAACTGATATTCAAGGTATGGAAGACCATTTAGGTGATATGGACTTTAAGGTTGCAGGTACAAAAGATGGTATTTGTGCACTTCAAATGGATATAAAAATAAAAGGTATTACTAAAGAAATATTAAGTAAGGCATTAGCACAAGCTAAAAAAGCAAGACTTGAAATATTAAAGGTAATAGCAAAACAAATAAAAGAACCAAGAAAAGAAGTTAGTAAGTATGCTCCTAAAACTCTTACATTTACAATTGATCCAGGAAAGATAAAAGACGTTATTGGTAAAGGCGGAGAAATGATTACAAAGATTATTTTAGAGGCCTCAAACGTTGAGACTGTAACTGATATGAATGCTGTTAAAGTAGATATAGAAGAAGATGGAAGAGTAATTATTTATCATACTGATAGTGATATAATTAATAAAACTGCTGATATGATTAAAAACGTTATAAAGGAAGTAGAAATAGGTAAGATTTATACTGGACGTGTTGTAAAAGTAATAGAAGAATTAGGATGCTTTGTAGAGCTTTGGGAAGGATGCGAAGGACTAGTTCACATCTCTCAATTATCAGATAAGAGAGTTGCTAAGACATCTGATGTTGTAAACGTTGGAGATGAAATAATTGTTAAAGCAACAGGATTTAAAAATGGTAAGTTAAACTTATCTAGAAAAGAAGTATTAGTAAAAGATAAGATTAAAGATGAAAAACCATCAAAAAAGAAAGAAGAAAAAACTGAAGAGTAATTTCTTCTTTTTTCTTACATATTTTGACACATTTTAAACAAACCTTTATAATAATATATAAATATTAGGAGGTATTTATATGCTTAAAGTACTAATAGTAGAAGATGAAACGGGTATTAGAACAATAATTAAAAAGTATTTAAAAAAGTTTGATATTACTTGTATTGAAGCAGAAAATGGTAAAAAAGGACTTGAGATATTTACCCAAAATAAAGATGGTATAGATCTTATTTTAATGGATGTTATGATGCCAGAGATGGATGGGGTTTCTGCAACAAAAAAGATAAGAGAAATAAGTGATGTTCCAATTATTATGTTAACTGCTAAAGCTGAAGATGAAGATGAAATAGAAGGATTAGAAGTGGGAGCAAATGATTATATTACAAAACCATTTAATCTAGATGTTTTACTTCTTAGAATAAAAAAACTAATTAATTTAGATAGTGATAATGAGTTAGAATTAGTTAAAGAGCAGCGTGCAGTAAGAAAAAATGGAAGATTAATAGAACTTACTAAAAAAGAGTATTTGATACTAGAATATTTCTTTTCTAATCCTAATATCATATTAACTCGTGACCAAATATTAAATAGGGTTTGGGGAATAGATTACTTTGGTGATGATCGTGTTGTTGATACTAATATAAAAAGAATAAGAAGGAAAATAGATGAGAATAAAAAATACATTAAAACAGCTAGTGGAACAGGTTACATCTTTGTCAAATAAAAAAAGAGTATCAATAAAATATAAGATCTTTATAGGAGCAGTTTTATTCATAATTTTAAATATAATCATTAATTTATTAATAGTTAAAGTATCTATTAATGATATATATTTAGCTTTAGAAAAAAAAGAGTTAAAAAGTGTATATTCTAATATTTCAAAAACAAATGATTCTAATAATATTACTGATATTATTTATGATGCTAATAATAATGGTATTAAAGTTAAGATAATAGATTCTAACTTAAATATAATGTATACTATATTTTCAGATACAATAAATAATAATTTTACTAATCTTGATTTAATTTTATTAAATTCTTTGAAGAATTCTAAAAGTAAAATAATAGTACTAGATAATTATAAGAAAAATGGTTATGATCTTCATCTTGTTGGGAAAATAAATGGTGGTTATGCAATTATATCTACATCTATTGAATCGATAAAAAAAGATGCTAAAACAACTATGATAGTAATATTTTTAACATCTTTGATATCTCTTTTAATTCTTTTAGTATTTTCATATTTTATATCTAAGTTATTTAGTAAAAAGATAAATGAGATAAAAGAAGTAACTGATGATATTGCAGCACTTAAGTTTAATAAGAAAATAAATGTTAATCAAAACGATGAATTAGGCGATTTATTTAACAATGTAAACATAATGAGTAAAAGGCTAGAAGATAATATAAAAGAGCTTAATAAGGCTAATATTAAGCTTAAAGAGGATTTAATAGAAAAAGAAAAACAAGAAAATGCTAGAAAGAAGTTAATTGCTAATATTTCTCATGAATTTAAAACTCCTCTTACGATAATATCTGGGTATAGTCAGCTTATGTTATCTGAAGCTAAAGATGAAGAAAATAAAAAAAGTTTAAATGTTATGATTAGTGAATCTGAGCGTCTTAGCAATTTAGTTCATGAGTTTTTAGAACTTTCAAAACTAGAAAGTGGAAACATAAAATTAAATAAAGAAAAGGTAGATATAAATACTTTAATAAAAGATGAAATAGAAAAGTTAGATGTTGATATTAAAAATAAAAGATTAAATATAAAATTAGATTTATGTAAAGATGGTAATTTAATAGTAGATAAAAAAGAGTTTACTAAGGTTGTAGAAAACTTACTTACTAATGCAATTAAATTTACTAAGGGTGATAAAAGAATAGTTATTAAAACGTATGTAAAAGATGAATACTTTTATTATGAGGTATATAATAGTGGTGATAACATAAATGAAAGTGATTTAAAAAATATATTTAATTCATATTATAAAGATAAAAGTACTAGAAATAAAAAGGGAACTGGTCTTGGTCTTACAATAGTAAAAGTAGTAGTTGACCTACATGATGGAGAATGTTTTGTTAAAAATACAAGTGATGGTGTTAAGTTTATAATAAAAATAAAAAAATAGGAAAATAATTTTCCTATTTTTTAACGTCTAATAAAACTGGCATAATAATTGGTCTTCTACCTGTTTTTTCATAAATAAATGGTAATAATTCAGCAATTATTTGTCCTTTTAATTCTCCGTAGTTAACGTTTTTACAAGTTAATTCTTTATTTATTGTGTTTGTAACTACTTCTTCTATGTCTTTTAGTAGTTCTTCATTTTCATTTACTAAAACAAATCCTCTAGTTGTTATATTAACTTTTCCTAAAAGTTTATGTTCTTCCATGTTAATGTTTGAAATAGTAACTAAAATACCATCATTAGCCATTATTTTTCTATCACGTATTACAGTGTTTCCAATATCACCAATTCTGTTACCATCAACGTATATATCATCCGCGGTAATGTTACCAGCTTTTTTTACATAGTCTTTTCCTAGTGCTAAAACGTCACCATTAGCAAGTAAGAAAGTTTTTTCTTTTGGAATATCACAGTCTATTGCTAAGTCTTGGTGAGCTTTAAGCATTCTATATTCACCATGTATTGGCATAAAGTATTCTGGATCAATTAATCTAATCATTAATTTTAGTTCTTCCTGGTTTCCGTGTCCTGATGTATGAATTTCATTTTCAGCATTGTTAACAAAGACTTCAACACCTTGTAGGTATAACTGGTTAATTGTCTTAGCAACTGATGCATTATTACCAGGAATTGGATTAGAAGAAAATATTACTGTATCCGTAGGTCTTAATTTTATATGTTTATGGGTTCCGTTTGCTATTCTAGATAAAGCAGCAAGTGGTTCTCCTTGTGACCCAGTACATAAAAGGCATACTTCTTCAGCAGGAAGAGTATTTGCAACATCTGGCGTAATAAATATTTTATCATCTTTGATGTATCCACCTTCTATTGATATTTCAATATTGTTTTCCATACTTCTACCAAATAAAGCAATTTTACGATTATTCTTTTTACAAGTTTCAACGATGTGCTTTAATCTATATATGTTAGATGCAAACGTTGCAACAATTATTCTTCCTTTTTTCTTTTCAAATATTTCTTGTAATTCTTCTTCAACTTTAGATTCACTAGCTGAAAATCCTGGTGATAAAGCATTTGTTGATTCACTCATTAAAAGTTTTACACCACTTTTTCCAGTATCAGACATCTTATGTATATCACTCATAGGACCAATTGGTGTTAAATCAAACTTAAAATCTCCAGTTTCAACAATTTTACCGTTAGGTGTTGAAATAATAATTCCATGTGAATCCGGAATAGAGTGGGTAGTTGCAAAAAACTCCACCGTAAAATGTTTAAATTTAACCTTTGTATCCTCGTTATATACTTTTAAATTGTCGTAGCTAATGTTTCTATCTAATAATTTTCTTTTAATTAATCCACAAGCCTGATTAGGTGCATATATAACTGGTATATTAACACTTTGAAGTAAGAATGCGATAGCACCTATATGATCCTCATGTCCATGGGTTATAAAAAGTGCTTTAATCTTATCTTCATTCTTTTTTAAAAAAGTAAAGTCAGGAATAACGTAATCAATTCCCATTAATTCATCTTTAGGAAACATTACTCCTGCATCAATAATAATAATTTCATCATCGTGCATAATAGCATACATATTTTTTCCAACTTCGCCAAGTCCCCCAAGTGCTACTACAAATGTTTCTGCACGATTATTATCAAAAATTTTCATTTATATTTATAATCTCCTTTCATTTATTTAATAATTAAAAAAGAATTAACTATAAGATTATACTATTTTTTTGAATTTTTGTCTATTGTTTGATATAATGTTATGGGTGATTAATTTATGACTAATATTATTTCATTAAAGCCTGTTAATGATATTTTAACCTTTTTAGGTGAGGATGATTTTATAGCAATGGCTATTTTGAATTGTTCTAGGGAAGAAGAAATTGTTGCTAAAAAAACAAGGAATATGACTTTGGAAAATAAAGATGAAGTTGTTTCAGCTGCGATACATTTAAATCAATCTAGAAAGAAATTAATTGATATAATAAAAGAACGTTATGATGATAAGGAAGTAATTAAAAAAGATAGCGTAATAGAATATGTAAGTTTGTATATAGTGAATAATTTTAATAAATTACATTTTGACGGAAAAAAACAAGATTATTATAATAGGATAGACGGAATAAGAAAAACTCTTTCTAATAACTTTTCTGTCTCTATGCAAATGGCAATTATGCTAAGGGCAAAGATGATGGTTGATAAGTTATATGAAAAAGAGGAATATGAGACAATTGGTAATTTTATAGAATACTTAGAACGTAGTAGAGAAGTGGATGATGAATTGCTTTACATTGTTTATTATGGCTTATATGATGGAACAATTAATAATTTTACGTTTGATTCAGATGAGAAGGAATATAACTCTGAGGTGTTTTTAGATTTATTAGAAAGTGATGATCATCTTCCTGAAAGCATAATAGTTAGTCTATGTAAGGATAAACAATTTAAAAAGTATGATAAATCAATCGTATTATTAGTTATGGGGTGGTTTTTTAAGGCTAAGATGTTAGGTAATAAAAATAACGACTTAACTAGTCTTGATGTGATTCAGAATTTGTTTAGTAATGATGTTACGAACTTTGATTCTCAGGCTCATTTTAAAGACTTAAGTCCTATATTTAAGGCAACGTTAGCTGATTTACATATAACAGGCTTAACTCCTGATTTATTAAACCAACTAATTAATAATATAATAAGTGGAGAAGTTGAGTTAAAAGAAAGGGAAGATGATAAATATTATGGGACTATTTAGTAAAATTAAAGCTGCTTTTAAAAAAGAATCTAAAGATGTAAATACATATGAAAAAGGTCTTTCAAAAACAAGAAAGAGTTTTGTTAATAAGTTAGCAAACTTATCCAAGGAATATGGTGAAATTAATGATAATTATTTTGAAGAGTTAGAAGAGCTTTTAATTAATGCGGATATTGGTGTTAATACCGTTATGGATTTTATGGATAAATTGCAAGAAAGAGTTAGTAAAGAAAAAATTACTAATCCAGAAGAATTAACTGAGATAATAGTTGATGAATTATTTATAATATATGTAAATGATGATATTTTAACTAACAAAATTAATTATAATCCAAACGGACCAACGGTTATTTTATTTGTTGGGGTAAACGGAGTTGGTAAAACAACTACTATTGCAAAGCTTGCTTCTAAGTTTAAAAAAGATGGCAAGAAAGTACTTTTAGTTGCAGCGGATACCTTTCGTGCTGGAGCAAAAGAACAGTTAGAATCATGGGGAGAAAAAATAGGCTGCGAGGTTGTAAAAGATGATAATACTAAAGATCCTGCAAGTGTTGTTTATAAAGGATTAGAAAAAGCCGTGCAAGATAAATATGATATGGTTTTAATTGATACAGCAGGTAGACTTCAAAACAAAGTTAACTTAATGAAAGAGTTAGAAAAAATAAATAACGTTGGAAATAAGATAATAGAAGGCGCACCACATGAAACGTTCTTGGTAGTAGATGCAACAACCGGTCAAAATGGTATTAGTCAAGCTAAATCATTTAAAGAAATAACTAATCTAACTGGTATAGTATTAACTAAATTAGATGGAACTGCAAAAGGTGGAATTGTCCTTGCAATAAAAGATGAAGTAGGAGTTCCAGTAAGATATATTGGTTTAGGAGAAAAAGAAGAAGACTTGCAAGACTTTGACATAGAAAAATATATATATGGTTTATTTAAGGATATGATGTAATATGAACGAAAGAGATTATTTAATTATTTTATACGACTATTATGGTGATTTATTAAGTGATGATAATAGAAGGTATTTTGAAGATTATTACTTTGATAATTTATCACTTGCAGAAATAGCGCAAAATGATAATGTAAGTAGAAATAACGTTCATAAGCACTTAAAAAGCTGTGAAGAAAAACTATTATTTTATGAAGAAAAGTTAGGCTTATATAAAAAAGATAAATTGTTAAAACAAAAAGTTAATGACATAAAAGACGAAAATATGCGTAAACTAATAGAAGAGATATTGAAATAAAATTAAAACGTGGTATAATTAATCTAGAATAAAAATGATAAAAAGGAGTTAAAGATAAATGGCAACTAAAAAAGAAACGGCAAAAAAGACTGTTAAAAAAAGTTCTAATCCAGTTGGAAGACCAAGAAAAAAATATGGTGCTGAAACATTAATGGATAATAAAAAAAGCTTTAAAGTAAACAATAATAATATTGTTTTTGATAAGTATGCAGATGCACTTATATTAATGGCAGTAATACTTATAGTAGCATGCATAGTTTTATATTTAGCAGTTAAATAATATATAAGTTAATCAAAACTGGACTTAGGTCTAGTTTTTTTGTATAATTAAAAAAGGTGATAGATATGTTTGAAAGTTTAACAGAAAAATTAGAAAATGCTATAAATAAGATAAAAGGGTACGGAACCATAACAGAAGATAATATAAGTGATGCTATGCGTGAAGTAAGACTTGCACTATTAGAAGCAGACGTTAACTATAAGGTAGTAAAAGAATTTACTAATAAAGTAAAAGAAAAGGCACTTGGTGAAGAAGTTAAAAAGTCTTTAAAACCAGGGGATGTATTCTTAAAAATATTAAAGGATGAATTATTAGAATTACTAGGTGATGGAAATTCTAGTCTTGATTTGTCTTCTAATCCTAGCATTATTATGTTAGTTGGTCTTCAAGGTAGTGGTAAAACAACAACGATTGGAAAACTAGCTAATTTACTTAGAAAGAAAAAAGGTAAAAAGCCTCTTTTAATCGCTGCGGATGTATATCGTCCAGCGGCAATAGACCAATTAAAACAATTAGGACGAGAACTTAACATAGAAGTTTATGAAGAAGGACAAAACGATGCTGTTAAAATCACAGAAAATGGTGTTAATTATGCTAAAGAAAAGGGTTATGACTTAGTCTTAATTGATACTGCAGGACGTCTTCACGTAGATGAAAAGTTGATGGACGAACTTAAGAGCATTAATGAAAAAGTAAATCCAAGTGAGATAATTTTAGTAATAGATGCGATGATAGGTCAAGATGCTATAAACGTTATAAATGGATTTAACGATAAACTTCCTCTTACTGGAACAATATTAACAAAGATGGATGGTGATACTAAAGGTGGTGTAGCTCTTTCTGCAAGACATTTAACAGGTGTTCCAATTAAGTTTATTGGTACATCTGAAAAGTTAGATGGTTTAACTGAATTTGAACCAGAAAGAATGGTCTCTAGAATCTTAGGTAATGGTGACATTATGTCAATCATTGAAAAGGCTGAAAGTGTAATTGATGAAAAAGAAGCTATTTCAACTGCCAAAAAAATACAGGCTGGTAAAATGGACTTGGAAGACTTTTTATCTCAATTAAAACAAATTAAGAAATTAGGACCATTAGAAAACTTACTTAAATTACTTCCAGGAGCTAGAAAGATGGGACTTAACAACATAAGTATAGACCCTAAGCAATTTGCAAGGTTAGAAGCTATTATATCTTCTATGACGATAAAAGAAAGAAAACATCCGGAAATAATAAAAGCATCTAGAAAACAAAGAATAGCAAATGGTAGTGGAACGTCTGTTCAAGAGGTAAATAAACTTCTTACGCAATTTGAACAAATGCAAAAGATGATGAAAATGATGAAAAATGGTAATTTTAAGATGCCATTTTAGTAGTAGTTTTTATAAAAAATAAAATTATTAAAAATCAATAAAATACTATTGACTCTCCCCTTAGAGTATGGTGTATAAGTAATTTAAGGAGGCCAGAATATGTATAAAATAGGTAATTTTCCTAACATGTCTAAGACTACTATAAAAACTCTTAGGTACTATGAAACTAGTCAGTTAGTATAACTATCAAAAATAGTACACCTAAGACAATCAGGTCTATCGATTAAAGATATAAAAAATATTTTAGATGGACAAGACATATAAGTTTCAAACAAAAGATTTGTGTAAACAAGTTAGGTTAGAAAATATTGATTTTAAATGTGACAACAAATAACAAAAAGAAGAAATTTTTTTGCAAATTTCTTCTTTTTCTATATCCTTATATTACCACAAAATGAGTTTTTTTCAAGACTTGTAATTATTATTACATGGGTGTATTAAGAATTAGAGGTGATTATAATGAAAGAAAAAAACATTACCGCTTTAGTAAGCTCGTTTGTAAGATATTATCATCATAAAAATAGTAATATAAAAGTATATGATGATAAAAATTGTGATAAGGTGCTTACTTTTGAGGAATATTTAAATATTAAAGAAAACATGGTAGATGGAATAAAATATTTTAATCCAAGTTTTAAAGGGACAGAAGATGATGCAATTTTATGGATCGTAAATAACCAAATAGGACCTTCTGTATTAGGTAGAAGTGCCTTTAATAAGAAAATGCTTAAAAACGCTATTAAATTAGGTTGCGGACAGTATCTTGTATATGCATCAGGTTATGATACAAGCTCGTTAGATTATAACATTAAGTGTTTTGAAATTGATAAAAAAAACATGATTGAAGATAAAATCAATAGGTTAAAGAAAAATAATGTAAACATAGATAAAATAGAATTTATTAAAGCTGATTTTACTGAAGATAAATGGCCTTGTAAATTATTAAAATCATCTTATAATAAAAAAGAGATTTCTTTTAATTCTTTATTAGGAATTAGTTATTATTTAAGTAAAAGTGAATTTGAAAACATGATAAGTAAAATATCGGATATAACGTGTGAAGGAAGCACTTTGTTATTTGATTTTCAAACGAATGAAGAAAGTATAAAAACTAAAATTAATGAACAGCTAGCTCTTGGTGCAAATGAACGCATGAAAGCAAAGTATTCTTATCAAGAAATTGAAACAGCATGGGTTCCTATTAATGGTAAAAATTATGAATATATTTATTGTTTATGGGTTGCAGGTAGTTTTAAAGGAAAAGGTATTGCTAAAGAGTTATTAGAATATGCAATAAATGATTCAAAACAAAAAGGTATGAGTGGAATATGTACATTAACTTATAAAAAGAAAAAAACTTTTATAGGAGAAAAAAAGTTCTTTCTTCATTTTGGATTTAAGGTGGTTGATGAGATAGGTGATTATGAGCTGTTAGCATTACAATTCGATAATAATGAAACACCTAAATTTAATGATAGTGCTAGAAATATGAAAATTGATAATAACGAATTTACGATTTATTATAGTCCAGCTTGTCCTTATGTATTATATGAAGTAGAAGAATTATCTAACTATGCAAAAGAAAATAACATAAAAATAAATTTTATAAAAATAGATACGTTAGAAAAAGCTAAAAACACACCATGCATATTTAATAATTGGGCAAACTTTTATAAGGGAAAGTTTGTATCAAATACGATATTAAATGCAAATTCGTTTGAAAAATTAATTAAATAGCTTTTGAAAGATGTTATTATGAAAAAAATATTAAATCCATTATGTTTGTTTATCTTAGGATTAATTTTAGGAGTTATTAGTAGATTGTTAGATATTTATACCAATAATTTAGGTAATATATTTTCACAAATGCCAATATGGATATTATTTGGAGTTTTAATTTCTATTTATAGTAGTTCAAAGAAAAAAGCGATGCTTAATATATTTCCTTTTTGCATAGGAATGCTTATTACATATTATTTTGTAGCATATATTTCAAAAGGAGTATATAGTAATATGTTTATTATTGCTTGGTCTATATTCGCATTTTTTTCACCAATACTTGCTTATTTTACTTGGATGACAAAACAAAAAGGTATATTTCCTAAGATAATTAGTATTGGTATTATATTAGTATCTATATTATCAAGTATAGTTTTGTTTGATAGATTAAGAATATATGATTTTATAATAAACGCAATAATGATTTATTTTCTATTTATAAAAAAGATTAATAGATAAAAATAATGAGTTAAATAAATTTATAATAAAAAAGAAAGAAGACGATAAATATGATAGGAATAAAAAATGTTAGTAAGACATATGATGGTAAGAAAAAAGCTATAAATAACTTAAGCTTTGAAGTTAAAGATGGAGAAATATTTGCTTTTATAGGTCACAATGGAGCAGGAAAAACAACTTTAATTAAATCCTTGGTTGGAATATTATCCTTTGAAGAAGGAGACATATTAATAAATAATAAATCTATAAAAGAAGATCCAATTGGATGTAAACTAGATATGGCTTACGTACCGGATAATCCTGATTTATATGAAAACATGAGTGCTATAGACTTTATAAATTTTGTTTGTGATATGTATGATACTTCTTTAGAAACAAGAAAAGAAAACATAAAAAAATATGCTAAGATGTTTGAAATAGAAGATAAGTTAAAAGATGACATATCATCATTTTCTCATGGTATGAAGCAAAAGGTTGCACTAATTGCAGCACTTTCACATAATCCAAAGGTATTAGTAATGGATGAACCATTTGTTGGATTAGATCCAAAAAGCGTTTATGACATGAAAGAATTAATGAAACAAATGGCCAAAGAAGGTAAAACAATATTTTTTTCAACCCATATTTTGGATGTTGCTGAAAAACTATGTGATAGGGTTGCAATCATTAAAGATGGAAAAATAGTTAAAATAGGTAAGATGAAAGATATAAAAGGTGATTCTTCACTAGAAAAAGTATTTCTTGAATTAGGAGAAAAATAATGAAAACATTATCTTTATTAAAAGCATGTTTTACTCAGGATATGAACATGTTTAAGTATTTGGCTAAAAAAGAATCTAGCAAACTAACTAAGAAACTATTTCCAATACTATTATTTATGTTAGTCGGAATAAGTATTGGAACCTATGCTTACGTAATAGCAAAAGAATTATATCCTTATCATTTAACTTATATAATGCTTAGTATGTTTATTTTTATTGTAACAATAATTACTTTTATGGAAGGAATATATAAGTCTCAAGGAATATTGTTTGAGGCTCGTGATAACGATTTACTTTTTTCTCTTCCAATTAAAAAGTCCCAAATATTATTAGTTAGAATAATTAAATTATTAGCATTTCAATTTATATATAATTTAATGTTTATCCTGCCAGCATTTGTTATATATATTTACTTTGAAAGACCTGGTATTAATTTTTACTTGATATCCTTACTTATGAGTTTACTTATTTCTATTATACCAACCATAGTATCTAGTATTTTAGGATACATGGTAAAGCTTGTTTCATCGAAGTTTAAATCAAAAAAAATAATGCAAACGCTTTTATCAAGCCTTATCTTTTTATTTATCTTTTTCGTAAGTATGAACGCTGATGATTTTATTAAAAACATAGCATCTAAAGCAGAATCTATCAATGATTTATTAACGAGTATATATTATCCGATAGGAGCATACATTAACCTAATTACTAAGTTTAAATTACTTGATTTAATAAAATTACTATTAATAAATATAATTCCTTTCTTATTATTTATTTTGATAGGATCAAAATATTACTTTAAAATTATTTTCTCATCAAAGGAAAATGTTAAAACTAAGAATAAATTAAAAAAAGGACTTATAATAAAACAAAAGCCAATCGTATCACTTGTAAAAAAAGAATTAAAAAGGTATTTTTCTTCTGTTGTTTACATGTTTAATACTTCATTTGGATTAATACTAGCGGTTATTGTGCCTATTATTTTAGGTATTAAAGGCCAAGATGTATTTGATGATTTTCTAGCAGGATGTGGCGTATCAAGTGATTTATCACTTTCAGTTATATTTTACTTCTTCATTTTATTTGTAGGTGCTATGACATCTATATCATCATCTAGTATATCTTTAGAAGGAAAGACAATAAACATTACAAAGAGCTTACCTATAAGTGAAAAAATGATATTACAATCAAAAATATTAACTTGTTTTGCTATAGAATTACCTTTTATTATGTTTAGTGACGTTTTATTTTTTATCATGTTTAAACCAAGTTTAAGTTATATTATATTAATAATAATATTAAGCTTTGTAGTAATACTATTAACCTCATGTATTGGTTTAGTAGCTAATTTAAAATATCCAAAGATGAATGCTTCTAATGATACCGAGGTTGTAAAACAAAGTATGAGCTCGATGATAGGGGTATTTTCTGGTATGGGAATATTAATTGGTAGTATATTTTTAGTAACATATTTAAGTGATAAGTTTTCAATATTAACATTATTATCAGCACATGTTACATCACTCTTTATAATTTCTATAATTTTATATTTATATTTAATTAAATATGGTACTATAGAATATAGAAAGATAAATGTATAAAAAATTGTTGGTGATGATATGAAAGACATAGAAAATGTAATTAAAAATATAACGGATGAAAATCAAGCTAACGTGAACTGGACTAAAGCTTGGAGCAAGAAGTATCCGGTATTAAAAACTTATCAAGGAAAGGTTGATATACTTAAGTATAAAAATGAGATAAGAAAATTACTAGATGAATTAAAACAAACGTATAATTATAATGAACAAGATGCCATGCTTGTTTTAAAAGATATTTTATATCATGAATACAAGGATAAAAAATAAATGGAGATTTGCTATGAAAAAGAAAATATTAGAAATTAAAAATCTAACAAAATATTATGGTAAGGTTTTAGGAGTAAAAGATTTAACAATTAGTTTAGAAGAAGGGGAGATATTTGGATTTATCGGTCCTAACGGAGCTGGTAAATCAACTACCATTCGTTCGTGTTTAAACCTTATTAATAAAACAAGTGGAACCGTTTTATTTGAGGGTAAAGAACTAAAAAAAGATGATGTACATTTAAAAGAACTAATTGGTTATTTACCTAGTGAAATTAATTTATATGAAGATTTAACCGTAAAGCAAATGCTTGATTATCATGAATCATTTTATAAGAAAAACATTCATAAAAGAAGATGTGAGTTAGTTAAAAGACTAAAATTAGATGAATCAAAAAAGGTAGAAGATTTATCACTAGGTAATTTAAAAAAATTAGGAATTATTCTAGCGTTTATGCATGAGCCTAAACTATTAATATTAGATGAAGCTACAAGCGGTTTAGATCCTATTATGCAAGAAGTATTTTATGAACTTTTAATGGAAGAAAAGAAAAAAGGAACAACCATATTTTATTCAACTCATATTTTAAGTGAGGTATCTAAAATATGTGATAGGGTTGGAATAATAAAAGATGGAACACTTTTAAAAGTAGAAAATACTAAAGATATAAAAAACAATGATTTAACGTTTGTAACCATAAAATCAGAAGATGTAAAAAAAATAGAAAAAGATTTAAATATAAACGTAAATTACGTTGATAAAACCACCATTAAATTTAAAAATCAGATGTTACCAGATGAACTTATGAAAAAACTTTTAAAATACAAAATAGATAAGCTATTAATAGAAGAAGCTTCTTTAGAAGATATATTTTTACATTATTATAAATAGGAGGATTATATGTTAAAAAGAGAGATGAAAGTTAATTTTAAAAGTTTTCTAATATGGCTATTAGTTTTAATAGGTATATTCTTAATGGTATTTTTGGTTTATCCTTCTATTATTAATAGTGATAATATAAAAATGATGGATGAGATGATGAAAATGTTTCCAAGCCAAATGCTAAAGGCATTTAACATGGATATATCAGTAATAGATAGTGCTTTTGGTTGGTTAAAAACCGAAGGATTTATATTTGTATTATTAATAATTGGATGTTATAGTGCTATTTTAGGTTCTAATATCTTGTTAAAAGAAGAAAGTGATAAAACGATTGAATATTTAAATAGCTTGCCAATTACTAGAAATAAAATTATTTTTAATAAAACAATAGTAGGATTAATATATATAATTCTAATGGTTATTATTCTTGGTATCTTTAATTTCATCGGGTTATCATTAAGTGGTGACTTTGATAAAAAACAGTATGTTTTGCTTAGCGTAACACCAATATTTTCTTCTACCGTTATATACTTTATTTGTATGTTTTTATCAACCTTTACGAATAAAACTAAAAAGATGTTTGGTATAAGTCTAGGAATAGTTTTTATCAGTTATGTATTTCAAACAATATCAACGCTTGATAAATCAGTAGAGTTTTTAAAATACATATCAGTATTTACTTTAGCGGACATAAGAAACGTTATAGTAGATATTTCTATTAATCCTTTAATGATATTTATAAGTGTTTTATTATCAATTATATTTTTAATATTAACAATTATTCGTTACAATAAAAAAGAACTTGTTTAATAATAACAAATGTTGTTGTCAAAACAGCTGGCACCAAGAAGGTTTTAAAGTAGAGTATAATAATAACTTATTTATAAAACTAAAATTACAAGGTAAATAATAATAAAGTACTTAAAAAGTAATGATTTTTTAACCATTACTTTTTATTTATTTTACAAAATATGATATAATCAATATATAATAGTGGAGAATTAAAGATATGGAAAACGTAATATATGACAATAATAATAATCCTATAGT
>OGHO01000038.1_pt1 | contig 151691 bp, 111 predicted proteins | sample 1571421 | NCBI WGS metagenome assembly OGHO01 (sample SAMEA2581937, study PRJEB24529) | metagenome | biome: Human gut stool | place: China | collected 2011
CGCCCATCGGATTGAGCGCCTCCTGGATGCAGTCGCGGATCTGCACCGTCAGCCGTTCCTGCACCTGCAGGCGGCGGGCGAAGCACTCCACCACGCGCGCGATCTTCGAGAGTCCCGTAATGTGTCCGTTGGGGATATAGGCCACGTGAGCCTTGCCGTAGAACGGCAGCATGTGGTGTTCGCACATCGAGTAAAGTTCGATGTCCTTCACCAGCACCATCTGTTTGTATTCTTCGCGGAAAGTCGCCGAGCGGATGATTTCCAGCGGATTTTCGTCGTATCCTTTGGTCAGGAACGACATGGCCTTGGCCACGCGTTCGGGGGTTTTCAGCAGCCCTTCGCGTGCGGGGTCTTCGCCCAGCAGGCGCAGAATCTCGATGTAATGGCCCTTCAGCGCCTCGACGGTCGCCGGGTCGAACCGTTCCTCCTTGTCGTAATTTTTCAGCTCCATAGGGTGCAAAGATAACGATTTTATTCGGATATGATCCGGTCCATGACCCGGGATGTTCTCGCGGCCGAAGCTCCCGTCGAGGGACAACGCCCCTCGCCGCGCAGTTCGGCGACGATCGTTTCGATCAGTGGACCCTGGATGTGCTCCGGCGGGTCGATCCGGAAATGCTCCGTGCCGCCGGCTGTCGTCAGTTCGATGGGGCTGAATGCGAAGGTGCTGAACCGGACGATGCCCTTGCGGCCCGTGATGGTGACCGAATCTTCGGCGGCCTGGGGCGGGGCGACGAAGCACCACGTTCCGGTCCCCGCGACGCCTGAGCGGAAACGGAACGCCGCCGTGACCGTATCGGCCACATCGTAGAACCCGCCGAGGTTGGTCTTGCAGCCCCGGGCGTCGGCGATCTCCCCGAGCAGGAAATCGAGAATGTCGAGCGTGTGCGGCGCGAGGTCGCAGAAATAACCCTCGCCTCCGACCTCCCGGCGCAGCCGCCACGGGAGGTTCGCCGCATCGCGGTCTCCGGGACTTTCCGGACGGAACAGGCGGACTTCCGCCGTCAACGGCTTCCCGACGGACCCTCCGTCGAGCAGTTCCTTCACTTTGAGAAAATAGGGCAGCGCCCGGCGGTAGTAGGCCACGAAGAGTTTCTGTCCGGCTTTCGCGGCCGCGTCGTTCATCGCCCGGCACTCGGCTCCGGTCATTGCCATCGGCTTCTCCACATAGACGGGTTTTCCGGCTTCGAGGGCCTGGATCGTCAGCTCGCGGTGCGTGCCGGGAGGCGTCGCTATGTAGACGATGTCCACCTCCGGATCGGCGATCAGCGCCGCGGCGTCGGTGTAGCTTTTCGCGACGTTGTGGCGCCGCGCGAAGTCGGCCGCCTTCTCCGCGTCGCGGCGCATGACGGCCACCAGTGCCGAGTGTGCGGTCTTGTACATCGGCGGGCCGCTCTTGCGCTCGCAGACGTCGCCGCAGCCGACGATTCCCCAGTTGACGGTTTTCATACGGCTATTTTTCAATCGAATGGAGGAATTCGGCCAGCTTGCGTACGGCGCGGGCGCGGTGCGAAACGGCGTTTTTCTCTTCGGTGGTCATCTCGGCGAAGGTTTTCGCGTAACCGTCGGGCACGAACAGCGGGTCGTAGCCGAATCCCTCGTGTCCGGTCTCGCGGTCGATGATCCGCCCTTCGACGACGCCTTCGAACAGGTGCTCCTCGCCGCCGAGAAACAGCGAAATGACCGTCCGGAACCGTGCGCGGCGGTTTTCGGCTCCTTCGAGGTTCCGGAGCAGCAGACGGTTGTTGGCCGCGAAGTCGTGGCCGTCGGTGGCGTAACGGGCCGAATGTACGCCCGGGGCGCCGCCGAGCGCTTCGACTTCGAGTCCCGTGTCGTCGGCGAAGCAGTCCAGCCCCGTGCGGTCGTGCAGGTAGTGTGCCTTCTGCGAGGCGTTTCCTTCGAGCGTCTCCTGCTCTTCGGGGATCTCCTCCGTGACGCCGCAGTCGCGGGGCGTCACGAGCGTATAGGCGTCGCCCAGCACGGCCTGCACTTCCGTGAGCTTGTGGGCGTTGTTGGTGGCGAAAAGAATTTTCATCGGTTGCTGTTTTGTGCAAAGGTACTATTTTCCCGCGAAACCCGTCTCCCGGGCCGCGCGTTGGAATTCATAATGTTCGTAACGCCCCCGGACGCATCCGCCGCCGAGCACGTAGAGGTCGTCGCAGATTCCGTCGAGCGGCGTGAGCGAATCCGCTGCGACGAGCAGCGTCCGGCCCTCCGTGCCGAGTTGCAGGATCAGCCGCTGTACGGCGAAGAGGCTTTCGACGTCGAGTCCCCGGAACGGTTCGTCGAGCAGCAGAACCTGTTTGCGCCGCATCAGCAGCAGGACCAGCGCCAGGCGTTTCCGCTCGGCCGGAGACATCCCCGCCGCCTCGGCGTCGGGCGGCACGGGCAGGCGCTTGAGCAGCGGTGCGGGGTCCGATGCGGGGTTGCAGCGGCGTACGAGGTCGATGCAGTCCCGGGCGGTCAGCCCCGGCCAGAAGTGCGGCTCCGCCTCCAGATAGGCCATGTCGCGCCGCCGCAAGGGGCGTCCGCCTGCCGAGATGCGGCCCGATTCGGGCGTCAGAAGTCCGTATACGGCCCGGAGCAGGACGCTTCGACCCTCGCCTGCGATGCCGTGGACGGCATTGGCCGTGAGGAGCATCGTCACGCCGTCGAGCGGCGTCTGCTCTCCGTCGCGGACCCGGAGTGCGTCAATCGTAATCATGGAGGTAGCGGTTGAGGTTGCGTTCGGCCCTGAAGGCGTAGCTTACCGTCAGGCAGAGGGTCAGCGGCAGCAGCGGCGGAACGAGGAATCCCGCCGTGCCCAGTTTCGCGGCCAGCGGCAGGCGGGGCGTCCGGTCGGGTTCGTAGCGGGCGTATTTCGCCGCAACGAAGTAGAACAGCGCCAGCGCTGCGAACGGGACCCATGCCGCGGCCATCCAGGCCGAACGGGGGTGCGCTGAGACCGTCAGCAAGGCGAACGGCGCCGCCAGCAGGAAATAGTTGCGCCAGGCTGTGAAGGTCTTCCGTGCGAGCAGCCGCGCGGCCCCTGTCTCGGGCAGCAGCAGGAGTTCCAGCGGTTCGCAGTCCGCATAAAACCCGCCGCACAGCAGGGCCGCGAGGCAGAGAGCCGGGAAACCCGCGTAGGGCACGCAGGCGCAGGCCGTGAGCGCGGCGGCAACTGCTACGGCCGCGGCAGGGTGTCGCCGCAGGGCAGCGGTCCACTCGGGCGATCCGCCGAGCAGACCGACGCTCAACAGCCGCCCGGCGTAAATGCGGCTCTGTTTTTCGGTTGACATGGTTATCGGACGACCTCCAGTTTTTCGAGCCGGTCGTCGAGGTCGATCTTGTCGATGATGGTCTTCACGAGCACGTCCATTTCCGACCCCGGGGAGTAGTCTGCCGGGCAGACGTGGCTCACGCGGTTGTCGTGGATCAGCGAGGCCATTTCCTTGCGTGCGCCCTTCTGATCGGGGTTGTAGACGGCGATCGAGTGTCCGCCGGAGTTCTTCACCAGCCGCATGCAGGGGATGTCGGTGGTTCCGTCGCCCACGTAGATCATGTGCTTGAACGGCACGGGGCGCTCGTTCTCGGGGATGTAGCGGTTGACCAGCTTCGAGTCGAAGACCGATTCGACGCCCTTGTTGATCTTGAAGATGAACTGCGTCTTGTTGGTGTAGTTGACCGCCACGGCGGGCCAGTAGGCGATGCCGTCCACGTCGTAGAGGAACGAGCAGGCGTAGATCTTGCGGAATTCGTGGGCGATCTCCGTTCCCTCGATGATCTCTTTCAGTCCCGACGAGTTGATGTAGTGCAAAATGCGGATGCCTCGCTCGGCGCCGTAAGCGTTGATGCGCGAAAACCACTCTTTGACTCCTGCGAAGAGCGTCACGCGGCGTCCCGAATCCTGAAACGCCTCGCGGCGCAGCGACAGCCCCTTCGATTTGGCCTCCTGGATCATCCGCGCCATGTACGTCAGGACCATGTCGGCGTCCTGCTCCTCGGCGAGCGTGTTGGCCTCGGTCCAGAACTCCTTGTTGCTCTTGCCGACGGCCGGAATGAAGTCGTACTCCTGCATGTTGCCCGGAGCCAGCGTTCCGTCGAAGTCGTAGATCAGGGCTATGGTGAATCTGAATTCCATCGTTTTCAATGTTTTGGTTCTAAAGCTGCTAAAAATCAGACGGCTGCAAAACCGGATGATGCACGGTTCGGTAAAACCTTCCGACAGGTAACAGGGTCGTTGCGACCCCGACACCAAAGATAGCTTTTTTTTCGTATTTTTGCAAAAACAGCGCAAACCGGCCCCGATGCCGGTCGCTTTCGTGCCGGTCCGGGGTGCAGTCTGTCTGTCCCGGAGGCTTGTTTCCGGCAATAACGTACGTAAAAACAACTGATTATGGAGTTCAAGGAATTGATTGCAAAACGCCGTTCGGTCCGTAAATTCACCGACCGCGAAGTTCCTCGTTCGACGGTGGACCGCATCCTTCACGAGGCCCTTTCGGCCCCTTCGGCACGCAATACGCGCACGACGCGTTTTTTGGTGGTCGACGACCCCGCGCTGGTGGCCCGCATGGCCGAAATGCGAGATTACGGGTCGGCGTTTCTGAAGGGCACGCCGCTGGCGGTCCTGGTGCTGGGCGACACCTCGGCGAGCGACCTGTGGCGTGAGAACGCCGCAATTTCGGCCACGGTGCTCCAGCTGGCCTGCGTCGACGAAGGGCTGGCTTCGTGCTGGGTGCACGTTAACGGGCGGCCCCGCCGCAAGGACGTTCCCGACGGTGAGACGGCGGCCGAGTACCTCCGGTCTTTCCTGCCCGTCCCTGCCGGCTGCGAACCCCTCTGCGCCATTGCCCTGGGCTATTCCGACTTCTCCCCCGCCCCGCTGCCGCCGGCCGACGACGAGGCGCGGATTTTCCGGCTCGAATAACGGAAAAGGACACCCGACAGGGTGTCCTTTTCGTTTTATATCAGCGTGATGCGTTTCCGCAGGATGTCGAGAATCTGTTTTTTGAGCTGCGGGGCGTTGATCGGCTTGGGCATGTAACCCGTGAATCCGTTCTGCATGATCTTCTGCTCGTCGGAGGCGTAAGCGTAGGCCGTGACTGCGACAATCGGAATATCCGCCGCGAATTTTCGGATTTCCGCCGCCGCTTCGTAACCGTTCATCACGGGCATGTTGATGTCCATGAGGATTACGTGAGGATGCTCCTTGCGGCACAGTTCGACGGCCTGCTCTCCGTTCCAGGCGTGCAGCAGGCGGTAGTCGCGGCGCAGGATCGTTTCGAAAAGACGGTAGTTGCTGTCGTTGTCCTCGGCAATGAGGATCGTCAGTTTGTCCTTTTCGACCGAGACCGTCGGAACCTCCCCGCACGGGGTTTCGCAGGGTTTGCCCGCGATGTAGGGAAGCGTGAACCAGAAGGTCGTGCCGCGCCCCTCTTCCGACTCCACGCCGATCTCTCCGCCGAGATGTTCGACGATGCTTTTGCAGATCGGAAGCCCGAGTCCCGTGCCCTGCTTGAAGGAGTTGAGTTTGACGAACCGTTCGAAAACCTGCCGCTGCCCTTCGGGCGGGATGCCGCAGCCCGTGTCGGTGACGTAGAAATAGAGCCGGCTGCCTTCCGCCCGGTAGCCGAAGCGGATCGACCCTTTGCAGGTGAATTTCGCGGCGTTGGTCAGCAGGTTGATCATCAGCTGCGAAAGTCGGTTGCGGTCGGAGTGGAACAGGCATTCGCCAAGCCCCGGTTCGAAGATCAGTTCGACGCCTTCGGCGGTTTTCATGCGGATGATGTTCTCCTTTTCGCGCATCAGTTCGTTCAGCTCGAAGTCCGAGAAGTTGAATTCCAGGGTTCCGGCCTCGATCTTCGAAAGGTCGAGGATGTCGCCGATCAGCTGCAGGAGCAGGGCGTTGTTGTTCTCGATGATCGAAATGTATTCCCGCTTCTCCTGCTCCTCGTCGGTCTCGGCGAGGATTCCCGAGAACCCGACGATAGCGTTGAGCGGCGTGCGGATTTCGTGGCTCATGTTGGCCAGAAAGGCCGATTTGAGGCGGTTCGACTCCTCGGCGCGGTCGCGTGCCGAGCGGAGGTCCTGCTCCAGCTGCTTGCGCGGGGTGATGATGAGCGACGACCCGACGAGGTTCAGCGGGTGTCCCTCGTCGTCGCGCTGGTCCACGGTGGCCTGTGCCTCCACCCAGTCCAGATGCCAGTGTCCCCCGGCGTCGGAGGCTACGCGGTACTCCTCGCGCACTTTGTCCTTCCGTCCGGCGATCAGGTCGTCGTAGGCGCGGCGCACCCGCTCGCGGTCCTCCTTGTGGATTTTCGCGAAATAGCACGCTTCGGGAACGGACAGCTGTGCATCGGCCTCGGCGTTGGCGAGGGCCTGCTGGCTGCGCACCGACTTGTTGATGTCGCACAGGATCGTACCCTCCTGCAGGTCCCATTTCCACGGCACGATGTTCGCCACGTCGAGCGCCATCGAGAGTTTGTGGTTGATCGAATCGAGTTTCTGCTGCGTTTTGTAGAGTGCCGTGCCGTCGAGGCAGAAGATGTCGATATGCCCTTCGAAGTGCGAACGGCTGATGATCACTTCGTAGAAGACGTCGCGGGCCTCGTAGTAAAACGGATAGGTGATGGTCCGGTTTTCGGTCAGGGCAATGTTTATCAGTTCCATGAAATCGGACATCGAATGGGGGAACAGTTCGCTGCCGAGCCGTCCGATCACCCGCTCGCGGGGAAGGAACGTGCGTTCGTAGCGGGAGTTCACGTCGCAGTAAACCGTATCCACGGGCGTATGGGTTTCGTCGTAAACGACTTTCATCTGTATATAGATGATCGGCATGGCGTTGAACAGGTTCGAATAGCGGGCCAGGCTCTCCGATTCGCGCCGGCGGGCCGCCTCCACGTTGTGCATCATGCGGATGCGCCACTGCTGGATGACGATGAAGGCCAGCAGCAGCAGCACGATGCCGCCGATCGCCCATTTGTATTGTTCGAGCGCCGATGCCGGTTTGTTGTAGAACAGTGTGTTGGCCGGGCAGGTGTGCGGCGAGAGGTCCTTGCGTTCGAGAGCCGCGTAGTTGAAGACCGGGCGGGCGTCCTGCGGGACGTAGAACGGAATGTCGCGCGGTTGGTGGCCGGCCAGGACGGCGTCGATGGTCGAAATGATGTGCGCGTTCACCTCGGTGTCGTCGTACACATAGCCTCCGATCAATCCGCCGTCGCGGATGTCTGCGGGCATCAGCGCGAACATCGGGGCCTGCACGCTGGCGATGACGCGGTAGGAATCGGTGACGGTAACGGTGTTGTTGCCGATTTTTTTGGTGTAATGCCACGACGAGAAGAGTATGCCCGTGCGGCGGATGTCGATGCGGTTGAGCGAATCCAGCAGCGTTTCGGTCGACATTTTGTCCGCCGAATAGAACCGGTAGTTGATCTGCGGGAATTCGCGGTCCAGCAGTTCGCGCAGGTCGCCGTCGGCCTGCTGGTTGATATAGCGGCCGTCGCCGACGAAGACCAGCGAATCCATGCCCGGAATCATCCGGCGCATCAGTTCGACGTTCTCGCGCAGGTAGAGCGGCGTGCGGATGAGGGTGATGTTGTCGGACACGGCTTTGTCGCACAGCGGCTGCCGCTCTTCGGGGCGCAGCGCACGGCGTTTGAGGAAGGCTTTTTCGGGTCCTATATAGTCTGTTTCCGAACAGAGGATCAGCGGCACGCCGGGCCAGGTCTGTTTCACGAAGTCGCGCAGCACGGCGATCGGGGCGCCCAGCAGCACCAGCATCCGGGGCGGATTCTTGCCGTATTCCCGCAGCAGGTTATTTTTGAAGGACTCGATCTCGCCGATTTTATGGTTTTTGATCGTCATCAGCAGCGAGTTCATGTTCTCGATGTAGACCTCGAAATTGTCTACCTGGTCGATGTGCGTGACGATGTTGTTGATGATGTTGCGGCTCCAGGGTGCCGATTCGGTGTAGGTGTTCAGGACCAGCATGTAGTCGCGCTTGTCGCCCGGGGGGCTGCTCGTGGCTTCGGAGAAGGGGTGTGCCAGCAGGCAGCTGAAAACCAGGACTCCCGCCAGGGCCTGGAGGGAAATGCTGAACGGTTTCTTCAAAAAATTCATTTGCTTGGAATGGAGGAGCCGGACCGGACCGGCTGTGACGCTAAAATACAGTGACGCTTGTAAATTGAAAAGAGAGGCCCGGAGTTGTGCTCCGAGCCTCTCTTCGGAAGTATGAAACTACCTGTTCAGAACAGGTTTGATGTCCTTGATCCGGAGCTGGGTGGTCACAGTTCCCCGGTAGTGGTTCTCGACGATCTGGTAGCAGACGTCGATCGGGCGTCCCGAGCGCACCCATTCGTAATGCGTGGGCTGCTGGAAGGCGATTGCCTGGATTTTGGTGTTGGGTTTCTGCCGCTGCATCAGGTCCATGCGCAGGTGCTCGCACTCCACGCCCACGAGTTTGGCGTCGCCGTGGTTGCTCACGCCGCAGGTTGCGAAGACCGGTGCCGTGTTGCCCGGCCCGAAGGGCTGGAAGCGGTTGAGGTCCTTGCGGAAGGCCGGCGTGATGTCCGAGAAGAGCAGTTCGCTGTCGATGTCCACCTGCGGGACGAGCATCTGCGGGTCGATGTTCTCCTCTACGTAGGCGTTGAACCGCCGCGTGAATTCGTCGACGTTCTCCGGGCGCATCGTCAGCCCCGCGGCGTACATGTGTCCGCCGAAGTTTTCCAACAGGTCCGAGCACGACTCGACGGCCTGGTAAAGGTCGAATCCCGGAACCGAGCGCGCCGATCCGGTCACGAAGCCGTTGCTCATCGTCAGCACCACCGTCGGGCGGTAGTAGGTCTCTATGAGACGCGAAGCGACGATGCCCACGATGCCTTTCATCCAGCGGGGGTTGTAGATCACGGTGCTCTTGAGGGCTTTCATTTCGGGATTGCCCTCGATGTAGTCGTGCGCTTCCTGCGTGACGGAACGGTCGATCGACTTGCGGTCCTGGTTGTAGGCGTCGATTACGCTGCCGAACTCCTCGGCGATCGACTCGTTGCCCTCGATCAGCAGCTCCACGGCGGCGTGCCCGCCCGAAGGCGAGGCGTTTTCGTCGTTCTCGTCCATCCGCATCCGGCCGGCGGCGTTGATGCGCGGCCCGATCTTGAAGACGATGTCGTCGATAGTGATGTTGTGTTTGTCCAGCCCGCAGATCTTGATGATCGACAGCAGGCCTTTCGACGGTTCGCGGTTGAGGTTCTTCAGGCCGAAATAGGCCAGAATGCGGTTCTCGCCCACCAGCGGCACGATGTCCGAGGCGATCGACACGACCAGCAGGTCCAGCAGGGGCAGGATCTGCTCGAAGGGCATGCGGTTTTTCTGCGCATAGGCCTGCACGAGTTTGAATCCCACGCCGCAGCCCGACAGTTCGTCGAACGGGTAGGAGCAGTCGACCCGCTTGGGGTCCAGAACGGCTACGGCCTTGGGAATCTCCTCGGCCGGGAGGTGGTGGTCGCAGATGATGAAATCCACGCCTTTCGTCTTCGCATAGACAACCTTTTCCGTGGCTTTGATGCCGCAGTCCAGGGCGATGATAAGCCCCACGCCCTTGCGGGCGGCGAGGTCGATACCTTTGATCGAAATACCGTATCCTTCGGTATAACGGTCGGGGATGTAGAACATCAGGTTTTTGTGCCCGATCTGGCGCAGAAACTTGTAAACCAGCGCGACGGCCGTACAGCCGTCCACGTCGTAGTCGCCGTAAACCATGATCTTCTCATTGTTCGCAACGGCCCGTTCGACCCGCTCGACCGCCTTCTCCATGTCCTTCATCAGGAACGGATCGTGCAGGTCGGCGAGGCTCGGTTTAAAGAACTTCTCCGCCTTTTCTACGGTGTCTATGCCTCTCTGTACGAGCAGATTGGCCAGCACGGGCGAAATCCGCAGAGCGGCAGCCAGCATAGCTGCCGTCGCGGGGTCGCCCTGTGGCTTCACTACCCAGCGTTTTTCTATAGGCATACGAATTGTTATTTATATATTTTAACATTTAATTTCCAATTACCGTTATTGCGTCTTTATTTCGTTTCGGCGCTGTCCGCCGCTGTTGTCGCCGCCTGTGGCGTCGTTTACAAATCTGACCCCACCCCGGCCCTCCCTCGGGGAGGGAGATGAGTGAGCTGCCAGGCCCTTTTGCGGAGCGTCTTTCACGCACTACTCGTTATTGCGTTTTTATATCGTTTCGGCGCTGTCCGCCGCTGTTGTCGCCGCCTGTGGCGTCGTTTACAAATCTGACTCTACCCCGGCCTTCCATCAAGGAGCCTCCACGATTTCGCATTGCAGCACCGTGCCCAATATCTTGATAACCGTCTGCTTCACCTCCTGCATCGGCGGCTGCAATCCCGTTTCGGCGGCGATCGACGTGACGCCCCGGTCGGTGAATCCGCAGGGGTTGATGCGCGAGAACCACTGAAGGTCGGTCGTTACGTTCAGCGCGAACCCGTGCATGGTAACATAACGCGACGAACGGACGCCTATTGCGCAGATCTTGCGCGGACGTGCTTTTCCGGGGTCGATCCAGACTCCCGAAGCCCCGGCGATGCGTCCCGCCGCGATGCCGTATTCCGCGACCGTGCGGATCACGGCTTCCTCCAGCGCTTCGATGTACTCCCGCAAGCCGATGCCAAGCCGTTCGAGGTCGAGGATCGGATAGCATACCAGCTGTCCGGGGCCGTGGAAGGTGATGTCGCCGCCGCGGTCTATGTGAAAGAACTGCGCGCTCATCGCTTCGAGCGCTTCCTGATTGACGAGCAGGTTTTCAGCATGCCCGCTCTTGCCCAGCGTGTAGACCGGCGGATGTTCCACCAGCAGGACCGTGCCCGCATCGTCCGGATCGCCGTCGGTGCGCGGGACAGGAATCGAACCGGCGCGCTTTCGGGCTACCCTGGCGTCGAACAACTCCTGCTGCAAGTCCCAGCAGGCTTTGTAGTCCATGCGTCCGAGGTCCTGGCAGGAGGCTTTCATCGCTACAAACTTTTTACGCTTCGCAGGGCTTCTTCAGCCATGTACGACGACCGGACCAGCGGTGCGCTCGCACAGTAGCTGAAACCCATTTCCAGCGCCCGGAGTCTGTACCATTCGAATTTTTCGGGAGTGATGTACGCCGCAACGGGGTAGTGCTCCAGAGTGGGCCGAAGGTACTGACCGAGTGTCACAATCCGCACGCCTGCGTCGCGCAGGTCGTGCAAGGTCTGCAAAACTTCATCATCGCTCTCGCCAAGTCCGACCATCAGTCCGCTTTTCGTCACGACGCCCTGCCCGTTCAGGCAGCGCAGAGTCTCCAGGCTCGTACGGTACTTTGCCCTGGAGCGCACCACGGGAGTCAGTCGCTCGACGGTTTCGATGTTGTGCCCGACGATGTCGGGCTTCGACGCAACGATCACCTCCAACAGGTCGGGCCGTGCGTCCAAATCGGGAATAAGGAGCTCAATTACGGCGTCGGGATTCTGTGTGCGGATGGCCTCCACGGTTGCCGCCCAATGGGCGGCTCCGCCGTCGGGGAGGTCGTCGCGCGTCACGGAAGTTACGACGACATACCGCAGTTTCATCAGTGCGACGCTTTCGGCCACCTGCCGGGGTTCCTCGGCGTCGGGGGCAAGGGGATGTCCCGTTTTGGTTGCGCAGAAGCGGCAGCCTCGGGTGCAGATGTCTCCCAGAATCATGAATGTCGCTGTTCTCCGGCTCCAGCATTCGGCCTGGTTGGGACACCTGCCGCTGCTGCAAATCGTGTGCAGATTGTGCTTTTCGACGATCTGCCGCACTTCGCCCCATTCGGGAGTGCGGTGGAGTCGGATTTTCAGCCATCCGGGTTTTTTCAGTACATCTACCTTGTCATAAAACTTCGGCATTTAAGTTCATTATTTTCCAATTGATGCAAAAATAAGAAAAAATAATTGAAAAACCCCGTGAAAATGCTAATTATTGTTCCGAAGCCGGATCTGGGTGCGTCGGAGGGGGATGCGGATTTTTTTGGAGGAAGCCGAAATTTGCCTTATATTTGTCCCCGCAACGGTTATTTCCGGCATGGTCCGGGCCGTTTATCCGGAAATTATGTGATTCTTTTACCTGCATATCATTCGCACATTTGAAAATCGGCAGTCTGTCGAAGACCGCATCGACGGGGATATTACGCCCTGTTGCGTTCTTTGACTCGCTTCGGCAGACTCCGGCGTTTGTCTAATTTCAAAATGTGCTTTTATGAAAACAATGCAAACCGGCAAGGCGAATTACCGCCTTGCAGCCCGTCTGCGGGGAAACGAACTGTTGTTGGATGCGGACCTGCGCAAAGCCGTGGAGGAGGAACACCTCCGGGCCGTCCGTCGGGCGGAAGGGCTGAAATGCTCTGCCGACCGGCGCGCCTTTGCCGAAAGCGTGGAGTGGGAGCGCCTCGGCGATTTCTTTCTCCGCGTCGGATCGCGCCCGTCGGCCGTGCGGGCTTACAAGGACGCGGCGCTCGCCTGCTTCAACGGCGACTATTACGACTACGGGACCGAGATGCTCCCCTGCCGGTTCCTGCGGCTCCGCTTTCTGCGGATGGTCGAAGCGGCGGTGGCCTGTTGTGCTGACGATGCACGGCTGCGCGCCCTGGTGACGGATGATCCGCTGTTCCGGGAGGAATATCCCCTGCTGAAAGCAGGGTTTTAGCGTGTTTCGGCCCGAAAGGCGGCTGTTCGGACGTGGATGCGGTGTCTTGCCGCTGACGCTCCGGTTTTGTCCCCGCTCGTACGAAGGGCGGGTTTTCGGGCGCGGACGCGGAGCCTTACCGCTAAATGGTCCGGCTCTGCGTCCGACCGCAAAAGAAAAGAGGTCGGACACCTGCCGGTATCGGACCTCTCTGGTTAGGTTAGTTAGGTTAATGAGAGTGGGAGAATCCCACGTTTGTTACACAAAGGTAATTGAAATTTATGAAACTCCAAATGTTTTGTAACATTTTTCTAAAACCTAACGCAATTTTGTTTATAGATTATAATTAAAATTTTTAAAATACCCGCGTGTTTATAAGTTTTTGATTAAAGTGCCTCGCGCATTTCCGTAGCCTCTGCCGCTTCGTTGAGTGCGGGTTCCGGGACCAGCGACGTGAGGTGCTTGTGCCGGTAGGTGGCGGGCGTCATCTGATACTCCTTCTTGAAGAGTTTGATGAAATGCGACGTGTTGGGGAACGTGCATTCGTTGCCGATTTCGGAGATGGACTTCGAGGTGGAGATCAACAGCAGGCGCGAGTGCATCAGCCGCTGACGGATGTACCACTTGTGGGGAGGCATCTGGAAATGGCGGCGGAACTCTTTCTTGAACGAGGTGAGCGAACGGTTGGTGAGTTTCGAAAGCTCTTCGATCGAAATGTCCTTGAAGATGTGGTCGTAGACGATCTGTTCGAAATTCTCCTTCGCGGCGTCGACGTTGCTCAACAGCTTGCTTTTGATGCAGCAATCCTCGTGCGAGGCGATCAGGTAGATCAACTCGGTCATCTTGATGTTCTCGGCCGTCTCGTCGTGGCGGAAATCCTCGTCGCGCAGGTAGTTGTTGGTGTTGATGAAAAAGTTTCGCAGCGAGTTCCATGCGGGCATGGTGACATGCGAACGGTTGCGGCAGTTTTCGCACGAATGTTCGTTCGAAATGTTCAGTCCGTAGGTGATGTTCAGGTGCATCAGGATGCGTTGCAGGTCGTCGGGCGTGTAATAAAAGAGCACCTGCTCGAACGGCTGTCCGCCTTCGGGGAAGTTCTCAATGTAGTGGTGTCCGATGCCTAGATAGAAAACATCGCCGCGCGAAAGTGTCTGACGCTTATCGCCGTCGTAGATGTACTTCGTTCCGCGGAGGATGTAACCGATTGCGTAACGCGAAAGGGCCTGCGACTGGATACCGTTGTGAAGCGACTCGACATACTTCACGATCATCGGTTGTTGAACCGACGAATTCATTGAATTCTTCATAGTAATTGTAATTTAAGTTTTTCTGAACAAAGTATTGCGTCACTCTTGTTCGTTCTCAAATATACAATTAAAACTTTTCAATCTACCATAAATAATAGCATATTTGGGCATAAAACAGCAAATAGGACTGTTTATGCTATGATTTGAGCTAAATAGATTATTGTAAAACTGTGCTGATGACGGCAGCGGCGAGCAATAGGAGGTAGAGGGGAAGGGCGATTGCCCGGTGAATTCGTACGAACATGAAGGGCAGCAGGACGGCCGAGGGTACTGCCGCGAGGGCGACGGTCCCCGGCGTGGCGGCGGGACCGCACAGCACGGCGGCGGTCAGCAGGAGCACACTTATATTAAATATGAATATGAGGCGCGGTTTGGTTCCGAGGGCGTGGATGTCCGAGAGGAAGAACAGCAGAGCCATCAGGTCGAGGATGAAGACGGCTCCCAGCAGGACGAGGCTCTGTACGGGCGTCGAAAGGAACAGCGACAGGGGCATTCCGGCGACGAATGCGCTTCCCAGTTCTGCGACCGGAGCGAGGAATCCGCCTCCGGCGCCCCAGTTGACGTAGCAGAGCGTGAGGACGGGCAGCAGCAGGCCCGCGACCGCGACGGTGACTTCGCGCAGCGTGCGCCGGAAAAGCATGACGGCCAACGGCAGCAGAACCAGGAGCGGCGCTGCGGCCGTGGCGACGAGCGGCAGCAGCCCGATGTAAAGCGAGGCGCGGAAGATGGCGTCGAAGCCGAATCCGTTGCAGTATGAACGGCAAAAATTCTTCGTGGCGAGGGCCAGCAGGGCCGATGCGGCGAAGGCCGTCAGATAGTCGCCGCCGACAGCGAGGCCGCAGGCGATCGCCCCGTAAAGCGGGATGGCGAGGCAGGTTCCGACGGAGTAGAGGTTGTAGCGTACGGTGAGGCGTCCGACGGACATGCCCGTAAAGAGCATCAGCAGTCCGGCGATCCAGCGCGCCCAGACGGGATGCGCCTCCTGGAACTGCGCCAGCAGCTCCCCGGGCGAAGAGACCGCAAGTGCGCCGGCGGCATTCCGCCCCGTGCCGACTGTTTCCGCGGCATGGCCGGCCAGCGCTGCCGTGTCCGCGGCAGTGCCGCCTGCGTTCCACATCGCGACGACGGCGAGTGCGGCGAGGGTCAGAAAGGCCGGAACGAGCGGCTGCCGTGCGATGTCGAATTTCATGTCGGGGGCTTTTTCTCCGGGCAAAATTAGCGAAAAAAGCCGGAATAATCCGTAACTTTGTAGTACGATGTTAGAAAACCAGTATCAATACGACCTTTCGGAGGCCGGGTGCGACGAAGCCGGACGGGGATGCCTGGCCGGGCCGGTGTTTGCGGCGGCCGTGATGCTGCCGCCCGATTTCCACGACCCGCTGCTCAACGACTCGAAGCAGATGACCGAACGCAACCGCGAAAAACTGCGGGCCGTCATCGAGCGCGAGGCCGTCGCGTGGGCTGTCGAGGCGGTCTCCGCCGCGCGGATCGACGAAATCAACATCCTGAACGCTTCGTTCGAGGGCATGTCGCTGGCCGTGGCGCGCCTCGATCCCTCGCCGGCGTTTCTGGCCATCGACGGCAACCGGTTCCGCACACGCCTCGAAATTCCCTGGCGCTGCATTGTCAAGGGCGACGGCAAATACGCCGACATCGCCGCGGCTTCGGTGCTTGCCAAGACCCACCGCGACGAGTATATGCTCCGCATCGCCGAAGAGTTTCCCCAGTACGGTTGGGCGAAGAACAAGGGCTATCCGACGCGCGAGCACCGGCTGGCGATTCGCGAACACGGTCTGACGCCCCACCACCGGCTGACGTTCAACCACGAGATCGACCAGTTGGAGTTCCCTTTCTGACGCCTCCCTCTCCCTCTGACGTGTCCGATGATGGCGGCGCGTTTGCCGCATATTCCCTGCATTCCCGATCAAACAAAAAGAGCAGGCCGTAAGCCTGCTCTTTTTCAACTGAAATCTCCGGATCAGTATCCCAGCGACTTGGAAGCCGCATAGGAGAGTTTCAGGGCGTTGGCGCGACGCAGTTCCTGCTTGACGTCGGTCACGATACCCATTTTCGTAGCTTCGTCGGCCTTGAGGCAGATCGTCATCGAAGCGCGGTCGGCTTCGGAGAGCTTATCGCGCTCGGCGGCGACGAAGTCCAGGATGTCCCGGGTCGATTTGTAAGAGTCGTTCAACTGGATGCGCGGCGCGGTTCCGAATTTCGCCTGCATCGTCATTGCCGGGGGACCGATGTGGATGAAACTTACGAGCGATTTCTTCTCCAGTTTCTGCACCTCGGTGGCTTCCGGAAGTCTGTATCTCACCAGCAGTTCCTGATCGCGCATGGTCGTCGAGACCATAAAGAAGAAGAGGATCATGAAGATCACGTCAGGAAGCGAAGCGGTCGAGATAGGGGGCAGACCTTTGCTGCCCTTCTTTTTCATTACTGCCATGGCTTACTTCTTAATGTTACGCGGTTCAGCCTCCGAAATCTTCAGAGGTACGGCCTTCGATACTGCATTGCGCAACTCCTCGGGAAGATCCGCGAATTTTGCGCCGAATTTACGCTGTGCCACTTCGTCACGCACTTCGTTGAATGCGCGCGTGAGTTCGTTCTGCACCATGATATAGGACTGGTAGCCCGTGTCCCGGGTCGTCTGCAGCGAGACGACGCCTTCGCTCACGGGGTATACCCACTTGCCGCCGTCGGGAAGTTCAATGTCCTTGTTCGCCTTCTCGGGCAGGTTCTCGTCATCCAGCGGATTGAGGATGAACTCTTTGGTCCTGTCCTTGAGTTGAAGCAGGTCGATCGCCTCCTGTTTTCCCGCGGCTCCTGCCATGATGTCGCCCCTACCGTTGATGAACACCAGGAAGAGGTTGCGCTCCTTGACCTTGATTTCATCCTGGGGTTGATCCTCAGGAGGCATCGGCGGAAGCATGCGCACCAGACCCGTGTCGGTATTCATGGTAGTGGCCACCAGGAAGAAAATCAGCAGCAGGAAGGCGATGTCGGCCATAGAACCGGCATTGATCTCCTGGATTTTTCTTTTATCTGTTGCCATTGTGTCTTACTCGGTTATTTGAATGCGCCCCAGATCTCGGTTGCTACGGCCGTCACGAAAGCGGCGACGCATGCAACATAGGTTACGAGGATGCTCGTTTCGGTAATTACGGTTTCACCGTGGCCGAAGAACCCGTTGTTCTGGAGGTCGACGATGTTCACCGTGTGGCCTGCCGAGTAGAAGTACGACACGCCCACGATAACGATGATCAACGCCAGGGACAGGATGGTTCCCTTGATGCCTGCCGGGTTCTGAATCATTCCGAAAACGGCGCAGAAAATAGCCGCAGCGACAGCGAACACGAAGAGGAAGTATCCCCACATCAGGTTCACGCTGATCGATGCGTCCGAGCCGCCGGTGGCGATCGCGTAGACCATAAGGACTACGGTGATGGCCATCAGAACACCCAGCAATATGTTTAAAATCTTTTTCATAATTGCTTTTGACTTTTCAGCGTTCGATTATTTCTTGTTGTAAGCCGTCAGAATATCCATCAGCGTGATGGACGAATCCTCCATATCGTTGACGAGCGAGTCGATCTTCGAAACGATATAGTTGTAGAACAGCTGAAGAATAACCGCAGCGATAAGACCCATAAGGGTCGTCAGCAGGGCGACCTTGATACCGCCTGCAACCAGCGTCGGGCTGATGTCACCGGCAGCCTGGATGGCGTCGAACGCCGCGATCATACCGACGACGGTACCCATAAATCCCAACATAGGCGAAAGGGCGATGAACAGGCCGATCCACGAAAGACCCGACTCCATCTGGCCGGTCTGAACCGAGCCGTAGGAAACGACGGCTTTCTCGACGGCGTCGAGACCCTGGTCGTAACGGTCGAGACCCTGGTAGTAGATCGAAGCGATCGGGCCGCGGGTGTTGCGGCAAACTTCCTTGGCAGCCTCTACGCCGCCGTTCTTGAGTGCTTCCTCGACGGATGCGATGAGTTTCTTCGAGTTGATCGTCGCGAGCGACAGGTACAGAATACGCTCGATAGCTACGGCCAGACCGATCACCAGGCAGAGGAGCACCGGAAGCATCCACTCCCAACCGCCTTCGAGGAACTTCTGCATCATGACGTGGTGCAGGCTGTCGCCGGCGATCTGGGTTTCAGCGACAACCGTTTCGGTTGCGGCAGCGGCATCCTGTGCGAACGCACTAACGGTACCCAGTACGGACAGGGCAGCCGACGGAATCAAAAAAAGTTTTTTCATAGTTGTGTTGGATAAATTAAATTTTGATTAGTTGATTTTTTATTGTTGTGTTTTGGTTTCTTCGTTTTCCGGTCGGTCGGGTTCTTTTTTCTTTTCGGGCGTTTCCGCCGGGTTATTTTTTCACTAAAAATAATTATTTTTTTTGTCTTTCGCAGCGTTTGGGGCGTCCTTTTGTGCTCCGGGGCCGTTGCGGAAGGTTATTCCTGCGCGTAGAGCCGAATCCCGGATAATTCACCCCGGACCCGATCAAATAGCTGTAAATCAATATTTTTGCCTGTTCGCTGTGCCCGTCTCCGCCCAATGGTCCCTGCGGGAAGGGTACGTTAGCAGTGCGAAATATAGAAAAAAAAATCGTTCCGTGCAATGGCTTATGCCGTAAATTCTCCGCGCAGGGGCTTGCGCAGGAGCATGCGTGCCTCGTCGTCCGGAAGTCCCAGCCCGAGCACGTACATCAGTTTGGTCACGGCGGCTTCGGTGGTCATGTCGTAGCCGCACAGGACGCCGGTTTTTTGCAGTTTGAGCCCCGTTTCGTACAACTCCATCGAGACGCGGCCCCCGCCGCACTGCGTGATGTTGAGGATGATGATTCCGCGTGCGACGGCCTCCCCGATGACGCGGATGAACCATTCGGAGGTGGGGGCGTTGCCCGCGCCGAAGGTTTCGAGCACCACGGCCCGCAGTCCCGGGGCCGAGAACATGGCCCGCAGGATCTCCTCGCCCATTCCCGGGAAGAGCTTGATCAGCTCGATGCCTCCGGAGAGTTTTGTGGCGATGCGCAGTTCCGCCGGCGACTCTTCGGGTTGCAGGATCGCCGGGAGGTTGTAGGCGATGTTGACCCCGACTTCGGCCAGCGGCGGGTAGTTATAGGAGCGGAAGGCGCTCAGGGCTTCGGCGCTGCGTTTGGTGGTGCGGTTTGCGCGGAAAAGCCGGTTCTGGAAATAGAGCGACACCTCGGGAACCTCGGGGCGGCCGCCGATGCGCGCCCCGGCGATCTCGATGGCCGTGATGAGGTTCTCTCGCCCGTCGGTGCGCAGTACGCCGATCGGAATCTGGCTTCCGGTGAAGACCACGGGTTTGGCGAGATTTTCAAGCATGAAGCTCAAGGCCGATGCCGTATAGGACATGGTGTCGGTTCCGTGCAGCACGACGAACCCGTCGTAGCGGGCGTAGTTGTCGCGGATCAGACGGGCGAGGGCCACCCAGTTCGCCGGCTCCACGTTCGAGGAGTCGATCACGGGCGACACCGTGTGCACGTCGATGTCGACGTTGAGGCGTTTCAGCGAGGGGAACTCGTCGTAAATGCCGCTGAAATCGAAGGGGACCAGCGCCCCGGTGGCGTCGTCGGTCTTCATGCCGATGGTTCCGCCCGTGTAGATGATCAGAATGGAGGATCGCATAGCGTTTTTATTTCTCTAATGTTTCGACCAGGAAACTCACGGGGCGGAATCCGTCGTTGCAGGAGATCATCGCCGAGGCGGGATTTTTCATCCAGCCGTCGTAGATGTTCGTGCCGCCGTGCGCCAGCGTCATGACGAAGGGCGAAAGCGTCTGCCAGGCGCTGTCGCACAGCCCTTCGGGTTTCTGCCAGCCGTCGGCGATGAAAACCTGCCCTTCGCGCATGTCGCACGCATGTTCGATGGGATTTTCGTACTGCTCCATTAAATCCTTGTAGCAGGCCTTGCGGATCACCGTGATTTTTATTTTTTTCATAGAGTCGTATCGTGTCGGGATTTATCGGGGCCGGAGCGGGCGCCGCTCCGCGCGGGAACCGTGTCTTGCGCCAGTCCGAACATCCGTTCGGCATTGGCCGTCGTCGCCTCCGCGACCTCTTCCGGGGTCAGTCCCTTGATCTGGGCGACTTTTTCGCAGACGTAACGCACCCAGGCCGATTCGTTGCGCTCGCCCCGGTGAGGCGCGGGCGTGAGGTAGGGGCAGTCGGTTTCGAGCACGAGGTCCCGCAGTTCCATTTCGCGCACGGTCTCCGCCAGTTTGCTCTTTTTAAAGGTCACCACGCCGCCGATCCCGAAAACGAAATTGCCGTACTCCTTCAGTTCTCGATAGGTTTCGATTCCGTCGGAATAGGCATGGAAAACGCCCCTGACACCCCGGCCGCGGTACTCGCGCATGATGTCGACGGTCTCGGGCCAGGCGTCGCGCGTATGCACGGCGATCGGCAGTCCGTATTGCAGCGCGAGGTCGATCTGACGGCGGAACGCCTCGGTCTGCTCTTTCCGGAAATCGCGGCTCCAGTAAAGGTCCAGCCCGATTTCGCCCACGGCGCAGAACCCCGCGATTCCCTCGGGCGGTGTCCGGAGGTAATTTTCGACCAGCTCCAGCTCCTCCCGCCAGCGGGGATTGTCGTTCACCGAAGTCGGGTGCAGTCCCATCATCGGCACGCACCGCTGCGGATGGCGGCGGCAAAGCCCGAACAACCGTTCGTGGCTTTCGGAATCGATGGCCGGGAGCAGCAGCCGTCCGACCCCTTCGGCCGCGGCGCGCGTCAAAGCCTCTTCGCGGTCGCGGTCGAACGCTTCGTCGTAAAGGTGTGAATGCGTATCTGTCAGTTTCATAGCTTCATGTATCGGTTTCCGGGCAGCTGGCGCACGGCGCCTGCCAGTTCCAGCCCTACGAGTAGCGTCGCCAGTTCGCCGGGATTCAGCCCCGTCAGCTCCCCGAGCGCTTCGACCGAAAGCGGGTCGTCCGTGCGGAAACAGCCGAGCAGTCCCGCTTCGTCGGGCGTCAGTTCTGGTGTCGGGGGCTTCGCGCGCAGTGTCGCGGGATTCTCCCCGAGGTCCCACATCAGTTCGCGGATCACGTCGTCGGCCGTCAGCACCAACTGCGCTTTGCGGTTGCGGATCAGGTGGTTCGTGCCCGCCGACGCCCGGTCGGTGATGCGTCCCGGCACGGCCATCACCGTGCGGTCGTAGGAGTCGGCGCAGTGGGCCGTGAAGAGCGATCCGCCGCTGTCGGGCGACTCGACGACGATGCACCCCGCGCTCAGCCCCGCGATGATGCGGTTCCGCGCCAGGTAGAAGTTACCGTTCTGCTTCGATTGCGAATGCAGTTCCGTGATCAGCGCGCCTCCGTGGGCGAGTATGTCGCGCGCCACGTCCGTATGCTGGGCGGGCGTCACCCCGGGCAGGGGGTTGGCCACCACGGCGACGGTCTGCACCCCTGCCTCGAGTGCCGCGCGGTGCGCCGCAACGTCGATTCCGAAGGCTAGGCCGCTCACGACCGAAAGCCTCGGAACCCGTTCCGCGAGTCCTCCGACCAGCCGGTTGCAGGCCGTCTGTCCGTAAGGCGTCGCCTCGCGTGTTCCTACGATGGAGATACAACGCGCCGAGAGGGCCTCGACACAACCCTTGATGTATATTACGTGGGGATAATCAGTAATTTCGCGCAGCAGTTGTGGGTATTCCGGGTCGGTGGAGGCGACGGCCGCGATGCCGTTGCGGCGGCAGTGGGCGAGTTCCCTTTCAGCGGCCGGAAATCCTTTCCGGCGGACGAGCTGCTGTGCCGTATCGGGCCGCAGACCGGCTTTGGCGGCGAGTTCGTCGGCCGTGGCGGCAAAGATGCTCCGCGCATCGCCGAACCGCTCCAGCAGATGCACGGCTCCTTTTATGCCGATGCCCGGAGTCATCTGAAGGGCAATATCCTCGATGGTCATAGCCGCGAATGAAAAATCGTTTTTGCAGACGATAAAGGTAGCGGTTTTTGGGAAATAACGGGAATTTATTCGGGAAATAATGCAAAGTTGGGCAGAAGTTTTGCAAAAATCAGAATTGTTCGTATATTTGCACTCCCGATGCGCTTGGAAATTAGTTCCGAACGTTCCCCGGGCCGGAGAGTGGCCGTCTGTGGTTTGAGTTCCGGTTGTTTGGAAGGGAGCGGAGAAGGCTGATAGGGTTAGGTTGGTGCAGAGAGGGTGCAGCGGGAAAAATGATGGTCTGATGGCCGAGTGGCTAGGCAAAGGTCTGCAAAACCTTGTACAGCGGTTCGAATCCGCTTCAGACCTCTTGAATATGGCAATCATTTAATGATTGCCATATTTATTTTAAATTTGCTCATAAAATTGTTCATAAAAACCAAAACTATCTGCACTTTTCCAAAATGTAGGGATATAAATGGGAGCGCGATAAACCAAGAAAATAGGTTACGCAGTTTTGATATAAGAGAACCCTCAGGGCCATAACTCTGAGGGTTTCTTGTCTTAATATATTTTTAGATATTCTTATATGTCCTTCAATTAAAAGGGGCTGATACATCTGTTTTGAGTTCGTTATTACCGCGCATTCAAAAGATCACGCGCAGAGAACCGTTGCTTAATCTTGTCAATACCGACCCTGATAGTAGATGGCATATTTGAAAGCCCTAATTCATCAAATAGATATTCTTCAAAGGTAACAACTTCGTTATGAACTACGATTAAGTTTCGCACTAATTCTATAAAACGAATAGTGGGACGTTCCATAATTTCATCCCAATCTGCTGTCTTGCCCGAAAAAGGTTCCGTGACACTGATTCGCGTAGGTTGGTCCGCTATTTCCGTCAACTCAAAACCGCCGTGATGTTTTATGGCATTAGCAAACTTTCGGATGCATTTTACCGAGTCATGTTGTTGTAAATTCTCCCATTTGATTTTCAGATTCTTTACATTGTCATTTGCATTTGCCAAAGTGCAAAAATCTTTATAGAATGTGAATTTCTCATTCCAAATACATTTTCGAAGCTCCTCTCTATATTTTGAGTTGGTATGGAAAGGGGTGTAAAATTCAAATCCGAAGTAGATGATCTGAAGGAGGTAGTCTATACTTGAGTTATACCATACAACCGCGCTTTTGAGGTCATGAAGATTAAGATGGTATTGTGCATTCTTATCATATGTTCGGACGCCATTACTTTCTGAGTAGGCTTTGTGATCGAATCTACTACCTGCTCCTAAACAATACTTGGCGGTCATGAGGATAGCATCAAATTCCTCAAACTTCTTCATTGCCATATAGTGTGAATGTGTCCCCGCTACAATAAGACTCAATTCATCCACTCTCCCGTCAGAAAGTTTTTCAAAAACAGATAATGGAGAGCTTTTATCTCTTTTTGTAGGCGCTTTTCCTCTTCCGTAATTTCGATTTTGTGTCGTATGATTTGCACTGTCATTATTTGTCTATTTGATTCTTGGGCATCGTAATTAATACACCCTTCCGAATAATACAGTATTTGTTTGTGAAGGGTTTCTCGGGGGTTATCCCATAGTTGGCAAGAGCTTTATAACCTATTCCTATTTGCTCTTTCCCGAAATTATCGCAAAGAGCTTTGATGCTTCCAAAATAGTGGTGATTGTTATTTAATTCCAAATGAACAACCGTCCGTTCCTGTTTTTCCTTGTCCATATCAATCTCAATTTCTGTCAAAAGTAGTGAAATGTGGAATATAATCAAAATAATCCATATTTTTTAGCCTAAAATATTGCATATATTAAATATGATCCATATATTTGTATTGTAAAAAGGAATGAAAGATATGATACAGGAAAGAAAATACCACATTAGCCGCAGCGGTTCGGGTTGGGGCATTTGGGCGAACGACGGATGCAAGGTGATGAGCTGCTATTCACACCGCCACGCAGTCGAAAGCCTGTATCATCTGATGGGTTGGAATTGGAACCCCGCCAAGTATCGCAGCAATTATTAACGTGTAATAAAAAATCTTACAACTATGACCGCAATTGTAATCGACAACAGGACTATCCGCCGCGCGAATGTAATTGCATCCCGCATGGGGTCGGATGTAATGGGAGTATTGAAAGCGCATTTGATTGAAACCTTAAAGGTGAAACTTCACGCAGGGGTGGCACATTTCATCTACCAAAAGAAAGACGGGTCGTTGCGAGAAGCGTGGGGAACGACCAATCACAACCTTGTCGCAGCGAAGGTTAACGGCAACGGCATTCCGCGCGACTGTGTAAATTGCGTGTGTTATTTCGATGTGGAGAAAGGCGCTTTCCGCAGTTTACGTTTTGAAAATCTTATTCAAGTCTTCTAAATTATGGCAGAATATATTTTATCAATTTTAAGGACGCAGTCAATGGTGGTGTTCTCATGGGGTCTACACAGCCCCATAGAACTCCCTAACGACAAGGGCTTAGCATTTTTGGTCAATGGTTATAAACATCAAGGTTGGGTATTTGTCAAATACAACGACGAGACCGATCTATTTGACATAGAATTGTATGCAGTCAATATGTATCAGATCCAAATCATCTGTGATGTGTGCTTTGACCGCCTTGTCGATGTGATCGATTGTGCAGTTGAGAAAACAGCGGATTATGATGAACGGGTTATAAAACAATATAATATTCAGAAATGATGAAAGTTGTTTTGCTTTGCCGTGTTTCAACGAACTCTCAAGATTACGACAGACAGGTCAACGAACTGACCATATATTGCCAACAAATGAATTGGGTTGTGAAGAAGATCTTTGCCAATAAGGTAAGTGGAGCTAAGAGAAATGAGGAGCGTCCCGAAATTATGGAAATGATTGAATATGTGCGGACGCATGAGATCGACCGTGTATGTGTGCTTGAAATCTCAAGGCTTGGAAGAAATACGCTTGAGGCATTGAAGGTCATTCAATTGTTGGATGAAAAAGGAATATGTCTGTATGTGAAAAACTATAATCTTGAGACAATTATCAAAGGCAAGGTAAATCCTGTTGCGTCACTAATCTGTACAATTCTGCTTGAAATTGCGCAGATGGAACGTCATACTATTGCTGAACGTATGGCAAGTGGTCGAGCACAATATATTTCGAAATGCAAGGCAGACGGGATTAAGATGGGGCGCCCCGCGACCTACAAAAAGCCTGATGACAAAATGAAAGTACAATATGCCAAAGAAATCTCCCTGTTGAAGAAAGGGCTTTCTCTGCGTCAGATTCAAGCTATTACAGGTACGTCAATAATGACGATACGAAAATTATATCGTTATATAATGCTTTAAATTATTTTGTTGAATACTTTGCCAAACATTCCTGTATCCATCTAATCGTTTCATCTTTACAAGAAATCTTTTTGGCAAAATCCATCATACGATGAGCAAGTTCATCAAGACTGATATCAGGAATACGAGTCAGCATAACTTTAACATACTCCAATATTCCGACAATTGAACAATAAGTTCCCAAGGTTCGTCCAAAACGAGCTGCCGTTTGACGTGAAGGTGCTTCATCAAAAGCGGCAAATCGTCCATAGATAAACATAGAAAACCTGAGTTCAGCCGCATTGAATTTCTTTATTGCATGCTCAACATCTTCTTGTGTGAAATCTTTGTCTTTAACCTCAATGGATGATATGATTTTGCCGTCCTTGAAAATATCTATATCTCCAATTTCATTTGATGACGCCCCACTTTCATTGACTTTGTGAGGTATAGCAATACATTTCATACCCATTCTCTCAAAATAAGCATTTTCTAATGACGCTACAATTAAGGGACATATCTCACCTTCTTGGGATTTTGTACTTAGATCAGATATACAATCAAGAACACATTGTGTAGTTGTATCTTCGATTGGGTTTACTCGGTATAGTTTTTCTTGATTTGCACCTCGCTCCTCAATATCTACCATAGCAGATGCTAAGTACATCTTTGCTCTATCTGTTGTTGTATCTGCATTTAAATCTGATAAGATTTCAATAAGGGTATCAAGGGTATCTTTATCGTTTCCTCGCCTTACAGCATTAGTAGGATTCAACGATACAAACCGAGCAGGTTTATTTAAAAAAGGCTCATTAGAGCCACCTAAAGCATCGGAAAGATATTTTCGTTCAAATGGGACGAGAACTTTATGACAAAGACTTCTTGCGTCGAATGCTTTGTCATAATTGCTTTCTGTATTCACCTGCAAACACAGAGGATCAATCAACGGATTAGTTGCTTTTGCTAATAGGGCATTAACAAGAACATAACGATATGTTTTATGAGAGCCTAAAATGATCCATCTAATTTTAGCTCCAAATTCATCTTGAACGGCTGCTCGATTTTTATATGCCGTTTCTAACACCGTTAGGGCTTCTTTTGTATCAATAGATTGTGCCATAATTTCTTATAACTTTAATGTCGTTTGTTCTCCTATTGTGGGTGTGATTTTAACTTTTTTGTTTAAAATATCTGCCACCATTTGACAAACAGCGTAGCCTAAATTGCATGGGACTGCATTCCCAATTTGTGTGTATTTTGAGCATTGAGAACCTTGGAATTGGTAGCCATTGGGGAATGTTTGTATGGCGGCAGCTTCTTCAACTGTTAGCCGTCGTAAAAATTGTGGTGCCAAATCAAATTTTGCTCTTGTTGGATCTGTCATGATCGATTCATGGTATTTTACAATCCAAGGTTGTTCTTTATCATATAACTCTCGCTCATCGACTATTGGTGTTTTATTTCCACCCATAGATGCAGGGAGTGTTGCACTATATCCATCTATTTTTATAGGTCGTCCTAACCCATTGAACAACATTCCTGCATATGGGGATTTTCTTAAAACAGGCGTTGCCGCAAGTGTGATTTTAGCTTTGCAAGTATTGCTATTATTTCCACTTCCTGCTTTATTAAGGAAAGACAAGACTTCCCGAACCGTTTTTGCTTTTTTCTTGTATGGATGTATCATTTCATGCAAATTCGGCGTCATATTGACATCTTCTTTAAAACCAATAATAAAGACGCGCTCTCGTGCTTGAGGAACATCGAAATCAGTTGCATTAAGAACGATGTAAGAGGTGGAATATCCTAATTTTCGGAATCCTTCTAATAATTGATTTCTAATGCCCTCCCATTTGGATAGTACTCCTAAAGCTTTAACATTCTCTAAAATAAAAGCACGAGGCTTTACTATGGAAACAACTTCCTGATAAGCCCATATCATTTGACTTCTCGGATCTTCGGGATTCATCTTGCCTGCAACGGAGAAGCCTTGACAAGGAGGTCCTCCAATGATTAAATCAACATTTTGAAGTTTAGACAACTCTTCCAAATGTTCGTTTAAATCCCCACATACTATATGGTCACCAATATTTTGTTTATATGTAGCACAAGCATCTTTCATAATGTCATTTGCCCATATAATTTTAGCCCCCGCCTTAATAGCTCCTATGTCTAATCCTCCTGCTCCTGAAAATAACGAAACTGTCTTCATTTGTTTTTAAATCGCTCATGTTATGGCAAAGATACTTATTTCTTTTGAGAATCTTTGAAGCAAGAGTAACATCACATTCTAAAATATCTTGTTTTGAGAAAAACATTTTCTATCTTTGTCTTGCTGAGCAATCAGCGAACATATTGATGAAAGTGTTTTCGCACTGTCCTTCTAAGAAAATGTGGTAGTTTTCAAAAGCGAAGGGATAGACGAACGGCACTCATTCCTTGTTTAGATTATTGGGATGGCGCAATCCGTGCTTATGCCCCATATCTATTCACAGGTGTGGGGTATTGCATTCGTTTATTTTCGCTTGGGTTCTACCACAACCTTCTTAGAGATAGACGGAACAACTCCACACTTTCTTTTTTGTAAAAATCTTCTTCGGAGTTGGGAGGAACCCAAATTTTATTAAAAGTTATGAAAAAACTTTTACTTGCCCTTGCTGTTATAATGATGGCGGGGAGTGCTACGGCACAGGATTACGAAAAGAACATCTATGGTGTTCGTGCAGGATTGAATGTAGCTAATATTTCGGTGGACGGCTATTCGCCTAATTCCAAAGTGGGCTTCAATGTGAGCGGAGTTTATCAGCGTCTGCTGACGTCCTCCATGCCCTTTTATTTGGAAACGGGACTGTCCTTCTCGCAGAAAGGCTGCAAGGTCGGCAGCGAGGTCGGCGATATTAAAGTCAATTCGATGTATCTCCAAATCCCCGTCATGGTAAACTATAAATTCAATATCAAAGACGTTGTAACCCTCTACCCAAGTGTGGGTTTTTATTATGGAATGGGACTTGGCGGCAAGATTAAGGGTGAAGGTTATAAAGTCGATACATTTGGTAAAGAGGGTGCTTTGAAACGCTCGGATTTCGGTATGCGGATTAGTGGAACGGTGGAGTGGAAGAAATTTTCTTTTGGCTTGGGCTATGAGTTCGGATTCATCAATGTAGGCAACAATGTGAATCTCGGTGATGTTGATTTCGACGATGAAGATATGGGCTTTGATGGAGAAGATTACGCTACTCCCAAAGTGAAGACAGGCAATTTCTTCATTTCCATCGGTTATAACTTCTAATAGTAATGAAGCGTTACTTTGCACTTACTGCGGCGCTATGTACCATCTTGTTCTGTGGCTGTTCCAAAGATGATGAGGACGGCTCGCTTGTTATTAATGGTGTCAATATTGTTGGAACATGGGGATTGATAGGGGATATTTGGGATGTAAAAGATAATCCTGATGAAATCCTGACGATGTGGCAGGAGGGTGGAAAGATTGAAGACCTTATTGTTGTTACTGCTAACAAAACCTTGCGTTCTTACTCCCCGACGGAACAATGGTATGACAAGTGGTATGAGGGCGATTATCCTTGGGAATGTGGATTTATTTTCTCTAATGGGTATTTGCAGGATTGTGCCATGTCGGATTTTGAGGAAGATGGAGAGGTGAAATTCAGCGTTGAAAATGGACGTATATATGCGTCGGGCGTACACCTTGATCTTCGGTTTGAAGGAAGTGATATTGTAACATGGTACGATGATGATGGTCCCTTTAAAAGATATAAACGAGTCAAAGGATTCAAATAATACTCTCCTTAAATCTTTAATTTAAAAGTACAGAATAGAAAAGAGTGCTGTATTTCAGCACTCTTTTCTATTTTAATATTTTATAATAAGTTAGTACAAAAATATCTGCCATCGAATACAGTGGCAGATATTAATTTAGCACAGATGGAAAATTAGCACAGAAACAGGATTATTTTTGTTCCTTTTGCATATTAGCAACCATGTTTTCTAACACAGATTTTGCATCAAGCATTGGTAGGGGATATTTTGCTAAAGAAGTTCCTGCGGTTTTAGCAACGATAATACCTCGCATCGTTCCGATTGCAACGCTGACAAAATGAGGCATTAATTCTTTGATTTCTATTTTGTCTTTTTCAATCTTTACAACATCATCTATATTGCTGACATTAAATGTAAAAGCATAGCGACTTTCCAATAGAGGCGTTTCGTCTACAGCGTATTGTACTCCAAAGATAAGAGTAATCGTGCTGTCTTCTTTATTTATAGAAACAGCATGTGCGAATCCGATATTCGGACCATTCGGTTGTGATTTTGCCAATAAAATCTCATCCAAGTTTAGCATGAACTTAACTTCAGAGACTGATACCAAACGGACTTGTATTTGACTTTCTTGTTTCATACTTTTAGTTTATCATGTTGTTTGCCATACCCAAAGAATGATTATTCCATGTAATAGGGATATAATCTGATTTGTCTTGTATGGCAATCGGTTTTGATTTCTTGGAAACAGTAAATGAATCCATTACATTAATGAAAATATATTCGTTATTAGGAATGCGTTTACCAACAACCTCAATAATAGGTTCATTTAAGACATCTGTGATCTTGGCAATCGTTCTTAAGGTGAAATTATGAGTGCCTTTCAGCCATTTTGACACCTCAGATTCTTTCTTGCCTATCATTGCCGCAAAATCTTTCTGCGATATTTTCCTGTTGGATAATATTGTATCTATTTTAGTGGCAATGTCGAAAGACAGGTCTATCTCTATTGTAATATCGTTTGGAACATTTGCCAAACATTCATTAAACAATTTGTCTGCCTTCATAGTAGTATGTTTTTATATTAAATTTCTATAGTAAGATTATCTTGTAATATAACGGTTTTACCTGCGATTTTTATTTTCCTTTGCCTTATGAATTTTTTAATTATTCGGTCTAATTCTGCCAAATTGGACACATAAGTATTTAACTCTTTATTGTCATTATACGAATTGCCATATTTTACACCGCCATTTCCGAGTATTAAGATTTCGTCAGATATACGCAGGCAATATAATCGCAGTGTTCCGCATCCCTTTTTACGTCTCACTATATCTAAAGGGACAGCAACAACTCCATCTTTGACTTTGCCTTCGCCTGTTCTAAAAAGTCGTTCTAAAGCCCCTTTTTCAATAATTTTCTTCAAGATCGCCATTATACGATTGAAATCTTCTTTAAGTACAGGGTTGGAAATATCCTTATACTTGGACATAAAGTCTACAAATTCAGTTTCTTCCTTATTTGAAAATTGGAGAGAATAAACTCCTACGGCTTCGGAAATTGTTATATGCTTGATTGTGATGGCTGTTTTCACAGTTAAGTCTTTTTGGTAGTACAAAGATAATACCTTTTAAGAGATTTGGTGCTAAAACTTGTAGAAAAATTAATTTATAAGTGAATTTGCAAGGTGAAAACCTAACTTTCATCATGTTTTTTTATGTTAGGATCAACCTTCGGGATTGTTTTCCAATAATCCTTCATCGAGTCGGATTGCTTTTCGGCGGTCTGCTTTTTCTCTGTTTCAGAGCGTTGTTGGTGTTTGAGTTTCATGGCATCGCTGATGCGTTTCTTTGTAAACTCCGATTGATTGCGTATTGTTCTCATGTCTAATGCATTTACTATAAATAGTTTGATTAGTTGAAAAATCCATCTGACGGAAAAAATATCTGCGAAATATTCAAGCAACCGTACTTTCATATACTAACTACCCCCCCCCTTATAGATAAGGAGGCTTACGGTGACAGCCAAATTTTATACAGAATTGGAATGCATAACAGTTGAAAGTCCTGAAAACACACGAAATATGAGTGCGTTTTTAACAAATAAAGAGCTGATAATTATTAATTATCAGCTCTTTACTCAAATATGAATGGATGGAAATATCTCCATTATATAGGTGTCAGTTTTGTAACACCCTAACTTGCATAGAGGCAGTAGTTGATACTCAATTCCCCATCATAATCATAGATTCTACTTTCTGAAAAACAGATGTTGAAATAACCGTTTGCTATCAGTAAGGAGGAGATAGCCTCCCGTTCTTCTTTGTTAGGCGTAAAATCAAGTTGCAAGCCTACAATTCCATAAGAATCATTACTTACTTGCCACTTGTTCAGCACATTGATGAAATCTTCCATATTTTTATTCATAGATTTATTACGGTTGACCTGTACACCGTAAGGTTCTAATTAGTTTTAATTTATTTGGTTTCATTGATGTAGTGGAAGATAGTTCCTCTACTGAAATTGTATCGGTGTTCGTTTCGCAGGCATTCGTCGTACTTGTCATCGGTCTCCGTTTGATTGTACCCTGCATAACATTGCGAAAGCGTATGGTAGTACGACCGCCCCTGTTCTCCAAGCTCGTTCGCTAATGCACATCCGACCTCAAACCAAGCCTGATACGTCGGGCATACATTCTTTCCAACAATCTCCTGACAAGCCTTGTCCAATTCTTGTGTAAGATCCGAGTGCGAAAATGTGGGAGAGGCTGTCTGTTTCGGAGCTGAAAATTGGATTTTCTCCTGACGCTTCATCGCGATTCGGCGCGTATATACTTCTGTTGCAGGGTTTATGTATCTATTCTCGTCGAAAGAGTAGAATCGGAGTCGTGCTTTGTTCTTGCAACTCTTGTCAATCGTGATCCCCTTCGCGGCAAAATCCTCTTCGAGAGCCAAAAAATGTTCAAGGTGCTTGTCTCCGTCCGCAATAGGAATCAGTGCATAATAGCCCGTTCCCGATGCGCTTTGTTGGGCAAAAGCTACGTATGGCAGGTTCTTCAACGTGTCGAAAACCTTGTTGATGCAATCTGTATTATCCTTATAATCAATATCAACGCAAATTAATCCTGTGTGGCTGACAATGTGACTCTCATCTCGCTTCTCTTTCAGGACAACAGAGGGTGTTACAGCGGGGAGACTTGCCTTGAGTCGCTTCGCCTCGTCAGAATTGCTGTTGCGCATTGCGTTGATTTGATTTTTGTATTTGTCTGTTGTTAAGAACGTCGCAAGGTTCACATTGTAAGGTTTGGTATCGCTTGCGTTTTTGAAGCACGAGGTTTGCACGTTCAGAAAATCCATTCCGCTTCGCCTTGTTGCTGATGTCGGAATCTTAAATGGTACATGAGTAGGGGCAGGTGGCACAGCTGCGAACTCACCATCCTTCAATATATTTTCGGGAATGTCGTAGTAGTTTCCACTCTTCAGATCGTAACCAAGGCATGTCGTACCTGTGCCTCCATAGTTGCTGAACTTCACCTTGTCAACCTTAACAATCGCATAGTTTGGGTCGTAATTCCTATGCACAGTTATGCAAAAATCACTCTTATTAAAGAAGTTAGCCGATCCATTGATGTCGTATGCACTCGGGATCTCATACCGCTTGCATTCATCTGCCTTCGGCATTTTACGGGGATGCGCAACAAGCAAAATGATTAGATTGGCTGCCTTCGCAAAGCGTTCGAGCCGATCGAGGATTCGACTGATCACTTCCGTCTCATTATTTGTAATTTCTGTTGTTAACTTATTGTAACTATCAATGACCAAGATGTCTACACCCTCTCGCTCAATCTGTCCTTTTGCAACTTCAATTACCTGATCAACAGAGTATTCATTGCTGTAATCGAAAAAGAAAAAGTTTTCATAGATGTAATTCATCATGGAGGTGAGCCGTTCTTTCCCGACATTCTCTTTCGATGGAATAATCCCGTCGAATTTTCGATATAACTTGGATAAGTGCAGTGCTATCGGTTGATTTTCAGGACTGTAATACAGTGTTTTCATTCCATACAGTTTGTTGTACTGTACCGTCAGGAAGTCGATAAACTCGGATTTGCCCATGTTTGGGATGCCTGTGACTGTAACGAGCTTTCCTCTGTCAAGGTGGAAAAGTTCATCGAGGTTCTTCGAGCCACAGTGTAAACCTTTCGGAAGACCGTTCTCGTAAATATTATTTATTGTGGCTTCAAGAGCCTCCTTCGACATGATGTTAGTTGTTGATATCTTATTGGTATTCATAATTTTATCTTTTTAATTTTACTTCTATATTCTTCAATCGTAATTTCCTGCGTTTCATATTGGGCCTTTAGTAAGGCTCTTTGCTCTTCGATGGATTGGCTGTGAGTTGGCGGTTGAACAACCAACAGACATTCTTCATCCGATAGGGATGTCTCGGCATTTGACCGAAGCAACGTATTGATAATGTTGCTGAAAATAGCCTTTAGCCCATATTCCTTGCGAACGCTATCACCTGTCTCGAATCGCTGCGGTGCGTTTCTGATTGAGTTAAGTTGCTCTACAAGAGCATTGTAGCGCTTTGTATTGACTACATAGATGCTCCCACGTGAGCCTTGGTCTGATTTTACCGTCAACAATCCAAGCGCAATGAGATTCCGTTTTGCACCTGTAATCTGATTGCTGTTCAATCCGCTGTTTGCCATTATAAGGCTGTCGCTCGTATGCCTCTTGCCGAGGGATTGAAGGTGGATTACAGCTTCCAAAAAGTCGCGTTCGTTTTGCGAAAGCAGACTTTTCAAATTGATCGGAACCTTAACGAAGAGCCTGTCAATCTTCAGCTTGCTTTTATAAATTGGCTTCGTCATACTATGCTCCTATTTTACAACCCTTGTTGATACTTAGGATGTCGCTATGTCGATAGTATGCCCGTCCCCCGATATGGACAGGGACGATGTACCCCTGTCGCTGCCACTTGTAAAGTGTCGGTAGCTTGATTGCAAGCATCTCGCAGAGTTGCTTCGCAGGAATCAGCTTGTTTGGCTCTTCGGTTGTTTGAGGAAGAGGCAGCTCACGCTTTACCTTTTCAATAAGCCTCTCTGCAAAGAGCAGCAAATCGCCGACTTTTACAGCTATGGTAATATTTGTATCACCATTATTAACCAAATATTCTAATTTCATTTTACATTTTTTTAAGTTAATAATTAGGATGCGTCCATCCCGTTGGTGATCGGATCACAGTGCAAAAGAAGAGGATAGAATAGTCAAAAACAATTAATAATCAGAGCATAAATTAATACTCTGATTATTGGTATGTTATGATGTAAAAAGGGACTTTTAGGGGATTGCTGAAGGGATACTTCGGGGGATTTATTCCCTGAAAAAGGGATTGTTGTGCAAATAAAATTGAGAAAAATGCAGGTTTTGGTTAAATTTGATATAAAATAATTTCTCAAGATGAAATACACCTATCTGCTTGAATACTTTTGCACAGACAAACCCGAAGATGTTTATAGAACATTATGGAGTGATGATGCCAAATTGAAAGATAGTTTTGATGTTACAAGCGAACATACTTTCAGTATATATAATACGTTAGTAGAGCATCGTTTGGGATTTTTCTTGACTCATTTCCCGTATTCGGAAAGAAATATGAAGGATTTATATTTCAGAAATAATGAGTGGAGGATCCATGTGAAGGTATTGAGTCTGTATAATAATACCTTCGATAAGAATGAGCCGTATGTATCCAATGAGTTTTGCGCCTATTTACAATTCTTATCGGATGCGATTTGTCTGATCGAAAATAAACAATTGACCGATGAAATGGTCAACGATATTAAAGTTCGATTGAATCAATACAGCCCCGCAGTGTTGCTCAATCATATATATGTTAAAGCTCTATTGCCTTTTGAACAGAACATTGATAAGGCAAGATCCCTGTTTGTTATAGCCCAAACTATTCAGCATATCGAACAAACGTTGGGTGCTGATGTGATTGCGTTATATGACAGATTAGATACTGTCTATGGAAAGAAATGCCCCCAAGCGGATTTGAGAATTGGGGTGTCAATGGCTATAGAAGGAGTAAGTGATATGATAGCATATCTTACCAAGCCGTTCTATTTTGAATACCGATTCAATGCCTATATCAACTTGGCATATTATTTCAAAAAGATTAGGGAAATTGTTGTATTGGAACGAGAATATCGGATACAAACAACCTCCAATCTTCAAGAGGCGCAGGGGACTCAGCAATTGAAGAATGAGGTTCAAGAATCTATCATTGAAAGATATGCTGTCTATAAGAATCGAAAGTTGGTAATGACAGAATTAAGTAAGCTGAATCAGGAATATCGTCTTGCCTTTTGTCCCAAACTTAAGGTTGCAACCATACTTCTCTTATTCAGAGATATGTGTCCATATCTTGATAAGAATCGGATTAAACAGTTCAATCGTTTCTTAAACGATATGTGTTGTTATTTTGAATTAGAGTCCAATAGTTATAAAGTCAATGATTGTCAGAATTTGAAGAACCAATTGCTTCGAGAATCGCCTAATCTTTGGAGAAAAGTAGAATGTGGGTCTCTCTAATTGTTATTATTCCATTGTTCAAGGATTTTCTGTGCAAAATCAACTTTTTCGGCTTTGATATATTTTAGGAAGGATTTTTCGGCTGTATGCCCTGATACACTCATAATATAGTTGATCGGCATTCCTGATAAATACATATTCGTACAGAAACTACGTCTGCCTGTATGCGAAGACACAAGGGACCATTTGGGAATAGTCTTGGAAATGCGGACTCCACCTTCCGTGCGTGTGATGGTTGTTGGTGTATCAATTCCCGCCAATAGACAAATGATTTTTATGTAATCATTGAACTTCTGATTGCTGATAGAGGCATCAATGCCGTCCTTGTATCGCTCCAATATCTCCCGAACAACAGGATGTATGGGGATTACGACCTTTGTATTCGTCTTTTGTTGCCTGAAAGTAATAAACTTGCCGTCTTGCTCTTGTTGCACAATTTTTCCGAGGTCGCTGAAACGAGATGCCGTCCATGCCAAGAGCAAAAACAAATCCCGAATTCTCCTCAGTGTTGCAGGGCAAGTATGCCAATTTCCTTTTTCCTCGACGGGTTTGAACTCGATCCCGAACTTCTCGGATTGTTCTTGAAGCAACGCCTCTATTTTACTCGGCGTTTCATCTAATGCTGCATTTTTGATGCGGTCTAACTCCTCTTCATTCAAATATACATTGTCGATTTCTTCGGTCAGAACCTTGAAATCTTTATATTGCAACGAAGAGTTTATCCCGTCTTTTGTGGCTTGAGTGAGTATGGACTTCAGTTCCTTGATAAAACGCCCGACAGTATTTGTGGTGTATTCCAACCGTTCGAGAAAATCGACATAACGATTATAGAAATCTATTGTAAGTTCATCGAAACGGAAGTCTGTTTTCTGCTCGTATATGGCAAACTGTTGCAGAAGTTTGTAGGTTGCCTGATATTTAACCAATGTTGAACGGTCTACATATCGTCCCGTTTTTGCATCTTTTCGCAATGCCGCATTTTCAAGAAAAACTTCGATATATTGGAATAGGGTGGTCGGTGTCGGTTTGGTTTCTTCTTTGGGGACAAAATATTCGGCGATTACACCTTTCAGCCATCCTTGTGGGATTTGGTCGTTTGGTGTGTTCGTGAAGCGAAGTTTAATGTAATTGCACAGATCTGCAATTTTCTCGTTAATTGCAAGCAGTTCTTTATTCAGCTCGTTGTTCTGTTCGAAAGTCGCTGTCCCTAATGCGGGACGACCTTTCTTTTGGATAGACTCGACAACTGCATTGCATTCGTCTTTGTCTTTCCAATATAAGACATAGGTTTGAATAGGGGTGACTGCGGATTGGTTGATTTGATAGCTTTTGCCCTCGGCAGTCTTGCCCAACCCTGTCAGTTGAATGAAGATATTGGTTTGAGTTGTATTGTCAATCTTTCCCGATCTATTGAACCTTATGTAGGGCTTTGTTCTCATGCGTTTCGTCTTTCCTACAAAGATAGAAATTTAGAGTATAAAACCTGCTTATTTGTTCATAATTTGCCCATAAAATCGGATAGTATCGTCAATTTACATCAAGTGGAATCAAGAGGTTTGTGTATTATAATATATTAAATATCAAAAGTATATGTTATTTATTAGTACTTTTTATATTAATGAATATTAACGTTAAAATCTATCCGCTTCAGACCTCTTGAAAATGGGATATATTATAATATATCCCATTTTTTGTTTGGATTTGTTCCTGATTTTGTTCGTAAAAACAGACGCTCTCTATTGGATGAAAGGTGTTGGCCCCCGGAGTTTTGCAGGTGTATTTTCCGGACAACTTCCCGTCATGAGGGCCGCTGACCGCATCGTCCGTGAACAATCCGTTCGTGAATAGTTGCGCTGTGCGCAGCCGGTTCAAAGATTCCACGTCGAAAAAAGCAGGGTGTGCGGGCGTAATTTTTTTATTTTATGTACTTTTGTTCCCGACAAAGTCCGCTGTCGCGGATTCAAGTGGAACCAAAACATGAACCTGAATTTTATGAAGAGATCATTCAAAATCCTGCTGCTGGCGTTCGGTGGCGCCGTTTTCTGTTGCGGAGGCTGTTCCTCCGGGCCGGAAAAAGGCGAAAACCGGCTGCCGGAATGGGCGCTCGGCGGCTTCGTTCGTCCCGCCGGGGCCAATCCCGTCATTACTCCCGACCCGCAGATCCGGTTTTTCTGCCCGATGCGCCGGGATTCCGTCGGATGGATGGAGAGCGACACGTTCAATCCCGCCGCCACCGTCCGGGACGGTAAAATCTGCGTCCTCTTCCGCGCCGAGGACAATTCGGCGACGGGCATCGGCAAACGCACTTCGCGTATCGGCCTGGCCGAAACCGGGGACGGCGTGACGATGCAGCTGCGCCACGATCCGGTGCTTTTCCCGGCCGAAGACAATCAGAAGGAGAACGAGTGGCCGGGAGGCTGCGAGGACCCGCGCGTCGCCATGACCGAGGACGGAACCTACGTCATGCTCTACACGGCGTGGAACCGCCGCATTCCGCGGCTCTGCGTAGCGACCTCGCCCGACCTGGTGAACTGGACGAAGCACGGCTTCGCCTTCGAGAAGGCTTATGACGGCCGTTTCCGGGACCTGAAGAGCAAATCCGCCTCAATCGTGACCCGGCTCGACGGCGACAGGCTCGTCGTCACGCGGGTAAACGGCAAATACCTGATGTACTGGGGCGAGCGGATGGTCAACATCGCCACGTCGGACAACCTGATCGACTGGACGCCCGAACTGAATGAGAAAGGGGAGCTGAAAGGCGTGGTCTACCCGCGCGAGGGCTATTTCGACAGCGATTTGACCGAGTGCGGTCCTCCGGCCGTTCTGACCGACAAGGGGATCCTGGTGCTTTACAACGGGCGGAACCGTACCGATTCGCGCCGCGACATGCGTTATCCGGGCGGAACCTACTCCGCCGGGCAGCTGCTGTTCGACGCCGCCGCGCCGGACAAGCTCATCGGACGCCTCGACGTGCCTTTCTTCCGGCCCATGGACACTTTCGAGAAGAGCGGCCAGTACAAGGACGGCACGGTTTTCATCGAGGGGCTGGTCTACTACAAATCCAAGTGGTATCTCTACTACGGATGCGCCGATTCGCAGGTCGGCGTAGCTGTTTACGACCCTGCCGCCGCCGCGCCGGGCGATTCTGTTCCCGAAACGCCCGAAGCCTGACGTTCCGCGCGCGTTGCCGCCGACTGAAAACCTCCGCATCCCGATCCCGGGATGCGGAGGTTTTTCGATCGGAACAGGACTCCGGTCCCGGCGTTCCCCGGGCCGTTTCGTTCTTACCGGTTTCCGGCGTACAGGCCGCTCATTATGTCGGTGATCTGTTTCCAGGAATTGCCGCCGTCGTTGGCGGCTTTTGCCCCGGGCGTCGATCGGCCGTCCTCGATGTATTTCTTCACCCGGGCGGCCATCTCCCGGATCCGGCCGGCGTATTCCGGATCGTCTATCCGGTTGACTTTCTCTTCGGGATCGCTGACCATGTCGTAGAATTGCAGCGGGGGCTGTCCGTCGATCCTGTATTCATCGCCGGAGCCGTTTCCCGCGTTGAATATCAGTTTGTACTGCGGCGTCCGGTAGGTGAAATAGCCGGCTCCCGACGTGGCGATCAAATCGGTCCGGGCGGAGCTGCCCGAGCCGTCGAGTATCGGCCAGAAGCTGAAACTGTCTTCGGCCTCGTCGTCGGCCGTCCGATAGCCGAGCATGTCGGCGAACGTGGCGTACAGATCGGTCAGCGAGACGAGCGAATTGTCGGTCACGTGTCCGTACCGGTCGCCCCACGACAGGATGAAGGGGATGCGGTGGCCGCCTTCCCAGCCGTGCGACTTGTAGCCCCGGTAAATATAGGACGGATAGTGTCCTTTCCGGTTTATTTTGTCCATGTTGATGTAACCGGCGCAGCCGTTGTCGGCGGCGAACATGACGATCGTGTCGTCGTACTTGCCGATCTCCTTCAGCTTTCGGTTGACCCTGCCCACGATGTCGTCTATCATCATCACCAGGTCGCCGTAGTCGCCGATCCTGGATTTTCCTTTGAACTCCTTGCTCGGGAAAAGCGGAATGTGGGGAGCCGTCAGCGCCATGTAGAGGAAGAACGGCTTGTCGGAATTTTTGTTGTCGTCGAGGTAGTCGAGCATCTTGTCCGCCAGGTGGGGCTGCATGCCGTCGGCGCTCCAGTCGCTGTGGCCGATGCCGCCCTTGATTCTGTACAGTCCGCCGCCGGAGTCTTCGAATCTCGTGTTCGGCTGTTTCTCCGCCATGTCGTTGACCATGTAGAGGTGCGGAGGCCCGGACGGCGAGGTCAGTCCGTAGAAATAGTCGAATCCCCGGTCGGTGGGACCGTTGGCCACGCGTTTCGTGAAGTCGATGTTGTCGACGGTTTTCGCCTTGCCTTCCTTGTACGTCCAGTCCCACCCCAGGTGCCACTTGCCGATGGCCGCCGTCGTGTAGCCGCAGGCTCGGAACATGTCGGCGATGGTGTTGCGGCCCGTCGCGATCATCGGGGGCGACATGACGCCGAGCACGCCGCCTTTTTTCGTCGAGCGCCAGTTGTAGCGGCCGGTGAGGATCGAGTAGCGCGAGGGTGTGGAGAGTGCGGACGACGCGTGCGCATCGGTGAACGCGATGCCGCGGTTGCACATTTCGTCGAGCCGGGGGGTCTCGATCTGCGAATCGGGGTTAAGTCCCCGTATGTCGCCGATTCCCATGTCGTCGGCGAGGATCAGGATGACGTTGGGCCGCGGGTTCTTTCCGAAGGCTCCGTAGCACGAGGCCAGTGCGCCCAGCAGGCACGACGAGGTAATCAGCATTTTGTTGTTTCTCATTATGGTAGACCGGTTAAAAGGTTGATTCGGAAGATAATCGGATAGCCAAAGGTAGCGATGTTTTGCGCGTTCCGCGAATAATCGCTGACCTTAAAAGGCCATTTTTCGACCAGGATGGCCGTTGCAGTGCCTCGCTTGATCCGGTCTTTTATGCTTCGCGGCGCATCGAGAGCGCAATGCGTCCGCGAACGGTATCCACGCCCGTCACCCGCACTTCGACGTGCTGTCCCAGGTGCACCACATCGGCCGGCGAAGCCACGTAGCGGTCGGCCAGCTGCGAGATGTGCACCAGTCCGTCCTGCTTGACACCGATGTCGACGAAAGCCCCGAAAGCCGTGATGTTGGTGACGATACCCGGCAGGAGTATTCCTTCGCGCAGGTCGCCGATCGAGTGCACGTTGGAGTCGAACGCGAAGACCTGCAGCTGCTCGCGCGGGTCGAGTCCCCGTTTGTCCAGCGCCTCGAGGATGTCCGTCACGGTCGGCAGCCCCACCTCTCCGCTCACGTAGCGTTCGGGTTTCAGCCCGCTGCGCAGCTGTTTGTCGGCCAGCAGGCGTTCGACCGTCACGCCCGCGTCGGCGGCCATCCGCTCGACGACGGCATACGATTCCGGGTGCACGGCGCTGTTGTCCAGCGGATTCGCGCCTCCCACGACCCGCAGGAACCCGGCCGCCTGCTCGAAGGCCTTGGCCCCCAGCCGCGGCACTTTGAGCAGTGCCCTGCGGCTTTTGAAGTCCCCGTTCGCCGCACGGTAGGCCACGATGTTCTCCGCCAGCGCGGGACCCAGCCCCGATATGTAGGTCAGGATGTGCTTCGACGCGGTGTTGATATTGACGCCCACCCGGTTGACGCAGCTCTCCACGACCGTCTGGAGCCGTGCCTTGAGTTTCGTCTGATCGACACTGTGCTGATACTGGCCCACGCCGATCGACTTGGGGTCGATCTTGACCAGTTCCGAGAGCGGGTCGATCAGGCGGCGTCCGATACTCACGGCCCCGCGCACCGTTACGTCGTATTCCGAAAACTCCTCGCGCGCCACGGCCGACGCCGAGTAGACCGACGCGCCGTCCTCGCTCACCATGAAGACCTCCACGCCTTCCAGCCCCAGCCCGCGGACCAGCTGTTCGGTTTCACGGCCCGCCGTGCCGTCCCCGATGGCGAACGCTTCGGCTTTGTACTCGGCGGCCAGCGATTTCAGCGTCTCGGCCGCTTCGGCCTGCCGGTTCTGCGGCGGATGGGGGTAGACGGTCGTGTTGTGCAGCAGGTTGCCCTGCGAATCGAGCGCCACGACCTTGCATCCCGTGCGGAATCCCGGGTCGATGGCCACGACGCGCTTCTGTCCCAGCGGCGGCGAGAGGAGCAGTTGGCGCAGGTTCTCGGCGAAAACCCGGATCGCCTCGTCGTCGGCCTTCTCCTTGGCCGCCGCGAGCTGTTCGGTTTCGATCGAGGGGCGCATCAGGCGTTTGAACGAGTCGGCGACGGCCGCTTCCATCCATTCGCACGTCGCCGAGCCGGGCCGTACGAACAGCCGGCGGAGACTCTCGACGCAGCGTTGGGCATCCACGTCGACCGTGATTTTCAGGATGCCCTCCTCCTCGCCGCGGCGCATGGCCAGGAAGCGGTGTGACGAGATGCTGCGCAGGGGCGTCGCGGCGTCGAAGTAGTCGGCGTATTTCGCCCCTTCCGCCTCTTTGCCCCGGACGAGTTTCGAGTGCACGATGCCCTCGCGGGCGAACGTCCGGCGCAGCGTGTTGCGGGCGCGTTCGTCCTCCGAGATGCGTTCGGCGACGATGTCGCACGCTCCGGCGAGGGCCTCCTCCGGGGTCGGCACTTCGGCCGAAACGAACCGCCGGGCCTGCTCGGCGACGTTGCGGGTCCGCTGCGCCAGGATGATTTCGGCCAGCGGCTCCAGGCCCCGTTCGCGCGCCACGGTGGCCCGCGTGCGGCGTTTGGGCTTGTAGGGCAGGTAAATGTCCTCCAGTTCCACCGCGTCCCAGCACTCCGCGATGCGCCGGCCGAGTTCCGGGGTCAGCCTGCCCTGCCCCTCGATGGTCGTGAGCACCGTCTGCTTGCGGGCTTCGAGTTCGGTGAGCCGGTCGAGCCACTCCTTGACGGAGGCGACCTGCACTTCGTCGAGCGAGCCGGTCGCTTCCTTGCGGTAGCGGCTGATAAAGGGGATCGTCGCCCCTTCGCGGAGCAGGCGCACGGTCCCCTGCACCTGGGGCAGGGGAATTTGCAGTCGTCGGGATATGATTTGTTCGGTCATGTTCGGAAATGTTCTTCGGCAAAGATAGCGCAAGCCGGGCGCAGAACCAAACGCAGGGCGGGGCGATGCCGGATTTATTCGCCTTCCGGCTGTATTTTCACGAGAGGCAGATCCTGCGTATCTGCTCCTCGATGTCCGACGTTTTGTCGATCCGGCCGTTGCGCAGCCGTGCGCGGTAGGTGTAGATCGTCGAGAGGGTGCTGTTGAGGAACATGGCGATCTGCGCCGAATCCGAGACACCCAGGCGGATGAGCGCCAGGTAGCGCAGTTCGGTCGAGAGCTGGCGGCTCCGCTTGGGCATGAAGCGTTCGGGGTCGTGGAGCAGGTTGCGCACCTGCTCGATGAAGTCGGGGAACAGCCCGAGGAACGTCTCGTCGAACAGCCGCAGGAAATTGCGGTGCTCGGTCTGAATCAGTTCCTGCGAGCGCAGTGCGATCAGCGTCTGTTCGGCGGTTTCGGTCTTGAGTTGTTTGATGATGCCCATGCGGTAGGTGTCGAGACGCTGGATGTAGGAGCTGCAAAGCTGCATGTACTGGCTCACATACTCCGATTTGATCTTGTTGGCGTCGTTGAGCTGGTCGTTGGTGCGCACCAGCGCGTTGTTGGTGGCATTGAGCCGCTGGTTGATGTCGGTCAGCCGGCGGTTGATTTCGAGGTAGCTGTCCTTGAGCCGTTCTATCTCGCGTTTGCGCCGCAGGGTGTGGATGGCCTGCCAGAGAATGATGATCAGCAGCACCGAGAGCGATATGGCCGTGAAGAGCGTCAGCAGCAGTTTGCTGCGCATCGACTTGTCGAAGGATTTGGTGATCAGGTCCAGCGCTTCGGCGTATTGGCCGATCCGCAGCCGGTAGTTGCTGACCGTCAGGTCGTTCAGCGTGCGTTTTATATAGGCGTTCGCCAGCCTCAGGTCCCCGGTTGCGTAGAGTTCCTGCGCCAGCCGGTAGAGCGACATGTGGGCGCGCGTCGAGGCCGACAGTTCGTAGATCGCGGCCCGCGCCGACCACAGCATGCCCTGCCGGATGTCGCCCATGTCCGTGTAGTTGCGCGCGACCTGATAGGTGATGCTGCCTTTCTGGAAGATGTCCAGGCTGTCGATGTCGTCGCGCATCAGCCCTTCCAGCATCTCCAGCGCCTCCTCGTTGCGCCCTTCGAGACGCAGCAGTTCGGCTTCGAAATTCTTTTTCTGATAGGCGATTCCCGGTCCCGATGCGCGGTTGATGTAGGCGTTGAGGTAGTATTTGAGCGAATCGTCGTAGCGGCGCTGCACCTCGGGGAAGACGCTGAAGCGTTTCGATTCGCGGAACACCGTGGCCCGGGTGCGGTAGTAAAGCGTCAGATCTACCTCCCTGCTGTCCGTGGTGTCGACGCTCCGCAGCACGCGGTTGGCCTCCGCCAGTTCGACGTTGCCGATCAGGACGATGGCCGTGCGGACTTTGGCGTCGTTGATCAGCCGCTTGTCGCCCAACTGTTCGGCCAGCGTGCGGGCCTGCATGCAGTAGTAGGCCGACGAATCGAGCTGGAAATGGCTGTAATGACCCGCCAGTGTGATGTAGGCCCGAGCCCGGGTCCGGGCGCTGCGGGTGGTGTCGGCAATGTGTTGATATTTGCGGATGATGCTGTGGCGGCGTCCGACGTAAATCGCTTCGTTCCGGATGACGTCGTTCAGTTCGCGGATCGTCGCGTCGATCTGGCGGTCGAGATCGTTCCGGCAGCCGGTCGCGAGGAACACGGCGGCGAGCAGCAGGCAGCAGAGGCTTCGGTTCATGGCAAATTGGCGTGTTTCTGTCAGACAAGATACTCAAATTTCGGTGTCAAAAAACATTTTCGGGAGCTTTCTTCCCTTTCCGGAGCCGTTTCGCAGTTTGATAAAACGGGCTTTGTTTTTTGTCAATATGCAGGTTGTTAGTGCGTTGCGTTTTTCGAGGGTTTGATTTTTCGGACCCTCTCGCGGGGGCTGTCTATTTATAGGTACATTTGCCGTACCGACAAACCCCGTTGCCAGGCGGCAACACGCAACCCCAACCGAAAATGAACCGAATTCTGAATTGTCTTTCCCTGGCCGTGCTTGCATCGACGCTTTTCGCAGGCTGCTCGTCCGACTCGCCGTCCGAAGCTCCCGTTCCCCCTCCCGCCGGGGCCGGGGATGTCTGCGGATACGTCCGCTGCAACGGACAGGGCCTGTCCGGTGTCGTGGTCTCCGACGGCGTGAACGTCGTGAAAACCGATGCCGCGGGCTATTACTCCTTTACGTGCGACCTTTCATCGGCCGATTTCGTACGGATTTCCGTGCCTTCGGGCTACGAGACCTCCCGCGACGGGATGCTTCCCGCATTTTATGCCGCCATTGATCCCGCCGCGCAGGGCGTGCAGCGTTTCGACTTCGACCTCACGGCCGCGGACAACTCCCGCCACCTGCTGCTGGTCATGGCCGACGTCCATATTTCGGGACGCAAACCGGGCTATCCCGACGACGGCGGCACGGTCGTCGCCGAACTCGACGCCCGGCAGTGCCGCGACCGTTTCATTCCCCGGATCGCCTCCTGTGCCGCTTCGGCCCCCGAGGGCTACCGCGTCTACGGGCTGAACCTGGGCGACATGACCCATTCGGAGTACTGGTATTCGAAAAACTACTCCTTTCCGCAGTACATCGAGACGATGAAGGGGATCGGCTTTCCGGTTTTCCACGCCATCGGCAACCACGACTACTGCCACAAAGTGGCCGACGATACGGCCGACGCGCAGTACAAGGCGGCGCTGGGTCCCACCTACTATTCGTTCAACCTGGGGAGCATCCACTACATCGTGCTCGACGACATGGTTTACAAGGGGGCGAACTCCTACGCCGCGCGGATCGACGACCGCCAGATGGAGTGGCTCCGCAGGGACCTCGCGGCGATGGACCCTGCGGTCCGCGACGTGGTCGTGGGGATGCACGTCCCGACGGTCAGCGGCCTGCAGACCGACGGCTCCTATAAGAAAGCCCTCGAAAACTTCGACGAGTTCTACGCGCTGTTCGCCGGTTACAACCTCACGGTGCTGAGCGGGCACTGGCACCACGCCCATTCGGTCCGCATCGGCGACACGGCCTCGGAGTACATCCTCCCGGCCGTGTGCGGCACGTGGTGGTACGAACTCCTCTGCAACGACGGCACTCCGGCGGCCTTCACGGCCTTTACCGTCGACGGGACCTCCGTGAGCCGGCGCATCGTGCCCTTCGGCGAAACGTACGCTTCGGAACGCTACCGCGTCTACAACAAGGGGGTCACGACCAATACCGGGACCGTCGGCCCCGGGACCTCCGCCGACCCCGCCGGAGGCTCCCCGGCCATTCTGGTCAACCTCTGGGAGATGCGGCCCGACTGGACCTTCACCTGCTACGAGAACGGCGTGCAGACCTCGGGGCGGCTGACGCGTGTGGCGCGCTACGACCCCGTCCACCGCGACTTCTGCAACCGGGAGCTGATCGGATGGGAGCGGTATTCGTGGTGCGCGACGGTTCGCACGGCCGACCACTGGCTGCAATACGTTCCCGAGGACCCTGCGGCCTCCGTCCGCATCACCGTCGCCAACCAGAAAGGCTCGCTGCTGCACGTCATCGACACGAAGATCGAATAACCAGCCGATTACCCGATTTATTTCAACCTTTATATGAAGAGAAACGCAAAAATCCTGCTTTCCCTGGCCGCCGCCGTGCTCTTTGCGGCATCGGTCCGCGCCGGGCTGCCGCCCCTCCCCGACAAACCGGGGGCTACGGTCAAGGGCTACGTCGAATGCGAAGGCCGCGGTGTCGAAGGGGTCGTCGTCTCCGACGGCTTCAACGTCACGAAGACCGATGCCGAAGGCCGTTACTGGCTCAAAACCAAGCTCTCGCGCTCGGAGTTCGTGATGATCTCCACGCCGCGCGGCTACGATCCGGAGGTCTATTCGGGCTTTCTGCCCAAATTCTTTTACGCCCTCGACAAGACGGCGGGCAAAAAAGAGGTGCAGCGGTTCGATTTCCACCTCATGCGCGCCGCCAACGACGATTACACGCTGCTCGTGGTGGCCGACGAGCACGTCTCGGGCCGCGTGATCGACATCCCGCCCGGCAGCGGCAACGTCATCGCGCCGGTCGACTCGGTGCAGTTCCGCAACGACTTCATGCCCCGGCTGGTGGAGTATGCCGACAGCCTGATGCGGCGCATGCCGGTCTACGGGCTGAATCTGGGCGACATGACCCACTCGGAGTACTGGTTCCGCAACAAGACGGGCATGCCCGAGTACCTGCGGCTGGCCAAAGATACCCCTTTCCTGATGTACCACGTCATCGGCAACCACGACCACTGCCACAAATACGAAAACGACTACGAGGCCGAAGCCGAATACCGCAAGTATTTCGGCCCGACCTACTATTCGTTCAACATCGGCAAGGTCCACTACGTCGTGCTCGACGACATGCTCTACCACGGACGCAACAAATACGACAAGATCATTGCCCCGGAGCAGCTTTCGTGGCTCTACAAGGACCTCCGGGCGCTCGATCCGGAGATCCGGCAGCTCGTCGTGGCCTGCCATGTGCCCCTCGTGGCCAATAACGGCGCGTGGGACGATATCTGGTACAACCTCAAGAACAAGGACGAACTGTTCGTGCTGCTGCAGGACTACGACGTGACCATTATGACGGGCGACTGGCACACCGAAGGCACGACGCGCATCAGCGACCGGATGGTGGAGTACGTCCACCCGGCCATTACGGGCAACTGGTGGTATCGGCAGGGCATCTGCTGCAACGGCTATCCGGCGGCTTTCACCGAATACGTTTTCCGGGGCGACCGCCTCGAAAGCCGCTCGCTCGTCGACTGGGCCAACGGCAACAGCAAACAGCAGTTCCGGATTTACAACCGGGGCGTGACCTCGAATACGGGCATCGCGAGCGCTTCGCAGCTCGACCCCGCGGGCGGCGCGCCGTCGGTGCTGGTCTTCTTCTGGGGCATCGCGCCCAACTGGACGTTCGTCTGCCGGGAGAACGGCGAACAGACCTACGGCCGCGGCCGACTGGTCCAGCGTTACGACCTCCTGGCCCGCTCGCTGGTCGAGGAGAGCGTCGTCCCCTACGAACGCTACACGTGGCTCAAACAGAAGCCCGTACGCCTCTACCTCTACACCCCGAAGGACCCCGGCGCCGAGATCGAGATCGTCGGCACGGACCACATCCGCAACCGCGATTTCCGGGTGGTCACGCGGATCGAACGTTAAACGAAGCACCCTAAACACTACCTATATGAGAAAATTCTGCAAAATGATCGGCGCGCTGCTCGTGCTGGTATCGGTTACCGTCTCTTCGCTCGCGGCCCAGCCGGCCGCCGAGGTGCGGGGAACCGTGACCGAGGGCGACAGCGGTAGGCCGTTGGCCGGTGTGAGCGTCAGGCTCTCCGGCTCGGCGACGGCAACCACGACCGACGCGAAGGGCGCCTACGCCATCCGGGCAGCCTCGGCCGCGGCCGTGCTCGAATTCTCCTGCGGGGGCTATCTGGCCCGGAAGGTTCCGACCCAGGGCCGGACGCAGGTCGACGTCGCGCTGAAACCCGCACCCCGCGAAACGGGCGTGGTGAAGGGCGTCGTTACGGACAGCGACAGCGGCGCTCCGCTGGCCGGCGTGACGGTCGTGCTCTCGGGTTCGGCGCGCGGAACCACGACCGACGCCAAAGGCGCCTACACCCTCCGGGTGCAGTCGGCCGAATCGGTCCTCGACTTCTCCTACCTGGGCTACGTGTCCCAGAAAATCCGCGTCGGCAACCGCTCGCAGATCGACGTGACGCTGACGGCCGACAACAAGGACATCGACGAGGTGGTCGTGATCGGTTACAGCGAAGTGAAGAAGACCGACCTCACGGGTTCGGTGACCAACGTCAGGATGGGCGACATCAAGGACATTCCGGTGGTCTCGGTGGACCAGGCGTTGCAGGGCCGTGTAGCCGGGGCCGACATCATGTCCACGTCGGGCGACCCGACGGCCTCGACCTCGATCCGCATCCGCGGCACGCGCTCGATCACGGCTTCGAACGAGCCGCTGATCGTCGTCGACGGCATCATCGACGCCGTGCAGGACCTGAGCGACATCAACTCGGCCGACATCGAGTCGATCTCGGTGCTCAAGGACGCCTCGTCGACGGCCATCTACGGCGCGCGCGGCTCGAACGGCGTGATCATCGTCACCACGAAGAAGGGCAATCCCACGGTGAGCAAGCCGTGGATCACGCTCAAGGCCGACTTGGGTTTTTCGCAGCTGCCCCGCGGTCTCGACGTGATGAACGCCACGGAGTTCGCCCTCTTCCGCAACGACGTGACCTATTTCAACTGGCAGATGGGCAACCGTCCGGTCCAGGATTACACCTACAACGACCCCTATTCGCTGGGCAGGGGGACTGATTGGATCGACGAGATCACCCGCACGGCTCCCTACCAGAATTACAACCTCTCGGTGTCGGGCCGTTCGAAGACGAGCAGCTACTTCGTGTCGCTGGGTTACAGCGACATTCAGGGCATCGTCGACGACAGCGGGTTTCAGCGTACGACGGCCCGCGTCAACGTGTCGCACGACTTCGCCAAGTGGATCACGGCGGGCGTCAATTCGTCGATCTCCTACCGCGACGAGGCCAACAACAAGGCCAACATCGGCGGTTCGTCGGTGTGGAACGCTGCGACCTACCTCGCCCCGACGCTCGGTCCGGAGGACACCTACAATCCCTTCTACGGCTCGGGCCAGACGATCAACAATCCGCGTTACACGATCGACCTGAACGAGAACACGCTGGAGCGTTTCGCCTCGACCAATACGTTATATGTCGACCTGAAACCCGTTGAGGGTCTGAAGATCAGCAGCAAGTTCACCTACTACCTCTACCAGCGCCACGACTACCGTTTCTACCCGAGCACGCTGCCCGTCAGAAACGAGGGCGAGGGCGGCGAGGGCTACCGCGCCGAGTACGACACGCGCACGCTCTCGACCGAGAACACCGTGACCTACGCCTACACCGCCAAAACGGGCCACTATTTCGACGTGATGGGCGGTTTCACGGGGTCGAAGTCGCGCCTGAACGGGCTGGACCTGAGCGCCAAGGGCCTGATCGTCGACGACAACAAGTGGAACAACATGAACGGTATCTACGACAAGCAGAACTACACCAGCACCTCCTACACCAACTACATTACGAAGATGTCGGTGCTGGCCCGCGTGAACTACAACTACAAGAAACGCTACTACCTGACCCTGACGGGGCGTTACGACGGTTCGTCGAACTTCGCCGCCAACCACAAGTGGGGCTTCTTCCCTTCGGCGGCCGTCAAGTGGAGCATTTCGAACGAATACTTCATGCGCCGCGTGCGCTGGATCGAGGAACTGTCGCTGCGCGTGAGCGCCGGGCGCACGGGCAACGACGCCATCAAGCCCTACCGGTCGATCGAGGCCTACACCTCGACTTCGGGCGGCTACCTGCTCGGCGGCACGCAGTCGACGGCGTTCTATCCGACCCGCGTGGCGAGCGACAATCTCACGTGGGAGACCACCGACCTCTATAACGCCGCCATCGACGCCTCACTGTTCAAGAAACGCCTGAACATCACCTTCGAGGGCTACATTTCGAAAACCCGCGACCTGTTGCTGTCGGTCCAGAAGGCCGCGCAGTCCGGCTTCCCGAGTCATTTCGAAAACATCGGCCGCACGTCGAACAAGGGCCTCGAACTGACCGTCGAGACGCGCAACATCGTCAAGCCCAAGTTCTCGTGGTCCACCTCCCTCACGCTGTCGCACAACAAACAGCAGGTCGAGGACATCGGCTCCGAAGATTTCGTCAGCGCGATGAACAGCCCCGGCAACAGTCAGTACATGATGTACGGCTACGTCAAGGGCCGTCCGCTCAACGCCCTGTGGGGCTTCAAGTACGGCGGCGTGTGGCACAACCAGGAGGAGATCGAGCGCAACAAGGTGACCAACACTTACGTCTCGGCGACCACCTCCGTCAGCCCGGGGCTGCCGCGCTACGTCGACACCAACAACGACGGCGCGCTGGACCAGAAGGACCTGGTCTACCTGGGCAATGCCGATCCCACGATCTACGGCGGTTTGCAGAATACGTTCAACATCGGGCAGCTGAAAGTGGGCGTCTACTTCGCCTATTCGCTCGGCGGCAAGATCTACAACTATTCGGAACTCTACATGTCGGGCAGTTTCTCGGCCAACCAGTACCGCTACATGGCCAATTCGTGGCATCCGGTGCGCAACCCCGATTCCGACCTGCCCCGCGCGGGCGCCGTGCAGGTCCACGTCCCGAGCGATTTGCAGGTGCACGACGCGTCGTACCTGCGGCTGAAAAACGTCTCGGTGGCCTATACGTTCGACCTGCGCAAGCGGGTGAGGTGGCTGCGCGACATCACGCTGAGCGTCAGCGGCGAGAACCTCTACCTGTGGTCGAAGTACAACGGTTTCGACCCCGATGTCTCGACTTCGAGCGAAAGCTCGACGCTGCGCCGCGTCGACATGGGCGCCTATCCGCGGGCGCGCACGGTGATCTTCAGCGTCCAAATCCGCTACTAATCAAAAACGACTACGACCATGAAATCCATAAAATTGGTTTTGCTGACGGTGACCGCCGCGCTCACGGGCGCCTGCTCGCTCCAGGAAACGCCCGAGTTCTTCGTCAACCGGAGCAACTTCTACCGCAACAAGTCGGAGTGTATCGCCGGATTGAACAGCTGCTACATTCCGCTCAAGACGATCTATAACTTCAATTTCGGCGTGATGACCGAGGGCGTCACCGACCTGCTGTTCCACAATTCGCCGACGGTCTACGATTCGCGCCTCGAAATCTCGCCCGCGCTGCCCGGCTACGGGGCTACGGTGTGGACGCAGGGCTACAAGGCCGTGATGTACTGCAACGCCGCCATCGAGGGCATCAAAAAGGCCACGGTGAGCGAGGAGGACCGCCGCAAACTGCTGGCCGAGGGCGTGATCCTGCGCGCGATGTACTACTACCTGCTCACGTCGGTTTTCGGCGACGTGCCGTTCTACACGATCGACGTCAGCACCGAGGAGCTGCTCAACCAGACGGCCCGCCTGCCGCGCATGCCGGCCGCCGAGACGCGCGATTATCTGATCGGGGAGTTGATGACGATGGTTCCCGACCTCGACCAGGTGCGTTCGTCGGAGGTCGCCGACAACCGCATGGGCGCCGCCGTGGGGTGGATGCTCGCCGCCAAGATGGCGATGTGGAACAAGCAGTGGGACACGGCGCTCGAAGCGCTCGCGGAACTGGAGAAGATTTACGGCACGCTCGACCAGTACCCGCTTTCGGACATTCCGTTCCGCATGAAGAACACTCCCGAGTCGATCCTCGAAATCCAGCACACCTACACCTCCGGCGGGCTGATCTACACCTCGAACTACGCCTGTATCTGCATGCCCAACCAGACCACCCAGGAGTCGGGAACCGACGTGTTCGACGGCGTGAAGATCGAGGAACTGGGCGACGATGCCAACGTGTGGCCCGGCATGCGCCCCAACCTGGTCTTCAGCGCCGGACTGCAAACCCGCACGGGCGGAGACCGCCGCGTGGAGATGAACCTCGCGTGGGAGTACGGCGGGCAGGAGTTCAAGGGCGTCGGCACGCGGCCGTGGCTCGGCCCGAAATTCTGGTGTCCCGGCATGCGCGACAGCTACGACTCGAACAACTACAAGGTTTTCCGCTATGCCGACGCCGTGCTGATGGCAGCCGAGTGCTGGTGCATGAAGGAGAACCTGGAGCAGACGAAATACTACCTCAACCAGGTGAAGGAGCGTGCGGGTATCGCCGCGTTCACGGTCTTCAAGAGCTGGGAGCGGACGCTCGAAGAGATTCAGAACGAGCGTGCCCGTGAGCTGATCGGCGAGTTCCAGCGCAAGTTCGACCTCGTAAGGTGGGGCATCTGGTACACGAAGACCCTCGAATCGGCCGACTACGAGACGGTGCGCAACGCCATTCTGCCCTGCCACGAGTACTACCCGATCCCCGACACGCAGGTGGTCTACTCGGGCTATGCGCTCGACAACAAGGAGTATGAGAAATACGGACTTTAACCTAAAAACGGAACATTATGAGATTCAGTTATAAAGGCATTGCATTGCTGGCGGCGCTCTGCGGGGCGGCCGGCGGCTGCAACGAGCCGTTCGAACCGACGATCCGCCTGGCCGTGGACAACAACAGGGTCGAACTGCCGGCGTCGGAGGGCATGACCCGCGTGATGGTCTACTCGACAGGCGGGTGGTCGCTCGCCGTGGATTCGGAGTCCGGCGGCTCATGGGCGCGTATCGACCGGGAGTCGGGCCGTGAAAACGGCGACTTCGTCTTCGAATACGACGCCAACGGAGGGTTGTCGCGCACGGCGACTGTCCGCATCGTGTCCGGGGACCGCCATTGCGAGGTGGTGATGTCCCAGGCCGCGGGAATCACCGACCCGACGCTGACCGTCACGCCCGGAAGCGTCGCGCTGCTGGGCGAGGGGTGTCCCGTGGAGATGGCCCTGGCGAGCAACCTCGGTCCCGACCTCCAACGCGTGCGGTACGAAGTCTCCTACGCCGAGGACAGCGGCGAAGGGTGGATCGGCCAGGTGGCGCTCGACGACGAGTCGCTGCGCTTCACGGTGGACGACAACACCACCGGGGCGATGCGTTTCGCCACGGTGACCCTCTGGGTCGCGGACGGCGACGGCACGCGCTACGAGACCCGCGCCACCGTCACGCAGAGCGACGAAGCGCTGAAACTGACCATGACGCCCGCCGGGGAATCCCATGCCGCGGCGGCCTACGGGGAGACCTTCCGGCAGGCCTTCGAATGCAACATCCCGGCGATTTACGGCGACGTGACGTTCCTGTGCGACTACCTGACGGGCGCCGAAGGCTGGCTCGCGAACCATACCGTCGACCGCGAAACGGGTCTGGTGAGTGTGAAAATTCCGGCCAATCCCGCCGCGCCGCGTTCGGCGCGCTTCGCCCTGCGCTACGACAACGGACGCGGACGCACGATCACCACCGACTACGTGACCCTGACGCAGGAGAAGTGTGACATCGGCGGCGTGGACGGCGACCAGATGGAGGGCGAGAAGGACGACAACGAGTGGTAACCGATTAAACAGACGCGAAAATGAAAAAGATACAGTACCTATTGACGGCCTGCGGCCTGCTGCTGGCGGGGTGTTCCGAAACGCCCGGCGGGGACGCCGCACAGCCTGCACCCGCTCCGGTGAAATACGTTTCGCTGCGAATCTCCGCAGCCGCCGGAACACGTGCCGGACTGGACGGAGACCTGCGGGTGAAATTCCGTCCGGGCGACATGATCGACATCAACGGCAGGCCCTACGAGGTCTTCCTGCTCGACGACGGCTCGGCCGCGGTGCCCGAGGTCCCCGAAGCCGACCGTTATGAGGCCGTGTTCCCCTCGGCCTACAACTTCCTCCAGCAGACGCGGGAGGGGGCGAACTTCAAACTGCCGCTGGCGCAGTTCTACGCCGGCCCCGGCACCTTCGGGCACAACGCGATGCCGATGTACGGCGAAGCGACGGGCATCGACGGGGACAAGGGCTACGTGAACCTGACGATGCGCACCCTTTGCGGCGTGCTGAAACTGACGCTCAAGGGTTCGGCGACGATCAACACCATCCTCGTCGAGGACCGTTCGGGCGCTCCGGTTTCGGGCTACGCCACGCTCGGGACCGACGGCGAGGGGAATAAAATCCTCGTGCCGGGAACGGCGAGTTCGGCCCGTGCCTACCGTCTGGTGATGAACTGCGGCGGAGCGGGCGAGGGCGTTGCCCTGAACGAGGGCGGGACCGACTTTTACATCGTGATGCCCGCCCGGGAGTACGCTTCGGGCCTGAAAATCCGCATCACCGACCGTTCGCACCGGGCGATGACCGTCGATTCGCCGACGCCGCGCACGATCCGGCGCAACGTGGTGACCGAGACCCCGGCGATCGAGTACGCCCCCGACGCCGATTTGGTGTTCGCCGAGTATTTCGACGCCTGCACGTGGGGCGGCGACTATGTCGGCGGCACGAAGGGCTATTCGCCCTCGCAGACCGAGAAGCAGCAGGCCGACGGCAGTCTGGCCGGGACGACCGCTGCCGGATCGTCGACGGGCCTCGAGGAGGCTCCCTTCTACGTGATGGAGAATGCGGCCGGCACGGCCGACTACTCCAATTCGTGGAACATCGCGCCGCCGTCGGCCGTCAACAACGTCACGGCGGACTATATCCGCAACCGCAACCTCTACGACTGGACCTACCTCTACCGCTGCGCCGAGTTCCAGGGCTGCCTGCGCGTGGGGTCGCCGACGCTGGGACGCGGCAAGATCCACACGCCGAAGCTGGCGAACATCCCCGCCGGCGATACGCGCCGGGCGCAGATCACCTTCCGCATCTGCTACGTCGAAGGGGCGAACATGACCGACTCGTTCCAGAGCTGGATCGACAAGGGAACCTATCAGGAGGTCTGCATCAACGGAGAGCCGATGACTTTCACACCCGCCACGTCGGCCTATATCCCCAACGCCGCGATCGGGACCGACGGCTGGGCCGAGGTGCGGCTGATCGCCGGCGGCGTGTCGAAGGACACCTCGTTCAACTTCTTCGAGAGGACCGGCACGGCGGCCACGACGAGCTACTATTTCGTCGACGACATCGAAGTCCGCCTGCTGGATTGACAAAACCCTTCAAAACAAAGACTCCATGAAAATGAAAAATAGCTGGAAATTGTTGCTGCTGACGGCCTTCGCGGGCTGTGCGGCAGCCTGCGCCGACGATCCGGATGAGGTCCCGGTCATCGAACTCGGCGCCGTGAAAGGCGAATACATCGTACCGGCGCAGAGCGGTACGGTCGAGGTCGAGGTGTACAGCAACCGCGGCTGCAACGTCTCGTTCCTCGAGGAGACTCCCTGGGCCGAGGCCCACACCGGGCGGATTCCCGGCGACGGCGCCTTCAGCGTCACCTACGGGGCCAACGACTCCTTCGCCCGCGTGGCGCGCCTGCTGCTGCAGGACGACAGCGGCCGCCGCCGCGACACGGTCTATATCCGCCAGGAGGGGCTGATCGAGGAGCGGCTCGTGTTTCCCGCGCCGAATGTTTCGGTGAAGGGCAGCGCCGCCGAACAGTCCGTTTCGGTCCCGCTCGACACAAACATCGCTTCGGAACGCCTCGCGACGAAGGTCGTCTATCCCGGCGAGGGCGCTGCGGGCTGGATTTCCGACGTGCGTGTCGACGATCGGTCGGGGACGCTTCTTTTCGCGGCGCAGGCCAACCCCGACCAGGAGAATATGCGTTCGGCGGAGATAACCCTTTCGTTCACCAACGGCTGGGACAAGGTCACCGCCGCCAGACTCTACATCGTGCAGGCCAATGCCCGCGACGATTTCGGCACGGAGCGGTCGTTCGAAGAGATTCGTGCGCTGTGCGGTCCCGGGCAGGTCGTGACCATCGAAAACGACTATTACATCTCGGCGTGGGTGGTCAGCGACGCCGCAGGCGGCAACATGGGCGCCAACCCCATGACCACCGAGTCGACGATCAACTACGAGGTTTGCAAGAAGACCGCCTACGTCGAGAGCATAGACGGCAGCCTGGGATTCATGATCGAGACCGAGACGGCCGACGACAACATCTTCATGCGTTACAGCCGCATCCAGCTCGCGCTGAAGGGCGTGCGGCTGGTGCACGACACCGATCCGGACCGTTTCTCGCTCAAGGGCGTGAAGTCGGCCATGATCATCAGCTCGCAGCTGGGCACGGCGGCCGACATTCCGCGCAAGGAGAAGCGCATCGGGCAGTTGACCGACGACGACATCTACACCTATGTCACGCTCACCGACTGCGAACTGCCGATCCGCAAAGGCCCGCTGACCCCGATCAACGAGGGGTATGCCAACGCCACGGGCGCCAACCGTACGGAGAAATGCGCGTCGCTCGTGCGCGACATCGAGGGTGAGCACATCTATCTCTACACCAACACCACGTGTCTCTACCGCCGCGACGGCAGCCGCCTGCCCTACGGGTCGGGCAAACTCTCGGGCATCGTCGTCCACGAACTGTTCCCGCGTTTCGAGTGGGAGGACAACGCCGGCGGCGACGACGAATCCTACGGTTACATCGGCCGTTACCAGCTGCGGCACGTCTCGAAATCGGATTTCGACGGGCTGGCCGAAGATTTCGAAGACAGTTTTTCGGCGCTGCTGACCGAGTACCGTTTTCTGCAGTACGACAACAACAAGGTCTATCCGACCTACGGCACGAACGGCTACCTGACGCACAGCTACAAGGACGGCAACGGTGCGGTCAAGATTCTGGCCAACGAGGATTTCAGCTACCTGGGTCCCGTGGGCAACAAACCGAGCTTCATTTTCGGGTCGAACATCGGCAACGTCAACGGCATGGGCATTATCCTCGAAGACGGGACCGACTGGTGGCGCGACAATCCCGACGTGAACAGCAACATCGCGGGCGACACCTCGGGCGGCGGCAAGGGCAAGGTTCCGCGCAAGAACAACGCCGAAGGCCCGGCGTGGGTCGACTGGTACTGGTGGGATAAGGCCAACGACCGCGGACATGCGTGGATCGTCAACTTTTCGACCGAAGGGATTTCGACCGACGTGCTGTCGATGCAGGTGAGCGTACTGAACGACCGCTACGACAGCGGCAAATACGGCTCGCCCCGCTATTTCGACGTCGCGTGGTCCGAGACCGGCGACATGAACGCCGACGGCGACTGGGCCTACATCGCCTCCTACACCGTGCCCGACATGGCGCGCTGGACCCCCGCGACGCGCTACTGGCAGTATGCGGGCTGGAAACCCGTCGACGTGAAGCTTCCGCTCGAAATGCTCGGCAAAAAGAACGTCTACATCCGCCTGCAGGCGGCCCGGAACCTCGGCGGAAGCCTCGACGAATACGCCGCGCAGCCGATAGACTCGCCGTCGTGCATGAACTATTTCGCCATCCGTTACAACAAAAAATAACCGCGCAGCCGTCCGGGACGCAAAAGGAACGTCCCGGACGCTGACGACAGAATCCCGAATCCATGCAGAGAACCCTGCTCCTTGCGGCCGCGCTCCTCCTCTTTGCGTCGTGTGCCGAAACACCGCCGCCCGGAATCAATGTCATCCCCCGTCCCGTGTCGGTCGAACCGGGCGACGGAGTGTTTCGCATCGGCCGCAGCTGCCGGATCGGCTACGATGACCCGGCGTTGCAGTCCGTCGCCGGGCTGTGTGCCGGCTACCTGGCCGAAGCCGGGGTGCGGAAGCCCGTCGTGACGGACAAACCCGTGCACCGGGGCGTCGATCTGCAACTGGACGCCACGCTCGCGGGTGAGGCGTATGCTTTGAGCGTGACGCCGCGCGGCGTCACCGTCTGCGGCGGCTCGTCCCGGGCCGTGCTCTACGGTGTGCAGACCCTGCGCCAGCTCGTCGACGGCGGACGGGTTCCCGTCGTGGAGATCCGCGACGAACCCTGTTTCGGCTACCGCGGCGCAATGTTCGACGTGGCGCGCTACTTCTATCCCGTGGAGGACGTCAAGCGGTTTATCGACATCATGGCGCTCCACAAACTCAACACCTTTCACTGGCATCTGACCGACGACCAGGGATGGCGCATCGAGATCCGGAGATACCCCGAACTGACGCGTGTGGGTTCGGTGCGCCGGGAGACGCTGATAGGTCATTACAAGACTTCGGACAGGTACGACGGAACGCCCCACGGCGGTTACTACACGCAGGACGAAATCCGCGAGGTGGTGGCCTATGCCGCCGAACGCTGCATCGAGGTGATTCCCGAAATCGAGCTGCCCGGGCATTCGATGGCCGCCCTGGCGTCGTATCCGTGGCTGGGGTGCACGAAGGGTCCCTACGAGGTGCGCACGACGTGGTTTTACAGCAGTGACGTGCTCTGCGCGGGCCGCGAGACGACCTTCGAATTTCTCGAAAACGTGCTCGCGGAGGTCCTCGAACTCTTCCCGTCGAAGTACATCCACATCGGCGGCGACGAGTGCCCCAAGGTGCGGTGGGAGAAGTGTCCCGACTGCCGGCGCCGCATCCGGCAGGAGGGGCTGAAGGACGGGGACGACCTCCAGAGCTATTTCGTGAGCCGCATCGAGAAGTGGCTGCACGCCCGCGGCCGCGAGATGATCGGCTGGGACGAGCTGCTCGAAGGCGGCGTGACGCCCTCGACGATCGTCATGTCGTGGCGCGGCGCGGAGGGAGGGATCAAGGCCGCGAAACTCGGCAACCGGGTCGTCATGTCCCCGCGGTTTTATTTCTACCTCGACTATTACCAGACCTCCGATCCGGAGAACAACGGCGAGCCGCTCTCCATCGGACGCAACATTCCGATCCGCAAACTCTACGGCTACGACCCCTTCGATGAGCTGGACGAGGCCCAGGGCCGCAACATCCTCGGCATCCAGGCCAACCTGTGGACCGAGTACGTCGCCACGATGGACCATGCGGAATACATGCTCCTGCCGCGTCTGGCGGCCATGTCCGAGGTGGCATGGGCGCCCCGGGGACGCGACTACGACGATTTCGTGCGGCGGCTCGGCTCGCTGCGCAGGCTGTACGACCGTGCGGGATACCGGTATGCCGATTTCGTGTTCCGGGGCGTCGAGTGACGCCGGCCGCGAAAGGTTGTGAAAAAGGGAGGCTTCCGTCGGAAGCCTCCCTGCCATATCGTGCGGGTTATTCCGCCGTGAGCAGGAATACGCCGCTGTCGTAAATCTTCGGCATCGAAGGGTTGATCCCGGCGTTCGAGAGCATCTCGCCGCTGAAGGTCTTGCCGTCGAACCAGTTGCGCGATTTGTCGACGTTCAGTTCGCGGATGGTGTAGCCCGTCTTCGGGTCGAGACCCTGGAGGCGGAATTTCGGGATCAGCGAGCGGCCCTGGTATTGCAGGCTGTACGTGAACAGCACGGCCTGCTTCCGGTCCTTCGAAACGTACATCAGGCCGTAACAGCCGCTCTTGTCGTAGGGCGTGCCGATGCGGTAGAGGTCGCCCTGCATCACGATGTCGCGGTACTCCTTGTAGCTGGCGATGGCCCGGCGGGCGAACTGCCGCTCGCTGTCGGTCATCTGCTTGGGCTGAAGCTCCATGCCGAGGCGTCCGGCGCAGGCCATGTCGAAGCGGAATTTGATGGGCGTGATGTTGCCCGTCTGGTGGTTGGGCGTGGCCGAGACGTGCGAACCCATCACGACGGCGGGGTAGAAAAGGCTCGTGCCGTACTGGATGCGGGCGCGCGAAAGCGCCTCGGTGTTGTCGCTCGTCCACACTTCGTCGAAATACTTCAGGGCGCCGTACTCCACGCGGCCGCCGCCCGAAGCGCAGGCCTGGATCAGCACGTCGGGGTATTTGGCGCGGATGCGTTCCATCACGCGGTAGAATCCCTGCGCGTAGTCGATCCAGAAGCGCGACTGCTCGTCGGCCGGGAGGTAGGCTGAACCCACGTTGTTGGCGTTGCGGTTGGCGTCCCACTTGATGTAGTCGATCTTGTCCGAGAGTTTCATCGTGTTGTCGAAGACTTCGAACACGAAATCCTGCACCTTTGGGTTCGAGAGGTCGAGCAGCCACTGGTTGCGGGTCGCGGGCGCTTCGCGCTTCGGCGGGCGGACGATCCAGTCGGGGTGTTTCTCGGCCAGCTCGCTCTTGGGGTTGACCATCTCCGGCTCGATCCAGATGCCGAATTTCAGTCCTTTCGAATGGGCGTAGGAGGCGATGTGGTCGATGCCTTCGGGGAGTTTCTTCCGGTTGACCTGCCAGTCGCCCAGTCCGGCGTTGGCGGCGTTGCGCGGGTATTTGTTGCCGAACCAGCCGTCGTCGAGCACGAACATTTCCAGTCCCATCGAGGCCGCGTCGTCGATCATCTGTTTCAGGACCTTGGCGTCGAAATCGAAATAGGCCCCCTCCCAGCTGTTGAGCAGCGTGGGAACGACCTCGTGGCCGTGGTAGACGCCGTAGTTGCGCGCCCAGTCGTGGAGGTTGCGCGAGGCGCCGCCCGCGCCGCAGAACGAGTGGGTGTAGATCATTTCGGGCGTGGTGAACGACTCGCCCGGGCGGAGCTTGTAGTCCGAGGCGTTGGGGTTCGCGCCGGCCAGGACGGTCAGCACGTCGAATTCGTCGACCTCGAAGTTGAGGCGGAAGTTGCCGCTCCAGGCCAGCGCCCCGGCGATGACTTCACCGCAGGTCTCGCTGAACGAATCGCTGTTCAGCGTGAGCAGGAACGCCGGGTTTTCGGTGTGGGTCGTGCGCACCTCGCGCGTCGACTCGATGCTTTTCGATCCGTGGGTCAGCAGCGTGTGGTCGACCTGCGCTTCGCGCGCCCAGGCCCCGTAGAGGTGCGTCAGGAGGTATTTGTCGGCCTTCAGCGGAAGCGACGAAGAGTAGAAGCTGTGCAGCGTGACGGGACCCTTTTCGCGGTTGCGGATCACGGCGTGCGTGGTGATGACGTTCTCGCGGGCGTAGGCCGTGAAAACCAGTTCCACGTCGAGCGCCTGGCAGCAGTCGGTCATCTTCACGACGGTCTCCGTCACGTTCTTGTCGGAGAGTTGTTTCGAGGCGTGCGACACGTAGCGCAGTTCGGTGTTCATGTCGCCGTCGGCGTGGGTGACGCGCAGGGCGGGTTCGCGGAAGTTGCGGCCTCCCGTCGCGGGGTAGGCCAGGTCCTCGGTTCCGTGGTCGCTGCGGCGGTTGCTCTTGAAGTCGGCCAGCGGCGCCGGGTCGTCGATGCGTCCGCCGAAGTGGCGGAAATAGACTTCGCCTCCGGGGGCGGCGGTGACTACCATCGAGACCTTGTCGGTGCTGATGTCGATGACCTGCTGCGGCGCGGCGGCCGATACGCTGTTCGCGGCAAAGGCGGCGATCAGGGGAATCAGTAGTTTTTTCATACGCTTTAAACGGTTTCTGCGTCCAAAGATACGAAAATATGCGAAACTATACGAAATGAATCGAAATAATACCGTAATTCCGGACAGTTCCGATTTCGTGTAATGAAACCTGTTGTGGATGAACAGGACAAGCTATTCCGCCATGTTCTTTCCCTGATGCCGGACGGAGTCTCTTATTCCCAGCGCGGATCGCCGAGTTTTTTGCCGGATAACGCCCCGTCGACGATGCGGTAACTCGTGCATCCGTCCAGCGGGTCGTTGGCCGGCGATGCGAAGACCGATCGCTCGTTGCCTCTGGTTGTCAGCAGGCCGTAGGGATTGCGTATCCTGGGCTGCATATTGACGCGATAGGAGTCGGTGACTTTGACGATACTGCCCGCACCGGCGTCGATGAATTTCGGCGATGAACCCGGGATGCAGAAAATGCTCCGCACAACCTCTATTTCCGTGTTGCCCAGATTGGCGTGGAACACCCCTGCGCTGTTTTCAGAGGTGTTGACGTTGTAGAACGTGCAGGCATTCACCCTGATTTTGAGATCGTTCATGCGGGTGCTCACGATGATCACTCCACGTACGAAGTCGGCGAAAGTGCTGTTTGTAAGGCGGATTGAGCCGATCTGTGCGGTCGATTCCTTGCCGACGTTCACCACACCGTGTGACGGAGCCTGTCCGTTGTAGACGATGCTGTTGTCGATCTCGATGCGGCCAATACGGTTCTTTGCCCCTGTAGAACGGTTCAGTATGAGGCTGGCTCCGTTTTCTCCGTTCAGGTTCACGATGCAGTTGCGTACGGCAATGAGGCCGATTTCCACGTCTTTTTCGTTGGCGTTGTAGACCAGGTATTTCCGGTTATAAATAATGTGAATCCCATCGAGCACGAGCTTGTCCGCTCCGGTTCCCAAGACGAAGTTGGTGAAGTTGACCACCGGCATCTTTCCGCTTTCACCCATGAGGACGATGTCCTTTGTCTGCTCGATCTGACTCGGAAGGGTGTATTCACCGGCTTTCAGAAGGACGGTATCAGCTTCCGAGGCTTTCCGGAGTGCAGCCCTGATGTCGCCACCCGACTCCACTTCGATGATGCCGGCTTTCGCTCCCGATGCCAAGGCCGTTCCGAGAACTGCTAAAATCAGAAATTTGATTTTCTTCATAGGTTTGTTTTTTATAGGGGTTTATCGGATATCCATCACGCCGCCCGGGCGGGTTTTCTTCCGCAGGGCCAGCTGGGCTTCGTAAAGGTAGGCGGGCGAGGTTTTGCGGCCCTGCGAGAGCCATACGCCGTCGGGACGGCGGGGATTGGTGAATTTGCCGGGGCTTTTATTGCCGATCGTGCCCACGGAGTAGTTATAGGCCGAAACCCAAGGGTTTTGCACGATTATCGTGCTACCCGTGCAGTTCCACAGTACGTTGTTGCCTCCGGCCCAGCCCTGCCCCGAGCCGTAGTTGCTGCGGTCCTGGATGCAGATTTCGCCGTCGCTCGTGACGTTGTCGTAAAGCGTTGCGGTATTCCACCGCTGGTGAGGGCCGATGTCGGCGTGTGTGCGGGATGCAATACAGTTCGTAAAGACGTTCGGTCCGCAGTTGAGCGCCCCTGTGGCGAAGTCGTGCCGCGCGTTGTCCGAGCGACACCCCTTGACCAAACATAGCTGCCCCTGGCTGATGTGGAATGAGTAACGACGGCTGCCGGCGATCTTCGAAACCGGATCGAGACAGGTGCAGTTCAGGACGCTGATGTTTTTGGAACCGTTGTCCATCGTAACTAGCCCCATGCCGAAATGGCGGCTCGTGACGTTGCGCACCCAGCAGTGGGCCGCCACTTTGACGGCAACAGCATTCCATCCGTGGTTCTCATCCTCCGGCTCCGCGTATTCAGACTTGAGGTACATGTTCTCGATGCCGCACTCTTCGATGCGGTTCGGATAACTGTATTTCAGAATCCGGCCACCGCCGTATTTCCGGTCGAGGCTCATTGCCACGGGGTTTTCGAAGTGTATCGTATCGCCCGAAACGAGAGTCACGACACGTTCGGCGTAGGTGTCGAACTTGCCCGCCTGCCACTGTGTGATCGAAAGACCGTCCGCCCGCTGAGGGATCTGGTCCATTTTCATATCCGTAATCCACTCTTGTGTCGAGGGCCGGTAAATAACAACGTTGTCGCCTTTCTTGAATGCAGCGGCCTGGGGGCTGCGCACCCAGAACTGCCCGGCCGGGATGTAGTCGTCCTTGATGGCGTAAGCTGCCGTGTTGTCATCTACGCTACGTGGTCCCGTGCCGCTGATGACGATCAGATCGCGTTGCACGGCGCCTGTGGCCACGAGCACCGTGCCGTCGGTTTCCGTGTCGCCCTCCCCGCGCAGGACAATTCCGCTCTTGCCGATGCGGATTGTCCCGGAAATGTTGTAGACGCCTTTTTTAAGTACGATTGCGCCAGCGACGGTTTTGTCGATCGCCGACTGGATCAGGTTCGTGGCATCTGCACCGTCGGCCGGTGGTGTCAGGGTCGCGACGACGGCGACTGTCGGAATTTCGGCATCGCCCCAGCGATAGCCCACGCGGCTGAAGTCGGGGATCATGTCGCCGGTCGGCTGCCGTGCGGGCAGGCAGTCGGACTTCACGACTGGATAGCGTTTGTCCGTAGGGGTCGGAAGCGCCGGTGCGGGGTCGTCGTCCGTTTTGTCGACGGAGCAGCACAGCAGTCCGAATACGGTCGTATACAGAATTGATCTGGTGATTTTCATAGCTCTATTTGTTGAATAAGGCGTAATTGCCCGTCCACTCGAACCGTTCCGGCCCCAGCAGGAAAGTGTGCCTGCGTTTCGTGTCGTAGCTGCTGTTCACTACGGCGAAGAGAAGGTGTTTGCCTTGCTTGGTCGTAATACGGATGAATGTGTAGTCGTCCGCGTCGTGCAGGATCGTCAGTTCTGCGATTTCCGACTCGGCGTTCCGGGTAGTTTCTGTCACGAGGTCATAGCTGCCGTGCGGCTCGATCACCGATACGTAGGTATGGTTCGCCACGGGAGAGGAGGTGCGCAGTAGCATGCCGTTGCGCGTCACAAGGTTATAATCGGGGTCATTGGCCCCGGTTTTGACCAGGTAGGGCGTGCATGGGGTGCTGACGGCAGTGCTCAATGTATAGAATTGCTTGTTTTCAAGCCAGCACAACTGCATGAAACGGCCTTCCGGAAACCCCGTGGCCTCTTTCCAGAGGTGCTGGTAGCCGTTGCGAGGCCCCATGGGTTCGAGCCGGGAGACGTTCTTGTCATACGCGAAGCTCGATGATATGAAATGGCCGTTGTAATAATAGGGCAGGTCGTAAACATGTTTTTGGTCGGCTGTGAGCCGGAAGATGTCGAGTACGAAAGCGTATTCCAGCGCTTCGTGGCGGACGAGGGCTACCGAACGGTTCATCGAAACGCTTTTGTATGCGTTGTTTTCCGTAGCCGAAACGATTTGGAACGCAGGGTCGGAGAAGTCGCTGAAATTGATCTTTGCACCGGCCTTCAGCGCGTCGCGCCCGACGCCGCGGAAATGGGACGCCGAATCTACGACGACGGTGTTATGGGCGATCGAAAGCTGTGCGAATGACTTGTTTTCGGGGGCGTACCCGCCTTTGGCCTTCGCTACGACGTTGATGAAGCGTGCCGAACCGTAATCGGGAACGATCGTCGTGCCGTTGGCGAAGAAAATAGTCGACAGCCGGTCGAAATGGCCGTGTCCGCCGCCGTGTGTCGTGGCCTTGAGCGTCACGCAAGAGTTGTTCGCGTCGTTGCCCCGGATGATCGCCAGTCCGCCGTCGTTGCCGTCGGGGCCAGCTTTGATGACTTCGGAGCGGAATGCGAATGGTTTTGCCTCGCCTTCGGCGATCGCTTTGGCCGCCGTCGCGCCGGCATCGGTTAGCGTGACGATTCCCTGCCGTTGCACCATGCCCAGCATGCCCTTTTCCTTTGGGGCGGCTTTGTAGGCGATGTTGGAACTGAAGAGGATTTCGTAGGTGTGGATGTCCTTGGCAATGGCGTCGTTCATCAGAAAAATATCGCCTTCGTAGGTGCATTGGAGCAGTGTGTTCACCGCTTTCCGGAGAATGCCGCCGCGGTAATCGAAGATATGCAGTTCCGGCTGGTTGTTGTTTATGCACTCGGCCAGCGTTACGAACGGATAAATGGCGTAACGCTGGTATCCGGGTCCTTCGTCGTAGTAGCCTTCGGGTGAAAAAAGAGCATCGAGTTGGGGCAGGAAACCTGTTTTGCCGTCTTTGGCCGAACCTTTGAGCGCTTTGTCGATCATTTCCCGGTCGTCCATGACATAGCCGATCATGCCGGTTCCTGCGGTCATCCACGTCCCGAAGTTGTGCATGGAGTTGAACGCCGTGTTGTTGGCCGGGGTGCCGTTTTCCATAAAACCGACTATCGGACGGAACAGGTTGTCCTCAATCCGCTGACGTTCGGCAGCGGAGATGTATTCGTAGACACAGTCATAGGCATTGGCTGTAAATGTGAGCCATACCGCCTCGTTGAGTATTTGGTAGAAAATCTTTCCTGGGGTCTTGGTGAACCGGGCCGGATGTACCGGGAGCGAAGGGTAGATTTCCGCATACGCGAGCAGCATGCGTCGCACGAAGGCTGCGTATTTTTTGTCGCCCGTGATTTGGTAAACCACCCCGGCATTATACATGTCGGTATAATTCTGTTTGTGTTTTTCGTGGGTGTAGCCGCCGCCCACGTCCTGCGGAATGGGGACTTCTACCGGACCCGCGACAGCCGCGTCGGCAACGGCCTTCGCTTTTGCGAAGGCGGCGTCGGTGAGCGGATTGCGCCCTAATTGGGCCTTGATCTCCCGGACGCCCTTTTTGGTCAGCAGCAGCCGCGGACGGGAGGTTTCTGTTCCCGATGCGGTCAGAAACGAGAGGCAGAGGAGGAGTAGCGTGATGAACTTGTTCATGGCTGGAGTTGTCAGGTTAATTTATTCCGATATTTTTTCCGTCCGTCGCCTTGTTCGCAAGAGGCGAAGCGCTCGATTGGCGGAAGTCGTTGTTTGCAGGGTCCGCATAGACAGGTTTCGCCTGGAGCATGTCCCCTTTCACGCAGGTGTCCCAGAACGAGGCGATGCGCCCCGCTTCGTAGAGATTGCAGTGCGAGACCTCGATTTCATCCCAGCGCATTTCGTTGAACCGGATACTGGCTCCACCTTGCCCGCTCCTATCGAATGTGCAGTCGGTGACCGAGGCTTTCTGCACGCCCGTGAGGTCGATCACGCTCCCTTGTTCACGATTGAACACGTTATAGAATGTGCAGTGGCTGATACGGGCGTTCGGACCTGCGGTGCTCTCATCATAGCCGAGCCGCGAGAGATCGATGCCGCGTCCCCCGATGTTGGCGAAGAGGCAGTTCGTAACTTCGAGATTCTCGACGTTGTAGCGGCCGTAGAAGTCGGTTTCCCGCGTCAGTACGATCGCATCCCACGGCAGGTCGAAGAACCGGCAGTCGCGGATGGTGATGCGTTGGGCGAATGTGCCCCTGCTGCACGATATGGCATATGTACCCGAGCGGTTGAACCGGCTGAAGTCACAGTCGGAGACGTTGAGCGTATAATCTTCGATCATGGTAGCGGCCGTGCCGATGAACCCTTTCGGGTCGTGCAGCTGCTCTTCGGGAATGCCGTTGAAAGCCACGCCCGACAGATCGAGGCGACCGCCGTTACCGATCGTGATGATCGGTTCGTTGCCGCGACCGTTGTAGCGCAGCACGGGTTTGTCCTGTGGTTTTCCGGCTGCTTCGATACGCAGGAAATGGGGAATGACGACCGAAGCGTCGTTCCAGTATTCGCCCGGGGCCGTGAGCCGGAGCACATCACCCGATTGAGAAAGGGCGACGGCCTGGAACAGGGTGTTTTGGCCGGGTATTACCTCTATGATCCGACCCGAGAGTCTGTGGGGGTTGGGTTCGGTATAGGAGAACCACTTCGCTCCGGCCTTGTCTTTGGTGGCTGCGGTTATGGGCCTGGATGCGTTGGCGGGATCTATGGACCCTGCGGACCCTTGCGTGCGGAAGGTGTTTCCGGTCAGGTCGCGCAGGTCGGATGCTTTCCGTTTGGGCGCCGGGGCGTTGTCGTAAGCGACTCCTTCAACGGTGCGTTCGATGCTTTTTGCCGGAACGAATCCGGCCGGCAGTTTCATTCCGGCCCCGTCGGCGACCTTGTTATCTGCGAACCGGATTCCTGAAATGTCGTCGAAGGCGGTATAAAGCGTCGTGCCGCAGGGCTCGGTGATCAGATTGCCGCTGAAGGTTACGCGTCGGGGCGTTTCCGTACGTTCGAAATCCCTGCCGAGGCAGAAAAGAATTTCACCGCAGCTATCCAGCGTGTTGTTCGACACTTCCGTGTCGGTCACCTGATGGTAACGGTATTCGGGCGAATACGGAACCCCATTCATGATGGCCAGTGGTGCGAAAGCCCGTCGGCCGGCCAGTCCGCGGAGGTAGTTGTTGCGGACCTTGTGGCCTTTGTTGATGATGCGGATGCCGCCCGTGTTGGGCTTGCCGTTGCCGATCATCACGTTCGACTCCACCGTATTGCGGTCGCCGTGCCGCAGGGCGATGCCGCCTTCGCACTCGAAGAACGTGTTGCGGCGGATCGTGTTGTCAGCCGATTTGATCGAAAGGATTTCCACCTCGCCGCTGCAACGGTCGAAGTAGTTGTCTTCGATGATGATGAACGACGGCGTGGTCGACGTGAACGAATTCCCTGTGCGGATCGTCTCCGCGCCGTTGGACCCATAGACGGGCCGCGGGCCGAAATAGTTGTTGTCGATGCGGTGATGCTGGTTGTCGGAACCGTTGAGAACGGCGGTGACGGTTACGCCTTCGTTCAGCTTCCCCACGATCGAGCAGTGGTCGAGCCGGTTGCGGTGTCCGTAAAACTGCACCCAGTTGCCTTTGGTCTGGCGGCTCTCGGGGTTGAACGCCTCGATCACGCACTCTGTGACGCGGCAGTCGGTGGCGTGGCGCGTGCCCTGCCGGTATTCGATGACGGTTCCCGTGGGCGAGCAACCGTTGCGGAACCAGAAGCCTGACACCACCAGCCATTTGCCGGCGATCCGCAGGTTCGATTCCCCTTCGAAGATGACTTTTCCGGGGGTTTCGGCCGCTACGACGATCGGTTTGCCCTGCTCGCCGTCGCCCTGCAGGACCAGCCGGATGTTGACATATGTGCCGTCCGCAATGATTATGGAGTCTCCCGGGGCTGCTTTCCGGACGGCTGCCGCCGCTTTTTCCGGGGTCGTGCGGATACTTGCCGCCCGGGCCTCGGGATCCGTCGCCCACAGAGTGATCAGTGCCGACAGGATTGTGACGATCTGTTTGCTTTTCATCTTCGTTCTATAAAGTTGGTTGCCATGTTGCTCCTGTAGTTGCTGGGGAGGGTATGGTGCGGGTCCGCTCTCCGGTGGGTTCGTTCGCGCCGGGCGTTTTGTTCTGTGGGCGAGCGATGCCCCGGATGTCCGTGGCGACGTAGGCGAACCCCCGGATTTTGCCGTAGAGCGTCGCCTTGTCCGCAGGCAGAAGGTAAAGCTCTCCGTCGCGGATCAGGTCGAAACGCTCTGTGCCGTCGACACCACCTCCTGTGAGACCGGTAACTGTCACGCCGTGGAAATGATTGGCTTCCCATACGATCCCGGGACCGTATGCGGCGATTACCGTGACGCCTTCGGGGGGTGTCCCTGCGGCGTTGTTTACGATCAGGTTGCCCGTGACGCGGCTGTCCGTGACGGGCATGGTGCTGGTGCTGTTTCCGATATTGGCCGTGATGCCGCTTTTGCAGTTGACGATCGTGTTGAAAGCCACCTGGGCATCCTTCACCTGGAAATACTCGAACAACTCGGAGTTCTCGACGCCGCGCACGAGAGAGATTGCCGACCGTTGGTTGTTACCGGTCAGCCCTTCAAAATAGTTGTTGAACACCCGGTGGCGTTCGCCGATGATCCGTACGCCGCCCGTGTTGGCCGCGCCGTGCCCGAAAAAGTAGTTTCCGTCGACTGTGCAGCCGTTGCCGTGCCGGAGGGTCAGCGTGCCTTCGCAGCTGTCGAACACATTGTTGCGGTAGGTATTCGCACACGATTTGTTCGAGATGATTTCGACCTCCCCGTTACATCGGAAGAAATAGTTGTCGCAGATTTCGCAACGCCCTTCGGACATCGAAACGGCGCTTGTGCCGATACGGATCATCTCTTGGCCGTTGATTGCCGAACCGTTTTTCTGAAGCGAGAAGGGATGGGTGAAGTAATTACCGCGGATGCGGTGGTTGGGAATGACCTGCGGATCGATCCATACGACCAGAAGCGAGCCGAGGACCTTTTTATCGATAAACGAACAGCGGGTCACCTCGTTATCGTGGCCATAGATCGATACCCACTTTATGTCCTTGTCCTTATTTTCGGGAAGTCCCGAGCCGCTGAAGATACAGTCGTCGAGGCGCGAACGGACAGCGTGTTTTTTCGCCGAGGTCCGGAAGTTGAATACTGCGTCGCCGGCAACGACATCGCAGTCCTTGAAATAGAGCCCTGAAACCGTGATGTCGGAACCGCCTATCGATAACGATGATATGCCTGTGAGTACGACACTGCCGGATTTCTCGGCGCGGATCAGGACGGGCTTTTCCGCTGTTGCGTCGATGTCGATCTTTACCGGCAGGTCCTGGTACGTGCCGTTGCGGATGATAACGATGTCTCCGGGCTTTATTCCGGCTTCGTCGAAAGCCTTCTGGCTCCATGCGATCGTATGCGTCTTTTTATGCGGTCTGTTACCCGGCTCATCGGCCTGCGCCGTGTTTGCACACGACGCAGACCCGACAAGCATCAGGCCTATTAACCAAACCCGGGTTTTCATTTCGCAGTAGTTGTATCGGTAACTGGAGTGCGCTGCCAGTAGACGTCGAAGGTGGCGTTGTTCTGTCGTCCGCTCTCAACGGTTTTATCCTGCACCAGTTTGGTGATATGGATGAACCCGAACTTGCAGATGTTTTCCGTGTCCGCTTTGAACGTTTCCCAGTTGGGTTTGAAATACATGACGAGGACTACCGTGCCGGGATCGATGTCCACCGTCTCGGTCGCGTTCGTGAGCGTCGGGGCCCAGGGACGATGGTTGGTCGCCGAGGTGGCCTTGAACGCTCCGAATTCGCCGTTGGGAATATTCGACCAACCATCTTCGCTAGCGGCTCCCGTTTTCGTCAGGTCGATGTCGTCGAGTAATGCGGGCGTGAAGTCGCTGCTTGAGAACGTTCCGCCCTTGATTTTGTCGATGATGACTTTTTCGGCCGGATTCATCTCGCAGAGCGTGCGGTAGAGGATGATCGGCGTTCCGTAGATGCTGGCCGAGAGGTCCGGGTTAGAATTCTTGAAATTGGAGATACGGTTGTTGTTGTTCGCAGGTCCGTAGAAGTAGCATCCCGAACCGAGGTATGCAAAGAAGATATAGGGCTTTACCGCGTAATACTGTGCTGCAGTTACGGATGCGGCGAGTTGGTTCTTGGCGCTGCAAACCGCTCCGTTCAGGCTCATGGTCAGCGGATCTACACTCGTCGCGAAATCGGCAGCGGCGTAGGTATCCCCAGTGTCGAGGCAGAAGAAGTGATTGAGCTTCGACGTCGAATGTGCGTTGAGGTTGGCATTTTTCCAGGTGTAGAACGAGGGAACGAAAAATGTGAAGTTGTCGTCTACGTCGAGTATTTCAGTGCCGTTCAGCGAGAAAAATCGGAGTTTCCTCGTGTTGTTTCCGTCCGTGAATGAAGGATCGTCGGCTACCCGGAAGGTCAGCGACTGTCCGTTTTCGGGCTGTCCGGTGATACGGGCTTCGACATCACCGATCGTGACTTTCTCGACCAAATGCAGGAACATTCCCTCCGCCGTGACCTCGCTGCCGGTGACGATGTCGGTTGTCGGAGAGAGCGACGTCACCTGCGGAACCAGGCGAACGATGTGGATGCCGTTCTTTTGAAACGTGATTTCGGACGAGCCGTCGTAGTAGGCGAACGTGATGTCGGCAGTGGATTCGCGCAGGTCTGGAATTTTCACGATGAGTTCCGTCGGACTTTTTTCGACGATCAGCGTCTCTGTCGTGTTGAATTTCACACTCTGTATGGCATCGAGTCCGGAGCCGAAAAAGACAGCCAGTTCACCGACGGTATAGGTCGGCGGATAGGTCGTAATGGAGGGTGTGGGATAGGTGTAGGTAAATTTTTCGGTGCTTTGTACGGCGCAGTCCGCGTTTTCGAGCGTGATGACGCCCGTACTTCCCGCCGAGGTGGTCTGCAAGACTATTTCATTCACCGAAATCATGTGTTTGACTGCAACTTCGCCGCCGTTGATTTTGGCGGACCGGATGCTGCCCAGACCCTCCCCCTTGACCGTGATCAGCGTTCCGACAGGGCCGGACGAGGGACTGAACGAATTGATGACCGGCTCGGGCTGGCTGTAGCTGTCGATCCGGAGTTCTTCGTTACAGGATGCCGTCAGGAGCGTTGTCCCTGTCAGCATGCACAGATAAGCAAATATCTTTTTCATGTTGGGTCTCTTTTAATATCCGTAATTCTGGGTCAGCTCCGGGTTGATGTTCATGACATTCAGCGGAATGGGTAGTACGGTCTGCCACTCGACTATCGTGGGTTTGTAACTGTTGGGCAGGTTGGTGTATATGTACTCCTGGTTGTAATACTCGGTGATGCGCTGTACGGCGATTCCCCATCGGAGCAGGTCGAACCAGCGCTGGTTCTCGAAGGCCAGTTCCAGGCGGCGCTCGTTGCGGATCGCCGTGCGGAAATAGTAAGAATTAGCTTTCTTGCCGGCTTCGAGCGGTTCCAGGCCGGCTCTTTCGCGGATCATGTCCACGTATTTCGCCGCTTCGGCCGTAGGGCCTTCCAGTTCGTTAGTTACTTCGGCGTAGAGCAGCAGCACGTCGGCCAGGCGGATCACGGGCCAGTCGCTTTCGCCGTCATTGACGGTCTCGACGGGCGAGAGGTATTTCTTTACGAAACGGCACTGTGTGGTTTCGTCGTCGTCGACCCATGTGTTGCTCTGTGCGTTGTAGTACTTTTCGGCGAGCGAAACATCCTTGCGCTTGTCGTTCGGATTGGCATCGAATGCGTTTATTATGCTTGTGGACGGGTAGTTGTATGATCTTCCAGAGCCGTTTATAACGTTGGTCCCGCTGTTTGCCGGGGCGAATTCGTTGCCGAACGGCGATCCGATACCGAGGTTGCCCGCCTTGTAGCGTATCGCGAAGATAATCTCCTTGTTCATCTCGTTCGTGATGTTGAAAATATCGGCGAAAGGGACCAAATCGGATGCCGATTGCGGATTGCCTGCGGCGGTGATGACCTCTTCGAGCAGCGGTTTGGCCTTGGCATATTCGTCGGAACCTACCAGGTAACGGGTCATGTAAACTTTGGCGAGCAGCGCTTTGGCGGCTGGTAGGGTGATGCGGCCAAGCTCTTCGCCGCTGCGTACGTCGGGTAGCATGTCGTTTTCGACGATCTCCTTCAAGTCATTCATGATCAAGTCGTAAATGGTCTCGGGGTTGGATCGCTGCATATAGCGGGCTTCGTTGGCTGTGATGGGCTTGGTGACGAGGAACACGCCGCCGAACAGTCGTACGAGGTTGAAATAGTGGTAGGAGCGGATAAACATTGCTTCTGCCTTGTACTGTGCGCGCAGGTCGGGGTCGTCGACAACCGCGAAGTCGCGGATGACCATGTTGCAGCGTTCGATGTTGTGGTAATTGCCGGCCCAGTATTCGTCCACGAGGTAGTTGATGGGCTGAATGGTGGATAGGTCGAGCTGGCGTATCACGTCGAAGATCGCCGTAGTCGACGTGCGTGCGTAGATACGCGTGTTGTCCGAACGAAGTTCCGTCATCGCCCATTCGCGGTAGAGGGCTTCCTGCATGCCGTTGTAGCAACCTACAAGTGAGGCGTACAGCTCTTCGGTGTTTTTGTTGAAATTGTCGGCGGAGATGTTCGACTCGTGCTTGAGGTCGAGGAAATCGCTGCACGACCCGAGTGCGAAGGCCGCAAGGGCTACTATCAGTATTTGAATGTTTTTCATCGTTCGTCAGTTTAGAAGTTGATGTCAATTCCGGCGGTAAACGTCATAATCATCGGGAACGAACCGCGCTGATAGCCCGAAATAAGCGTGTCATTATAGGGGCTGGAGGTGTTGCGGTACTCCGGATTGATGCCCCTGTAGCTTTTGGACATGATGAACAACAGGTTGTTTCCCGTTATGAAGACGCGGAGGCTCTTGAGATGGAGTTTTTTCGAGACGCTCTGGGGCAGCGTGTATCCGATGGTCACGTTGCGCAGCGCGGCGTATGAAGCGTCTTCCACGTCGTAGTCGGTGTTGATCCAGGGCACACCGTAGGTGGTCGGAGTTTTCCCGTCGCCGACGTGCTGTTCGCTTACCCAGCGTTTGTGGATGTTGTATTTCTCGTTGCGGATCTGCATGTCCTTGTAGGTGGCGTCGGCATTGATCACATCGCCGCCGTGAACGCCCTGGAACAGAATCTGCACGTCGAAATCCCAGATCTTGAACGTGTTGGTGATTCCCCACGTGAAGTCGGGATAGGGATTTCCGATAACGGTCATGTCCTTGTCATTGAGTTCGCCGTCCTTGTAGGTGTCGACCACCTTGAGACCGCCGACGCGGTCGATGTTGGTCGAGAATTTGGGCCCGGCATCGAGTTCTTCTTGAGTTTTCCAGATGCCGTCCGTCTTGTAGCCGTAGAACTGGATGGCCGGACCGCCCACGATGTTGATGTAACGCTCCTTGCTGTACCCTTCCTTGATCATCCGGGCTTCGCCGCCGAGATCGAGCAGGCGGTTGCGGTTGAGCGAAAAGTTGACAGATGTATTCCACGTGAAATTCTTCTTGGTGAAATTATAGGTGTCCAGCGTCAGTTCGATACCTTTGTTGCGTACCTTGCCCTGGTTGGTCCAGTACTGCGTGTGTCCTGTGATTGAGGAAGCCGTGCGCAGGAAGAGCATGTCGCGCGTGGTCGAATAGTAGTAGTCGAAGACGACGTTGATACGATTCTTGAACAGGCTCAAATCCACTCCGAAATCGAATTCCTGGATTTTGGCCCAGCCCAGATCGGGATTTCCGATTAGCGAGCTGATGTTTGCGAGACCGGGAGCGGCAGTCCCGGTTCCCTCGCCGAACGAATAGAGCGCACTGTAAAGCAGGTTAGTCGTGGCATTGGCCGAGAGGCTGTTGTCGCCCGTTGCGCCGAAACTGCCCCTCAGTTTGAGCGCGGAAATGGCTTGAACATTCTTCATGAAGTTCTCCTCGCTGACGCGCCAGCCTACCGAAACGGAGGGGAAATAACCCCATTTGTTGTTCGATCCGAAATACGAATCGCCGTCGGCGCGGATGGCGGCTGAAACGAGATAGCGGTCCTTGAACGCATAGTTGATGCGACCGAGAAACGACAGCAGGTTGTGTGCGGGAATCTTTTCGGTCGAGGTGAGTTTGTTGCCGTTGTCATCGATGACCTTGAACGAGGTTGCGGCGCTCAACGTCTTGATGTAGTCGTTGGGGAATCCGGTTCCCGCCAATTTGACGATTTTTTGTTTGGCCTGTTCGGCGGAAACGCCTGCCATGACGTTCAAATCGTGGTTGCCGGTCTTTTTCATGTAGGTTAGCGTGTTGTCTGTCGTCCAATTTGTGCTGAAGGTGCTCAAGAACGATCCTTCGCTGGGTGTCCCGGGTTTTGTGGCGTCCTTGCTGCGGTAGCTTTCACGGGTGTTGTAACGTGTCGTGATGCTGTTTGCCGTACGGAATACGAGGTCCTTGGTGATTTTCACGTTCAGATAGGCGTTTGCAGACATCTGGTATTGCTGGCTCTCGTTCGAGGAGCGATCCATAACCGATATAGGATTGTGGTTCTGCGAATTGTAAGGGTTGGCTTTCTTGTAAGCTGGCTCTCCGGTTTCGGGGTCGATTTCGCCGATCGGGTAGATTGCAGTGCCGGTGTTGAAGTGTGCAGGTTGGGCGTAACTCCCGACAGGCTGGCCGGTCAGCTCGGATGTGAACTGGTTGTGGCGGACCGGAATCCATTGCGGGAAACGCATGAAGTCCACGAAGTTGTTGGTGGGGCGCTGCGATTTCGAGTATACCATCGAGATGTTCGTACCGATGCTGACTATTTTGCTTAACTCCACATCGAGACGCGAGCGCAGGTTGAACTTGTTGTTGAAGTTCTGCTTCATGAGTCCGTCGTCGAGGATAAAGCCTCCGGATACGGTATATTTCAGGTTCGTGCGGCCGCCGGAGATGTTTAGCTGGGCATTCGTCGTCATGGCGACGTCGCGCAGGGCCAAGCGCTGCCAGTCGGTAGCTCCGAGGTTGCCTTCCAGCCAGGCTGCGGCGAGGTCGTTGTCGGGTACAACTGCTCCGCCCAGTTCGCGTTCGCGTTGGAGGATGCCGACATAGTCGGTGTAGTTCATCATCGGATGCAGTTTGTATGGCTCCTTGATACCGGTGTAGACCGAAACGGCGTAACGGGGTTTCATGGCCGAACCTTCCTTGGTCGTTATGATGATGACGCCGTGTGCCGCGCGCGATCCGTAGATGGCTGCCGAGGAGGCGTCTTTCAGAATCTCGATTGAAGCGATGTCCGAAGGATTAATCATCTGCAAGCCGTCTTCCATGACGAAATTGTCGACCACTACGAGCGGTCCCGAGCCGGTATTGAGCGCGCCGCTTCCGCGTACGCGGATTTCAGGAGCAACTCCCACTTCCGAGGTGGTGTTCTGAATCGTGACGCCCGAGAGGCGTCCCTGGAGGGCTGTTGTGATGTCCGATGTCGGAACGTCGAGTACATCCTGCGGATTGAATTTGGTGATTGCGCCGGTCAGGTGCGACTTGCGCTGCACGCCGTAACCGACTACAACGAGTTCTTCGACTTCGATTGCGGTCTTTTTGAATGTGGCGTCGAGCCTGGTTTGGCCTTCGGCCACCGGAATCTCAAGGGTTTCGTACCCGATAAAAGAGAATACGAGCACGGCGTTTTTACCTGTGACATGGATTGTATACGTGCCGTTGGAGTCGGTCGTGGTCCCGTTTGCAGTCCCTTTGACCAGGACGGTTACGCCGGGCACGCGTCCCGATTCGTCGGAGACCGTGCCGGATACCTCACGTGTTTGGGCTTTTGCCTGGAAGCTTTGCGACAGCATTGTGACGGCAAATGCGAAACTTATAAGTATAGTTTTTGTCATTTTGCGGACTTTTTAGGATGGTGGCGAATGGGTTCTACCGAATTACGAGTGACGCACTTTCTTTATCCACATAGAGCGTCACGTCTTTATGGGTGCGGAGAATCGATGCGGGGCAGGTCGTACGGATGGGACCGTCGCACGTAGCCCTGATGGCTTCGGCTTTGGCTTTGGAGGGTACGATCGCGTAGAGTTTGTCCACATGCAGTAGTTCGGGGATCGTAATGGTGAGAGCGTGGGTGGGCACTTCGCCGAGGCTTTTGAAACAGCCGTCGTTGATCTGCTGCTTGCGGCACTCGGGGGCGAGGTCGACGATCTTCACGGACTCGGGATCGTCGAAAAACGCCACGTGGGGATCGTTGAACGCAAGGTGCCCGTTTTCACCGATACCGAGGAACACGATGTCGGCGGGCATCTGTTTGAGCAGTGCAGCGTATCGGCGGCACTCCTCTTCCGGGTCCTGTGCCTGCGGGTTCATGTAGTGGATGGACTTGGGCGTCACTTTGGAAAAAATGCGGTCTTTGAGGAATTTCCCGAATGCCTGGGAGGCATCGGGATCGATGCCGATGTACTCATCCATGTGGAATGCATTGATGCGGTTCCATTCGATTTCATGCGTGAGCAGCGCAGCTAGGAATTCGTTCTGGGAGGGTGCAGAGGCGAAAATGATGTTGACTTCGTCTTTCCGGGAGAGAAGTTCTTTGATGTACGCTGCGACCTCTTTCGCTGCGACTTCTCCCAATTCGGCTCGTGTGTTGGACATTTTGACTTTCAAACGCCCTTTTGTGAATTCAGTTACCATGGGTTGAAATTTTTAGGTTGGGTGATTATTTTTCGGCTATTTTGGGTTGTTGTCTATTTGTCCGTTATCGTACACGGTAATATTTATATTAAAATTTATGTATTTAATTTGTTGATTTATAGAATAATAATGATTATTTCTCGCGTTTGTATAGATCCGGTATCGATTACAAATTTATCCATTTTTTTCTAAAAAGCAAATATTTCTATTATTTTGTCTAAATAGCGTATTCGATAAAAGCGAGTCGGAGTTTCGTTGTGATCGAGTTTTTTTATACATTTGCACAAATTAATCCCCTGTAGAAATGTCTGCCAATGAAAAATATGCCACAATGGAAGATGTGGCCAGGCTCTCGGGCGTGTCAAAAGGCACGGTCGATCGTGTTTTGCACGATAGGGGCGACGTATCGGAAAAAACAAAGCAGAAGGTTCTGAAAGCGATCAAAGAGGTTGGTTATAAGCCGAATATTTTCGCTTCGATTCTGTCGATGAAGAAAAAGTACCGCATTGTGGCGGTTATTCCCTATTTCCAGAAAGGAGAGTATTGGGAGATGGTTTATGACGGGATTATGATGGCTGAAAGTCAGGGGAAAAGTCTCAATATCGATATTGAGATCGTTTATTACAATCAGTTTGATATCAATTCATTCCGGGCGTCGTGTTCGAACACGATGGCACTTGAGCCAAATGGAGTGCTCATTGCACCCATTTATAAGGAAGAAACCACGAAATTGGTTCGGGAACTCTCGAAATCGGATATTCCGGTGGTTTACATCGATACCCGGCTGGAAAATACGGAGTACCTCGCTTATTACGGCATGCCGCTTTACGAGAGCGGTTATCTTGCCGCCCACCTGCTGCTCGGCTCGATGAAGAAGTGCAACGTGGTGAATTTCAATATCGATAGGGGCGACGCTCCGCCCAATGATTCGATGCTTAACCGCCATCGGGGCTTTCTGGCCTATGTCAAAGATCATGATATAGACTGCGAAGTGTATGATTGTACGATGCAACCGAATGACTTTCTGTACAACATTCAGTTGTTCGACCGTTTTTTTCGGGAAAACCCGCACATATCCCATATCATTACCTTGAATTCACGGGCTTACATGATTGCGGAATGGATGGAGATTCGGGGCGTTAAAGACAAGGTGTTGCTGGGTTTCGACATGCTGAAGAAGAATCTGGAGGGGCTGCGGAAGGGATATGTCTCGACGCTTATCGCCGAAAAAACCTCTGTGCAGGTGCACCAGGCCATGGGTGCGATTATGGATTACCTGATTTTCCGGAGGAGACCTGCGTTAAAAGACAATTATGTTTCCATGGACATCCTTAATAAATACAATGTTGATTTCTATGTGACCGGGAGCGGTAATAATTCGGTGCTGATCGGCAGTGGTTTCGAAACTGAATAACAGGCGGAACTTCTGCGTTTTGTTTTTATAGGCCCGTTATCGATAACGGTCGTAAATTGTCTTTCCGGGCGGCTGTTTCTCTGGAAATATCCATACCGTTTTCAAAGTTGGCATGAAGGCGCTTTTCGAAAAAGAAAATGCGGTATGCGCTGTGTGGCGAACTTTCGATCAGAATGTATAGGCGACGCGCAGGTAACCGTAACGGCCCAGGTAGGAGGTCGTGGAGGTGACGACGTAGTCCGTGTCGAAACTCGTGGTGGCGTAGTCGGGGCGGTTGAGGATGTCGATGACGCCCACCGAAACACCCAGCCGGTTCTCCTTGCCGAACTTGCGCCCCGCCGAGGCGTTGAGGATCACGTTGTGGCGCGTGAGCGTGTGCGAGCGGCTGTTGCAGTAGAATTCGTAGAGCGTGCCGACCGACCCGAAATACTTGCCGAAGCGCAGGTCGACACGCGCCGTGAGCTGTTCGCGCAGCTCCTGCGAGGTCTCCTTCTGCGTGGTGTAGGAACTCATCGAGGTGTTGGAGCGGATGTTGATTTTGATCTTGCTCGAAAAGCCCGAGTCGAAACCGAAGCCGAAGCCGAGCGAATGTCGGACCGAGTGGAAGAGGTCGTCGCCGGTGAAATAGGGCGTCTGGTTGAAGCCGTAGTTCACCGAGACGTTCAGGGTCGAGCGCAGCGGGTTGATCTGCTGTGAGTAGGAGATTCTGCCCCCGAGGTTGTAGTTGCCCCCGACGTTGGTCTGCGAGGTGAGCTGCGCGCCCTTCTGCGCCGTGTAGTCGTATCGGGGCAGGTAGGTGTCTTCGAGGAAGAGCGTGCGCCGCGAGGCGATGTAGTTGAAGGTGTAGCTGCCGTTGAGCTGCACGCTGAAGGAGAGTGCCTTCTTGACGTCGGTGAACTGGAATCCCGCCGATCCCGAGAGGTTGTTCTGCAATTTGAGATCGGGGTTTCCGGCCTGCAGCGAAAGGGGGTTGGTGGCGTTGAGGGTCGAACGCAGCGATTCGAGCGGGATCATCTGCGGAAAGGAGGCCAGGTTGAACGAAAAACGCCGCCGCGACTTGCCGACCGAGAGGTAGACCGTCGGGTTGAGCTGGAAGAACAGCCGCGGGAAGCGCTCCTCCTTGGGGAAGCGTTCGCTGCGGGCGATGTCGTAGAGCACTCCGCCCAGTCCGGCCATCATCCAGACGTCGCCGCTCCGGTATTGCAGTCTGGTTTGCAGGCTGTGCGTGTAGGTGTCGGTCGTGTAATGGTAGGAGTTGACCGTGTCGACGACACCCTGCGGGTCGGAGAGGAAATCGACCGCCAGCTGTTTCGAGCGGGCGTAATCGCGGCTGAAGCCGTATGAGGCGTTGAACGAACCCTTTTTGCCCAGTTTGTAACGGTAGCCCAGATTGGCGCCGAACGAATAGCTGCGGCTGTCGCCGTCGTTGCGCAGTTTGACCTGCAGGCCGGGTGTCGAGGCCGTCGTGTCGACCCGCCAGCCGTCCCGGTCGCCGGGTGCGTATTTGCCCGAGACGTTGAACGACAGCGTCGACCGCTCGGAGATGCGTGTGTGGTAATAGACATTGACGTTCAGCCGGATATTTCGGTTCTCGGAGTCGCTGTTGAGGTTCGTCCGGGTCTTTTCGTCGTCGATCCGCTGCTGCGTGCGGTTGTGCCCGGACGTGGAGCCGTCGTCGATCGAAAAGGAGGTCATGGTCCCGAAAACGTTCTTCTTCCGCTGGATGTTGACGTAGTTCGAGATCTCCGCCGAAAGCGATTTCAAGAGCGATTCGTTCCGGCTCTCCTCGCTGCGCAGGGCGTAGGCCTCGGTCGGGAAGTATTCGGTCTGCGAGAATCCCGTGCTGCTCTGGCGGCTGCGCCCGAACCGGACGCTGGTCGAGACGTTGGTGGAGTCGCCCCGGCGCAGGGTGTAGTCCGCCTGGGCGTCGGTCTGTTTCGAGGGGGTTGTCTTCGAGTTGAACGAGACGCCCTCCCCCTGCCGGATGTTGTCCTTCGAATTGGAGGCTTCGAGGCGCCAGTTGCCCTTCTCGGTGTTGCGATAGAAGCTCCCGGCCTCGGAGTGGCGGATTTCATGCCGGCCCGAGTAGTCCCTTTCGAGGCTCGCGCCGAGCGTTCCCTCCAGGTTGCCGCCCTGGATGTAACCGCGCTTCGACTTGGTTTCGACGTCCATCACCTTCTCCTTTTCGGCCGTGTTGTCTCCCAGGCGCTTTGCCTCGGGGCTGAAATCCTCGTAGACCCGCACGCTTCGGACATCCGAGGCTTCGAGGTCGGTGAGGGCGTAGGAGGTTTTCGTGCCGAAGAGGTTTTTCCCGTCGATCAGCACCCGTTTGACCTCTTGTCCCTCGGCGTAGATTTTGTTGTCCTTGATCTCGACCCCCGGCAGCTGTTTCAGCAGCTCCGCGAAACGGTCGTCGGCCATGGTTTTGAACGATCCCGCGTTGTAGACCGTCGTGTCGCCCCGGAAGACCATGGCGACCTGCTGTCCGACGACCACGACCTGCGCGATCGACTGTTCGTCGACCTCCATCTTGACCTCGATCCGTCCCCGGAATCCGGTATTCCCGTAGCGCTTTTTAAACGGTTTGTAGCCCACGTAGGTGACCTCCAGATCGACCGAGTCGCGGAAAATCCGGTCGCAGCGGTAGACGGCCATGATGCGGTAGAAATCCTCCTTGACGGTCGTGCCCCGCAGCGTGTCGGTCTTGCTGATGATCGAGACCGTAGCGCCCAGCAGCGGGTCGTGCGTCTCCTTGTCCTCGACCATGACGATCGTGCGCGCCGACCGGCCGAAGTTCATGAGATGGGTGGAGACGGCGAAGGATTGGAGCGCATGATTCCCCGCCGGGTGTGCGGAGGGCATGCCGACAAACCCGAAAAGGGCGAGAATCAATAGTATGTAACGCGTCAAACCGGGGAGTGAAGGTTTATTGGCCGCAAGATAACAATTTCCGTCCATAGTACAATCGGTCTGCGGGAAAGAAATTTCGGCCCGGAAGGGGTGTTTCGGATCGAAACCGCATGCGGGAATCCGGTTAAACATTGTCGCGATATGGCGCAGGATGCGTCCGGATTGTAACTTCGGTTAAATTCATAGCCTGAAAAGGCATTCGGAATGGCGTTTTTTTCTTACCTTGCGGGACAAGACCCGTCTTGAATCAAATGACACTGGCATGAGGAAGAGTGGATTGACCCGCCGCACGGCGACCGCCCGGATCAGCGTTCCGGACCATGCCGACGAACTCCCCGCCCGGGTTCCCCCCCCCGCGGGAATCGCCGTACCCTCTGTTGACAGCCGCGTATTTTGCGATGTCCGACAGTTGCGCCATGCAGCTGTCGGAAGTCGTTATTGTGTCCCCTGACCGGTAAAATCCCCATTTCTCGGGATTGCCGTCTGTCGGGCGGTTCTCTATCTTTGCCCTTCAGAAACGAACGATATTCTTACTATTCACATAACCCTGTTTGCCGTGAAGAAATTTTTACTCATGCTTTTATTGGCGGGCTTCTGCATTCCGCTGGGTGTGCAGGCCCAGGCTCCGAAAAAGGTCTCCATCGAGGGAACCGTGACGGAGTACAACACGAAGGAGCCGATTGCGGGCTGCGTGGTTTCCATCCCGACGCTCGAGCTGTGGGTGGTGACCGATGCCAAAGGCCGGTTCCGGATGCCGTCGGTGACTACCGGCAGCTACACCATCGAGGCGACCTGCCTGGGCTACGAACCCCTTTCGTATAAGGTGACGATCACCGCTTCGATCGGGGCGCTCTCGCTGCGCCTCAAAGAGTCGAGCCTGCAACTCAACACCGTGACCGTAACGGCCCAGCGGGGCCGCAGCATCAACTCCTCGTCGACGATCGACCGGCAGGCGATGGACCACCTGCAGGCCACCTCCGTCAAGGACGTGATGCAGCTGCTGCCGGGTGTCGTGACGTCGAATCCCGATCTCACGAGCAGCTCCTATAACTTTATCGGTATCCGCGATCTGAATCCCAACATGACCTCCGTAGAGACTTTGGGCGTCAATTCCAGTACGGTCGGTATTTACGTTGACGGGGCGTCGGTGAAAAACGACGCTTCGCTGGTAGGCGAAAAGGCCACGGGCTTCGGGCAGCCGGTGAGCAAGGGAATCGACATGCGTACGATCTCCACTGACAACATCGAGTCGGTGGAGGTGGTCCGGGGCGTGGCTTCGGCCGAGTACGGCAATATGAGCGCCGGCGCCGTGATCGTCAAGACCAAGCAGGGCCGCACACCCTACGAGGTGCGTGTCAAGGCGGTTCCCAACACCAAGGCCGTGGCGCTGACCAAAGGCTACGCGCTGGGACCCGATAAGGGTTTCCTCAATGTGGGGCTGGACTATGCCAATGCCATGAAGGACATCCGCACTTCGAAGGACGCCTATGACCGCGGAACCTTTTCGGTGAACTATTCCAACACCTTCAACCGCGACCGTACGCCGTTCCAGTTCAATGCGAAGGTGAGCGGCTACCTTTCGAAAGGCACGAGTAAGCCCGATGCCGATGACCTGTCGCAGGACGAGCGCAAGTTCCTCGACGACAAGAGCCTTTCGCTCAACCTGAATGGCTCGTGGCTGCTCAACAAATCGTGGATCACCTCGCTGAAATATGTCTTGAGCCACACCATGACGCGCGAATACGCTCGCAACAAGGCACTGTCGACCTTCGTCGGCGTTGCCAATCCCGGGACGACCGAACCGGGTGAAGGTTTCGTGGAGTTCACGCCTCACGATTACATGAGCGACATCCGCAACTTGAGCATGGCCTATTACACCAATGCCAAGCTGATGGCCGAGGTTTCGGGCCGCTACGGCAAGGTCTACAACAAGGCGATGCTCGGTGCCGAGTGGAGCAATTCGGGCAACACCGGCAAAGGACAGTATTACGAGGGCGTGCGTCCCATCCAGTTCCGTCCCCAGCCGTTCAGCGATATCCCCTTCATGAACCAGGTGGCCGTTTTCGTCGAGGAAAAGGTCACCCTGCCGGTCGGCAAGACTTCGCTCACGTTGCAGGCCGGAGGGCGTTTCACCTATCTGGCAACCGATCGGCTGAATGACAAATGGGCCGTAGATCCGCGTTTCAACCTCAAATACACGATCATCAGCAATCGTGCGCCGAAAAAGGTCCGCGAACTGTCGCTGCGTGCCGGTTGGGGCATTCAGACCACGCTGCCGGGCCTCTATACGCTCTATCCGTTCGCATCCTATATCGACAACTACTCGCTGCGTCTGCCTGCCGCCGGTGAGCGGCCTGCCATGGAGGCATGGACGACCGAGGTGACGACGGCCGAGGAGTTGAGCAACCGTGACCTGAAGATGCAGTACAGCAAGAACTTCGAGGTCGGCGTCGACTTCGAGATGTTCGGCATCAAGGGAAGCATCGCTTACTACAATGAAAAGATGCGAAACGGTTATTCCACGATGTATACCCCCGGCGTATACTCTTACCGGGAGTATAATTATTCCGGTGCGGAAACCCCGGTCTACATCGATGACCCGAATAATCCGGGGCAGAAGGTGTTGGGAGTCAACGGTGAACCCCTCGACTACGAGACGGTCACCAAGTTCAAACGCATTGCCAAACCCGGCAACAACAACAAGTACGACAAGCAGGGCGTCGAGTACACGTTCGATTTCGGGCAGATCCGTGCGATCCGCACCTCGATCATCGTCAACGGCGCCTATATGCAGATGAAAAATATGCCGGACGTCGGCGTGAAGCAGCTTTTCGATCTCTCCTATAACTCCGGAAAAATACAGATCAATGGGGAAAACGTCTATAATCCCGTTTATGGAGGATATGACGGCGGAAAGAGCTTACAGGGCACAGCGATACGCAAGCGGTTCAATTCCAACTTCAGTTTTATCACCCATATTCCCAAACTGCGCCTGATCACCTCGCTGACGGTCCAGTGCGTGTGGCTCGACCGCAGCCGGAGTTTCAAGAACAGCGGAGTTTATTACGAAGATGCCGAGGGCAACAAGATTTACGATTTCGAAGGACAGGTCGACGGTACGCTTTACAAGGACCCCGATTGGTATATGGATGCCGCAGGCAACGTGCTGCCGTTCGATCCCAGCCTGTATGACGGGGAGCTGGGCAACGCTTTTCAGATATACCGGACGACGTCGACCAATTCGAGCCTGTTCGTGCAGAACTCGTTCAAACCCTATTTCATGGCCAATATCCGCATTACCAAAGAGATCGGCAATATCGCGCAGATTTCGTTCTACGCCAACAACTTCACGAATTCCCGTCCCAAGATGAAGTTGCAGAGTACGGGCAGTTACCGAATGGTCAATACCGAGATGTATTTCGGTGCGGAACTCAAACTCAAATTCTAAACGCCGCAGACGATGAAAAAGATTTTAACCTGTATTTTACCCTTGGCGGCCGCCTTTCTGTTGAGCGGCTGCCTGAAAGACATGAAGGACAGCGAACTTTTCGAGGGCAGCAAGGAGGTCGAAGTGAGCATTACGCTGCCCGAAGCGCTGGCTGCCGAGCCGAAAAGCGATTTCAAGGTCATGCTGCGAAATTCGAAGACGGGTGTTGTCCTGACGTCTGTGACCGATGCGCAGGGCGTGGCGCGCCTCGAAGCCGAATACGGCACGTACAGCGTAATCGTGAGCAAACAGATCGAGGTGGAAGGGGCCGTCAAGATCCTGTCGGCCTCGCAGAATATCGTGCTGTCGCGCGACGACAAGCAGGTCGAAACGCTTGCCGCCGAACTTACCGCCGCGAATAAGGGAACCATTATCCTGAAAGAGGTCTATTTCCACCTGGCCAAGACGCCGAGCGGCGCCAATTACAATTACGATCAGTATTTTACGCTCTACAACAATTCGGACAAGGTGCAGTATCTCGACGGCATCGGTCTGGGCACGCACTCCACCTATAACTCCAACGCCAAACGGATTTACGTGAAATCGTGGCTGGGCGACGACAATACCGATCCGCGCGATTCGGTTCCCATCAGTGCTTTCGGATTCAATTTCCCGGGTAAAGGAACGGATCATCCGCTTCAGCCCGGCGAAGAGGTGGTGATCGCATTGAGTGCGATCAACCATACGGGTGCTATGACGACTGTGCCTGTAAATTTGGCGACGGAGAACACCTGGGCCATGTGGATTCCGGCGTTTAAAGGTCAGAAGACTCCGGAAGTTCCCGAGGAGCGAAGGTTGAATCCCTATTGTCAGCAGGGGCTGGGAACCGCATTTACGATTTCCCGGACTTCTCCGACGGTCGTCATCTATCGTATCGAGGGAAGCGCCGAGGAGTATGTGAAAGACGGGGTCAAACTCGGAGAGCCGGGCGGACACATGATCTCCGCGCCGCCGGCATACACCGGTAAAATATATTCCATCATGATTCCCAAGGAGTGGGTTTACGACGGAGTCGAATTCCGCATTGCCGAAAACGAGGTCCCGCGTCTTTGTCCGGAGATCAGTCTCCAGGCTCTCATGATCACTTCGGGAATGGGTTCGGGCATCTCCTACATCCGTAAAGTCGACGAAGAGGCGACGGCTGCCGCCGGACATACCGTTTATCAGGATACGAACGACTCTTCGCAGGACTGGATGATGATTCCGCGGCCGACTCTTTACAAGGGCAATTAACTCAAAACGAAACAGATCATGAGAATCAATACGATATATGCGGTATTCCTGGCAACGGCCGTAATGGCATGCACGGCGTCGGCGCAATCAGCCCGCGGGGAGAACCTCGAAAAATACTATACGATGGAGCGCATCCGCTCCAAAAGCGGCTGGCTGGTCTCGGACAACGCCGCCGGCCTGATCTTCAACCGTGCTTCGCTCTCGACAGCCGACGTCAGCTACGATTTCGAAGAAGGCGGCCTGCGTAACGTCGGCGACGCTGCCCGGACCCATAAGACGGGCATACAGTCGGAATCCTTCCAACGGTGGGACCGTCTTTCGTTCTACGGCAAACTGGGCTATGACTATACCGCAGGCTCGGACCGCAACTGGGCGGGTAATACACATCTTTATACCTCGCCGATGAACGTGGGCGACTCGGTTCCCGGCAATACGCGCAATGAAACCTATCTGCTGAAAGCCGGAGTGGCCTATCAGATGGGAAATTGGGTGATCGGTCTGCAGGGCGAATACGAGAACCAGAGTCTTGCCAAGCGGCGCGATGCGCGCAACAAGACGACGTACATGCATTTGAGCGTTCGCCCCGGTGTGATGTTCACTTCCAAGACGGTCGATGCGGGTCTGAATTTCACCTACGAACGCACCACCGAAACGGTCAATTACCTCTCTTTCGGAACCAACGAACAGGCTATTCCGCTCTATCTGTTCGAGGGGCTTTGGTTCTATATGGCCGAGCTGGTTCCGTCGGGCAGTAACAGCAATCCGATCCATTACAAAGAGTCGGAGTACGGCGGGGCTGCACAGTTCGAACTGAAGTTCTCTCCCCGGGTGAGCCTGTTCAACCAGTTTTCGGCGATATATGGTAAGATGGAGCGTTATTATTTGGAAGAGGATGAACATTTGGGCGACAACGACCGGTTAACTTACCGCTATCTGGGCGTGCTCAATGTTACGGGGCGTAGTGTGGATCAGCGGCTTTCGGTCGATGCTTCGTGGGGAGACCTGTTGAAATACAACAATATTCAGGAGTTGGCCGTTGATCCGGTAACCAATCTGAAATATTACAAACAGTACGGCCGCTTCCTGAAATTCTCGCAGAAGCAGCGCAGCGTCGATGCCGATTACAAACTCTACGTCAAGCGCAACGAGTGGAGCAGTTCGTGGATCGTCGACGTGGCCTATGACTATTGCAAGACCGAATCGGAATATACGATCTCCCCGGCGCGCTACAACCAGGACCTGCACTATTCGAAGCTGATGCTGGGCGTGACGAAGAACTTCCGGTTCAGCGGCCGCAGCTGGCTCGACGCGACGGTGCGCGGCGGCTATACGTTCGGCGGCGGAACCGAACTGGAGAAGAGCTGCCCCGAGGGGGTGCAGATCGACAACGAGAACTACCGCGCCGACCTGCTGGCCCGGGAGTATGCCTTCCTGACCAACGACCGTCTGAACGGCGAGGCCGGCCTGCGCTATACGCACTGTTTCCCGGCGAAGAAAATGAGCCTGTACGTCGATCTGAAAGGCCGTGCGGCGTGGGGGCGCAGCGGTCTGATGGACGGCAGCCGGCGCGGCGGCCTGTTCGCGGCCGTGGGTCTGAACTTCTGAACCGCGGATCATTCGTAAAAACCCCGCAGGACATGCAAAGTCCTGCGGGGTTTTTGTCGGCGGGGATTCCTGAAAAAGAACGGACCTTTGCCGGGTCCGTTCCTTCGTAGAAAGTGCGGGGCAGGTTATTTCACCAGGCGCATTTCGTCGATCAGCGACCCGGCACCGGCGTATTTGTCCATGATCCACAGCACGAAACGGATGTCGACGCAGACCGTCTTGAAGTTGGTCGGGTGGAAATAGACGTCGCCCGACATCGACTCGCGGTTGCCGTCGAACGCCAGTCCGATCACGTCGCCCCGGGCGTCGAGCACCGGGCTGCCCGAATTGCCGCCCGTGATGTCGTTGTCGGTGAGGAAATTGACGTACAGCCGGCCGTTTTCGCCCCAGCGGCCCCAGTCCTTGCTGCGGATGAGCGAGGACATCCGCTCGTCTACACGGAATTCGTAGTCGTCGGGATTGTATTTTTCGAGGTAGCCGTCGACCGTCGAACGGGAGTCGTAGTGCACGGCGTCCTTGGGCGAAACCGGACCCACGGTTCCGTAGGTGAGCCTCATCGTCGAGTTGGCGTCGGGATATTGGGGCGTGCCCTCCGATTCGCGCATTTCGTAAATGGCGTGGGCGTAGCGGAGTTCCTCCTTGTCTGCGTCGATGCCCGACGCCTCCTCGGCCTGCTTGAGTTTCTCGGCGAAGCGCCGCGAACTGACCGAGTTGGCCATCGCCGCCATCGGGTCGGAGAGGATCTCCTCCGCGGTGCGCGGCTGTGCGAACCAGGCGCAGAGTTTTTCGTAGCTGGTGCAGCAGGTGTTTTCGAACGCGTAGTCGACCAGCGCCGGAACGTCGCCCTTGAAGCGGTCGTAAAGCTGCGGCAGCTGTTCGCCCCACATTTCGCGGGGCACGTTGCCGGTGAAACTCTCCATCATCCGCGTCAGCACCTCCTTGTCGGTGGCCAGGTCGAAGTCCTTCATCATCCGGCGGGTGTTGGACTTCACGCCCGCGAAGTTCTTGTCGCCGTCCTGCACCGAGGCGATGCCGTCGCGCTGCATGCGGTCGACGAGCGTGCCGAGACGGTTGGCCGTCATCATTACGTCGCTCGGGCGAATCCACGTCTCCTGGTAGTAGCACTTTTCGCGCACGGCTTCGGCGCGGGCCTCGTAGCCCTTCTTGAGGTTGGCGAGCAGGTCGCCGTATTCGGCCCTGCGGGCCGGGTCGGCATCGATCCAGGCGGCGAGGCGCGCCTCCTCGGCGGCGCGGATGCCGATTACGTCGTAACGGCGCAGGCAGATGTTCTCCCACTTGGCGTAGTCGGCGTAGTTGCTGATGTTGAAATACTTGTCGCTGTACATCAGCCGCACGTCCGGGTCGGCCTCCATGTGGCGCAGCATGATGTCGAGGCGGTCGCGGCGCGCCTTGATCACCACGGGGTTGGTCACGTGCTCCTTTTCGCGCACGGCGAATGACGACATGTAGCGGTTGGTACGGCCCGGAAATCCGATCACCATGGCGTAGTCCCCGTCGTGGATGCCGCTCGTCGAGACGTTGAGCACCTTGCGGGGCGTGATGGGCACGTTGTCCTCCGCGTAAGCCGCCGGGCGGCCCTTCGCGTCGCCGTAGACGCGGTAGAGGGCGAAGTCGCCCTTGTGCTGGGGCCAGCCCCAGTTGTCCTGCTCGCCGCCGAAGGCCCCGATCTTCACGGGAGGCGCGCCTACGAGGCGCACGTCCTTATAGGTTTCGTAGTAGAACAGCAGGTATTTCTTGCCCTTCCACATCGAAGCGCACTCCACATCGAAGGGGGTGTCCTTGCCGTATTTCCGTTCGAGGATGCCGTAGACCTTGCGCGTCCCGAAGACCCCCAGGCTGTTGGCCTTTTCGAGCGAGTCGCGGATGGCCAGGGCCTCGTCCGTCACGTCGCGGACCTGCCGCAGGAAGGTCACGGTCTTGCCTTTGAGCGGCAGTTCGTCCTTTTGGCGGAGCGCCCAGAAGCCCTCTTCGAGGTAGTTCTTCGCGGGGGTGCTCAGCGAGTGGATGTCGCCGTAGGCCACGTGGTGGTTGGTGATGACGAGTCCCTTGTCCGAAATCACGCTGCCCGTGCCCATGCCGCCGTCGACGGCCACGATGGCGTTGCACAACGCCGGGGACTCCTCGTTGTAAATCTCTCCGGGTTTGAGTTTCAGCCCCTCCTTCTTCATCTGGGGGTAGATCACGTCCCGGAACGTGCTGACCAGCCACATGCCCTCGTCGGCCGACGCCGCAACCGGGAGCAGGGCGCAGGCCAGCAGGTAAAAAATCGCTTTTTTCATAGTCTTCTCGGTTTATCTCGAAAAAAGGGGCTTGCGTATCACAAGCCCCCTGTACGTATTTTGTGTCAGAGCGTGTGCCCTTCGGTTCTGAAGGTGAACTTCGGCTCCTCGTCCTTGAGCGTGCCGTCCTTGTACTTCACGGGCCACACCTTGGCGTTGAGCAGTTCGTTCCAGATCTTCGCATCGTCCCACATCGACTTGACGTAGACGATCCGCAGTACGGGAACCTCCTCGTCGTTCAGCGCCACGTCGAGCCGCGTGATGCCCTCCTTGAGCGAGAGGAAACCGCGGAAGTAGGGGAAGCTGCGCTTGATGAGCGGCTTCTCGATACCCCGGCACTCGACTTCGTAGACGCCCTTGGGATACTTCGCGTCGTCGCCGTAGGTCTCGGTGTTATGCTTGAACGGCGCCGAGAGGTCGCGGGTCTGCTCGAACATCAGGTCGAGGAACTCGCGGCGGCCGATCCTGCCGGCGGCGGGGTCGTAGCTCTTGAGTTGGTAGTGGACCGGAATGACGCGGACCTTGCCGCCGTGGGCCAGCATGTGGGCCTCCTTGACCTCGATCGAGTCGCGGAGCATCTTTTCGGGAATCGCGGCCGACGGGTCGACGTAGAGCGTAACGGCTACCGGGCAGTCGTATTGCGCATCGAAGCCGCAGATGCCGTCGATGTTGTGCAGGATGGCTCCGAAGTAGACCATGTCCATCTTATCGTGGAGTCCCTCGACGCCGATGCGGACCACCGACAGCGAGTCGACGCCGGCTTTCGGCGTTGCGAACTTCATGGTCGTCGGCGAGAAGATCGCCTTGTCGATACTCGTCTCGTCGATCGCCTTGGGATCGTAGCTGATCACCACGGCGTGGCGTTTGACGAACGTTTTCACGCCGTAGACGCCCGGCACTTTCTGCATCTTCGCGGAAAAGGCCTTCGAGCTGCCGAAGCACTTCACCGAGGTCAGCCCCTCGATTTCGTAGGTCTGCATGCCCTCGACCTGCTCGTATTCGCCCCACTTCTCGTCGATGGTCGGAAGCTCCCAGTGGCTGCCGAACCACAGCGCCGCGCCGAAGAGCGCGACGGCCAGGATGCCGGGCAGCCAGCGCAGCGAGCGTTTGCCGCCGACCTGCAGCGAATCTTCGGGGCAGGCCGAGACGCACGTTCCGCAGAGCGTGCAGTCGATGTGCTTCACCTTGTCGAGGTTCTTGATGTCGATCGAATAGGGACATTTGCGGCGGCAGACGTCGCACTTGGTGCACGTGGCCTCGTCGCGGACGATGTGCAGCAGCGGGAAGACTTTGCTCCGCAGGTAGATCATCTCCCAGAGGTAGCCCGCGAGGCAGGCGATGCCCAAAGCCCATACCCAGGCCGAAGCCACGCCCAGCAGCCCGAGCACCCACAGCAGGATGACGATGCACACGAAGGTGACGGTGAATTTGAAGATGTTGCTCAACGCGCCCAGCGGGCAGATGTATTTGCACCAGAACATTTTGACGAAAAAGCTGCCGAGGAAGAGCACCGCAACCGAGATGACGGTCATCCAGACGGTGATCTCGCCCTTGAAGCCCGTGGCGACGGCGTAGTAGGGGTCGAAATTCTTGCAGAAAAGCTCGCTGCTCGACGCCGACATGTAGAATACGTAGAACAGCAGGGCGTATTTGACGGCGCGGAGCAGGCGGTCGGCGATGCTTCCCGGGCGTATTTCAACGCTGACCTTCAGCTTCTTGCCGCCCCTGCCCATCCATTCGCTGACGGTTCCCAGCGGGCAGAGGTAGCCGCAGAAGAGTTTGCTGAAAAGGATCACTCCCACGGCGAGCATGACGCCCACCATGATCTGCGTCATGGACATCGTGCAGGCCAGCGAGTTGTTGACCAGGTAGCTTCCCAGCGCCTGCAGTCCGCCGAACGGGCAGTAGGCCTCCACGTCCGCGGGTTTCTCCCCGAGCGTAAGCCCGTAGACCACGAATCCCACGATTGCCGCAAGCGTGCCCCATTGCAGCAAATTCTTTAACCAATTGCTTTTTCTTTTCATTGTTCGGGTTGTAAATGGTGTGTGTAACGCAAAGGTAGTTATTTTGAAGTGTAATTGATACGCGACGGTTGTTTTTTAGCGCCTCTTGCGCGACTTTTTCGTATATTTGCAGGACTACACTACGTAATTAAGCGAATCCACGATGAAAAAATCCGTTCTGATCCGTGCGGCCCTGCTCTGTCTGCTGGCCGTTCCGGCGGCGGGGCAAGTCCCCGCAGGCCCGCAAGAGAAGATGCCGCTCGACGGCGAGGTGCGGGTCGGGCGCCTCGACAACGGGATGACCTACTACATCCGGCATTACGACAATCCCCGGCAGCGGGCGGATTTCTTCATCGCCCACGACGTCGGCGCCCTGCAGGAGGAGGACGACCAGAACGGGCTGGCCCATTTCCTCGAACACATGGCCTTCAACGGAACGAAGCACTTCCCCGGGAAGGGTATTCTCAACTACCTGGCGGCCAACGGGGTGCGCTTCGGCTACAACGTCAACGCCTACACCTCGCGCGACCGCACGGTCTACAACGTTTCCAACGTGCCGCTGGTGCGCGAGGGGCTGGTGGACTCGCTGCTGCTGATCCTGCACGACTGGTCCTATTACATCGCCTGCGAACCCGGGGAGATCGAGTCGGAGCGGGGCGTGATCCGCGAGGAGTGGCGGCGCGGCAACGACGCCCGTTCGCGCATGGCCCGCAAGTCGGCCGAGGTCGAGTACGACGGGTCGAAATACGCCCGGCGCGACGTGATCGGCGACATGGAGATCGTCAACAACTTCGGGCGGCAGACGCTTATCGACTTCTACCATAAGTGGTATCGTCCCGATCTGCAGGCGGTGATCGTCGTCGGCGACGTGGATGTGGACGCGATGGAGCGGAAGATCCGCGACGTGATGGCGTCGATCCCGAAGGCCGAGAATCCCGCGCAGAAGGAGGTCTACGACATTCCGCAGCGCGACAAGCCCCGCTACGGCCTGGTGACCGACCCCGAGACCAAGGCCGTGGCCGTGAAGCTGATCTTCTACCAGCCCTACCCGTCGGAGGAGGAGCGTGCGACGGTGGGCGCCGTGCGCGGCGAACTGGCGCGCAAGGTCTTCCTCGAAATGGCGCGCGTCCGGCTGGCCGAGGCGGAAAAATGCCCCGAAGCCCGCTACAAACGTGTGGTGGCTGTTCTCGGAAGCCTCGCCACATGCCGGAACACCTTCATGCTGACGGCCCTGCCCAAGGAGCACAATATGCGCGAAGCGTTGGCCGGGGTGCTGACCGACGTGGAGCAGATCCGCCGCTACGGTTTCAGCCGCGAGGAGTTCGAGACTGCACGTGCCAAGGTGGTGCGGAGCGAGAAAGCCGCGCTCGAAAAGTACCGGCTCGCCACGAACACCGACCTGGCCGGGCGTTATGTGGAGCATTTCACGCGCAACGTGCCCTACGTGACGCCCGATGACCGGACGCGGATCGTCGGGGAGCAGCTCGACGCCCTGACCTATGAGGAGGTGAACGGCCTGCGTGCCGGCATGACCTCGCCGGAGGGGATGCTCGTACTCGTGTCGTCGTCCGAGGAGTACAGAGACAAGATTCCCGCGGAGGCGGAGGCTTTCGGCCTGATCGACTCGGTGAAGCACGCGGAGATCGCCCGTCCCGAGCGCCGCGGGAAGTCCGCCGGGCCGCTCTTCACGGAGAAGGTGACGCCCGGAAAGGTCGTCAGGACCCGCAAGGCGCCCCTCGGGGCCGAAGAGTGGACGCTTTCGAACGGCGTGAAGGTCCTCTGGCGCACCGTTCCCGAGGTGATCGGCGTCCGCAAGGTCGCGGTGGCGGCGGTCAGCGAGGGCGGCTTTGCCCGCGACAGCGACGTGGAGGGCATGCACCTGCTTCAGAACTACGTCCGCACGATGGGCGTGAAGGACCTCGACCGCACCGGGATGCGCGACCTGCTTTCCGCTCACGACGCCAACCTGATGGTGACGCTGGGGCGGACTGAAAGCGTCTTTTCGGGAGCGTCCGGCGTAGCCGATTTCGAACTGCTGCTGCAACTGCTGCACCTCTATATCACCTGCCCCAATTTCTCGGAGCAGGCCTACGGCGACTATATTGACCTGGCCCGCACGTCGCTCGGGAAGGAGAAGTCGCCCAAAGCGCTTTTCGCCGAGCGCGCTGACAGCGCGAAATACGGCGGCCATCCGTGGCTGCGGCGGGCGACGCCCTCGACGCTCGACCGCTTCGACCGCGAGGCTGCCCGCAGGCTCTACGACAGACTTTTCGGCAACGCCGCCGACTTCGTCTTCTTCTTCGCGGGCGAGATGCCGGCCGCCGAGGCGCGTCCGCTCGTCGAGAAATACATCGGCTCGCTGCCCGCGGCCCCGAAGCGGAAATTCGCGAAGACGGATTTTCGGATCGTTTCCGGAACGACGGAATACGACGCGGTCGTCCCGGGCGCCGTGACGCCCAAATCGTCGATCGAACGCATCTACCACGGGCGGTTCGACTATACCCCGGAGAATTACGCCGTGCTGCGTTACGTCACCTACATCCTCGGCGCGCGCTACCTGACGACGGTGCGCGAGGAGAAGGGCGGAACCTATTACGTCGGCGTGCACGACGAGGTCAGCGCACGCCCCCGCGGCTACTGCCAGCTGGTGGTGAGCTTCGACACCGACCCCAAGCTGCGCGAAATGCTGTTGGGCGAGGTGCAGAAGGGCATCGAGCGGCTGGCCGCCGAGGCTCCTTCGGAGCAGGAGGTGAACGAGGCGATGCTCTACTTTAAGAAAGTCAACGCCGAGCGTAAGTCGAAGAACCTGAAATCCACCTCCTACTGGCTCGACAAGATGCGTGCGGAGTATTTCGACGGCGTAGACCTGGACAAGGACAACGAGGCGCTGTTCACGTCCGTGACACCCGACGCGGTGCGTCGCCTGGCGCGTGAAATCTTCGCGCAGGGCAATCGTTATACGGCAGTCTTCACGCAGGAGTGACACGGGAGTAATCCGTTCTCAAAAACGAAACCCGGGCGGCCCATCGAGGCCGCCCGGGTTTTTCGTGCGTGTGGCTGCGCGTTATTTGCGCGTGATCTTCAGGGCGAAGCCTCCTCCGGGAGCCATCTTCACCGTCAGTTTCCGGTCGGCGGGGATTTCGACCGACTCGCGTTTGTAGTCGCGGGCCGCCTTGTCGGCGTTGACGCCGTCGCGGAACAGTTCGGCGGTGTAGGCACCTTCGCCCAGGAAGCCGAGGTCGACGGTCAGCGAGCGGGCATTCCAGTCGGTCATGCCGCCGACGTACCACGTGTCGCCCTTGCGGCGTGCGATGGAGACGTACTCTCCGACGCGGCCGTCGAGACCCACGGTCTCATCCCACGTCGTCGGAACGGAGGCGATGAACTCCGTGCACTCCGGCTCGCGCATGTAGTTCGACGGCGAGTCGCACAGCATGTTGAACGGCGATTCGAAAATCACGTATTCGGCCAGCTGGCGGCAGCGCGTGCCCTGGCTCATGGCCTCGGAGCCTACGGCGCGGAAGTTCCGGCGCGTGGCGTTGCGCATGGCGCCCTGCGTGTAGTCCATCGGTCCGGCGAGCATGCGGACGAAGGGAATCGTCACGTCGTAGGTCACCATGTCGGTCTTTTCGCTGGTCCACTTCATCTGCTCCAGTCCGAAGACACCCTCGAAGTTGAGCACGTTGGGATAGGTCCGCTGGATTCCCGCGGGCTTGTGGTAGCCGTGCATGTCGAGGAACAGGCGGTATTTGGCCGCCGTTTCCGCGAGGCGGTAGGTGAAGTCGGCGATCTTCTGGTCGTCGCGGTCGAGGAAATCGACCTTGAAGCCCTTGATACCCATCTCCGAATAGTGTTTGCAGACGCGTTCCAGGTCGCGTTCCGTAGCGTAGAATCCGGCCCAGAGGACGATGCCCACGCCGCGTTCCTTACCGTAGGCGACCAGTTCGGGCAGGTCGATCTCGGGAACGACCTGGAAAAGGTCGGCTTTCTTGTTCACGGCCCAGCCTTCGTCGAGGATGACGTATTCGATGCCGTGGTCGGCGGCGAAGTCGATGTAGTATTTATAGGTTTCGTTGTTGATCCCCGACTTGAAGTCCACGCCGTAGAGGTTCCAGGTGTTCCACCAGTCCCAGGCCACCTTGCCGGGTTTGATCCACGAGATGTCCTCCACGCGCGAGGGCGCGGCGAGGCGGTATACCAGGTCGTTGTCGGCCAGCTGGATGTCGCGTCCGGCGATGGCGAAGACGCGCCACGGGAAGGTGCGGGTCCCCGGGGTGCGGGCGATGAAGTCCTCGCGCTCGGTCACCAGCAGCTGCAGTTCGTTGTGCCCGCCCTGCACCTCCTTGGCCGGATAGGGCGCGAAGTTGCCCCGCAGGGCCTTGCCGCCCGTGGGATTGTAGAGGTACATGCCCGGGTAGTCCTCCAGGTCGGCCTCGGTGATGACGATTTTCGCCGTTCCGGCGTCTGCCAGGATGGGCAGGAAGGCCAGATGGTCGTCGGCGACCTTCGAGACGGGCTGGGTGGAGTAGGTGTTTTCGAAGCTGTTGAAGTAGTAGCGGGCCAGTCCCGGCTCCTTCTTTCCGTCCCGCGCGTAGGGAACCAGTGTCGTGAAGTCCTCCGGGAAACGGATGTCCACCAGTTCGTCGGCGACGGTGATTTCGCCCTTCATCGAGGTGCGGAACCGGTAGGCCACGCCGTCGTCATAGGCGCGGAAGTCGATTCCGTAATCCCCTTTGAACGTGAGCGTCAGGGCGTTGTAACGGTCCTCGACGATGCTGCGTTTGTAAAAGGGCGCCTCAATGGTCTCGTCGACGCTTTTCGCCGACGCCTTGCGCACCGTGGCCTTCTGTCCGAGCACGCGCCCGTCGGCGAGTGTGAGCGAAAGGGGCGAGGGGGCGATCAGCTCTTTGCCGTCGCGCGAAATGGAGTAGGTGACGGCGTCGGCGCCGACATCCACGCGTACGGCGATTTTCCCGTCGGGGGATTTCAGATCGTAAGTTTTGGCTGCGGAAATTCCGGTCCCGGCACTGAACAGCAGAAGTGTCAGAAGTAGTTTTTTCATAATGGATTATTGGGTTTGGGTACGAATTTAGTGAAAAAACCGCGAATAACAGGCGCTTCGGGCGAAAAATCGGCTACTTTCCCTGCAATGCGTCCATCACGGCGTTGCGCTGGCGGCGGAAAAGACGCAGGTTGTAGGTGAACTGGAACGAGAGGTAGCGGCCGATGGCCAGGTTCGTCACGTTGCGCAGCGTCGTTCCCGACACCGTGCGGCGGAAGGTCGTACCGTTCTGGTCGAGGATGTCGTTCACCCCGACGCTCGCTTCGCCCAGGCCGTTGCGGAAGAGTTTGACGCCGAGCATCGCGTTGCAGATCAGCCGCTCTTCGAGGAACGTGTCCGTGATCCCCCGGTACTGGTTGTAGTCGGCGTTGGCGCGCAAGACGAGGCGTTTCCAGAGGACGAACGTCGTCTCGGCCTTCGCCGTCTGGCTGAAATAGGTGTTGTCGAGCGTGCGCACCTCGGAGGAACTCCGGCTGACGTTGTAGCGGCCCGTATAGCTCAGGCGGAAGTCCACCGCTTCCGAGATGTTGCTTCCGAGCGTGAGACCGGCGTTGTAGACGTTGTTGTTCAGGAAGTTGCGCTCGCCGTTGATGATGCTCGGGATGCGCCCCGTCGAGACGCCCGCCCGGAAATTGAGGTTCGAGCGCAGCCACCGGACCGGCATGCCGTAGTTGACGCTGGCGCGCAGGCTCCAAAGCCCCGCGAGGTTGACCGGCTTGGTGTACTGGTTGCCTTCGCCCAATTTGGTCCCTTCGTCGTCGATCACGAAATCCGGCGAGTCGATCACCAGCGAGTCGGTGATGGTGTTGGGGCTGACCGTCGCTTCCGCCGAGACGGTGAAGGTGCGTCCCTTGGCGGGATTGGAGCGGATGTACTGGCTCGAAAGACGGTGGGTGTAGACCGGGTCGAGACCGGGGTTTCCGGCGAAGACGTTTTGGCGGTTGGTGGTGTTGACGATGTCCTGCAGGTCGGTGGCGCGGGGATTCGACGTGCGCCCCGAGGCGTTGAACTTCAGGGTGTTGTTGCGGTTGACGTTGATGTTGGCCACCACGCTGTACGTCAGATTGTCGAACGACGCCTCGGTCTTCCGCGCATAGGGGAAGGCGTAGTCGCTGCTGAAGGCGGCATGCTGGTAGTAGAGCGTTCCGGCGATCTTCGTCTTTTTGAAATAGTACTGGTACGTACTGCCGATGCGGTGGGTCAGGTAGGCGTAGTCGTATTCGGTGGACTGCTTGGGGTTGCGCTCGTCCGGAAAGACGTTCTCTTTGGTGAGTACGAACGTATTGCGTTCGACGCTGTTGTCGGTGTAGTTGATGCGGTATTCGAAGCTCAGGCGCGAGCGTTTCGAGAGCTGCCGGGTGTAGCTCACGTTGCCGTTCACGTCGTAGCCCGGCTGGTCGCGGTCGGTGCGCGTGATGTTGCGCGAAGAGTAGTCCGACGTGTCGCACTCGATGTTGTCCGGATCGCGGAAGGTGTACTGCCGCGGGCGGCTCAGCTGCTCGTAGCTGCGGTAGGTTCCCCCGGCCCCTACGGTCAGGTTGTGCGAAGTGGCGCCCGGCAGGCGGTATCGGTAGAGCAGGTAGTTCGAGACGTTGTAGCCGTCGCTGTTGTTGTGGCCGAAGTTGCGGCGGCGGTAGACGAAGCGGATGTCGTCGTCGGAGAACCTGTTGTCCGTGCGGCTCCGCAGTTCGTTGCGGTAGTTGTTGTCCTGCAGGCTGAACGAGGTGCGCATCATCACCGAGTGGCGGTCGGAGAACCTGTAGTCGATGCGCGAGTTGAAGCGGTGGTTGAGGTTGAGCGTTTTCGAGCGGTTCTCGTCGTTGTAGAGCACCAGTTTGTCCGTCGAGGTGAAGGTCTGCCGGTCGCTGTGGCTGGTGTTGCGGTTGTCGGTGCGGTTGAAGAAGTAGCTGGCCGTGACCTTGCCCTTCGCGCCCCAGTCGTCGCTGTAATTGACGCCGACGGCCTGCACCGTCGAAATGCCCTCCAGGGGGCGGACCATGAAGTTGTTGTTCGAACTTTTCCGGCCCGACTGGTCCGTCGTGCCGAGGATGTCCTCGAACGAGAAATTCTGGCGGCTGATGTTGTTCGCCAGACCCACCACCGAGATGCGGCGGTCGTTGTCGAAAATGTTGACGTTGCCGCCTCCGATGTACTTGTCCGCAATGCCGTAGGCGCCGTAGAGGCGGCCGAAGGCGCCCCGCCGCTTGTCGGGGAGCGTCACGATGTTGAGCGACGTGTGCCCCTCGCCGGTGTCGACGCCCGTGAACTCCGACTGGTCGCTCTGCGAGTTGTAGATGTCGATGCTCTCGATCATGTCGGCCGGGATGTTGCGGATGGCCGACATCACGTCGTTGCCGAAGAACTCGCGCCCGTCGACGTAGACCCGCTGCACGGTGCGCCCCTGGGCTTCGATGCCCCCGTCGGCGACCTCCAGTCCGGGCATCTTCGAGATCAGCGACTCGGCGTCGGAGCCGAACGAGACCTTGTAGGCCGAGGCGCGGTAGGAGAGCGTGTCGCCGCGCACCGACGAACGGAGCGCCGGGGCTTCGACGGTCACCTGGTCGATGGTTTCGGCACGGGGCGCGAGCCACAGCGAGTCGAGCCGGACGGCCGCCGCGCCGACCCGCAGATCGCGGCGCAGCGAGTCGTAACCGAGAGAGGTGATGGTGAGCCGGTAGTCGCCGCGCGGTACGCGGGGAAACGTGCCGCGCCCTTCGATGTCCGAGGTGGTGTAAAGGGGCGTCGCCGCGGTGTCGGTGCGGCTGCGCAGTTCGGCCACGGCGCCCACGACGGCCTCGCGCGTCGTCCGGTCGGCGACGCGGAAACGCACCTCTGCGCTTTGTGCCGCGGCGGCCGCGGCGCAGAGCAGGAATTGCAGGAGCAGCAGCGTTTTTCTCGGGTTCATCGGATTAAGGGGAATTCAGCCGTTAAAGATAGTGGTTTTGATCCTTCGGTCCCTCTTTTTTCCGGATATTTGTGGCATATTGGGACACCGTTCGACAAATTTTGACCATAAAATGTTCCCGATTGCCCTGCCGTTTCCGTATATTTGTCAAAATAATTGCGGACTCGGTCCGTTTCATTCGTAAATCTGGGAACGTTACATGAAGAACAAGGATATTTTCACTTTCCGCGATGCGGAGAAGCAGGCTGGTCCCGTCGCCTTTTCGACGATGCTCAAGCCGGCCGGTTCGGCCTGCAACCTCGACTGCCACTACTGCTACTATCTGGACAAGGCCGTGCAGTACGGCGGCAGGCAGGCCGTGATGAGCGACGAACTGCTCGAACTTTACGTCAAGCAGTACATCGAGGCCAACGAGGTCCCGACGGTGCAGTTCTGCTGGCACGGCGGCGAACCGCTGCTGCTGGGGGTGGATTTCTACCGGAAGGCGATGGCCCTTCAGGAAAAGTACGCCGGCGGAAAGAAGATCGAGAACATCCTCCAGACCAACGGCACGCTGGTCGACGAGGCGTGGTGCGACCTGTTCGCCGGGAACAATTTCCTGGTGGGGATTTCGCTCGACGGACCGCAGGACATCCACGACGCATTCCGCCTGACGAAGGGCGGCAAGCCCACCTTCGAGCGGGTGATGCGGACGATCGAAATGTTCCAGCGCAGCGGCGTGGAGTACAACACGCTGAGCGTGGTGAACAAACTGTGCGAGGGGCGCGGCGGGGAGATTTACCGTTTCTTCCGCGACACGGTGCACAGCAAGTACATGCAGTTCCTGCCTGCCGTGGAGCATGTCGTCGACAAGCCCGGGTTCCACCGGCCGCTGATCGTCTCGCCCGACCGCGAAGGCGCGCGGCTGGCCGAATGGTCGGTGACGGCCAAGGGCTACGGGGAATTCCTGTGCGACGTGTTCGACGTGTGGGTGGTGAGCGACGTGGGGCGTACGTTCGTGCAGATGTTCGACGCGACGCTGGCCCAGTGGTGCGGCGTGCCTCCGGGCGTCTGCTCGATGGGCGAGACGTGCGGCGACGCGCTGGTGGTCGAGCACAACGGCGACGTCTACTCGTGCGACCACTTCGTCTATCCCGAACACAAACTGGGCAACATCGCCGAGAAGTCGCTGAAGGAGATTTACCGCACGAAGAAGCGCCGCGATTTCGGATTGGCCAAGCGCAACGCCCTGCCGGGCGAATGCCTCCGCTGCAAATACTATTTCGCCTGCCGGGGCGAATGCCCGAAGCACCGTTTCGAGACCGGCTCCGACGGCTGCCGCAAGAACTCGCTCTGCGAGGGGTTGCAGTATTGGTTCCGCCATTCGGAACCCTACATGGAGTACATGCGCGACATGCTGGCGCGCGAGCAGTCCCCGGCGTGGGTCATGCAGTTCGCCCGCAAGCGCATGGGGCTGATGTAGGGTCTTACCCGGTTTTTCCCCGTTTTTTGCGTTTCAGGAGCACCCACACGAGCGGCACGGCCGATGCCAGGGTGAGCCATACCACGACCGAAAGCGCGTCGGTGACCCCTTCGACATAGGTTTGGGCCGCCGGGAGCGTTTCGTGCGCCGTGTGGTAGGCCGTGCGGGCCGCGAGGACGGCCGTGAGGATGGCGATGCCGAAACTGCCCGCGAGCTGCTTGATGCTGTTCGAGATGCCGGCCGCTGCGGCCATGTCCTCCTGGGTGAGGTTTTTGAGCGAAAAGAGGTTCAGGGGCGCGAACGTGAGTCCCATGCCCAGGCCGCGCAGGTAGAGCACGAACAGGATATGGCGGTGGGTGGTGTGGAGCGTGAAGCGGCTTGCGAGCCAGAAGCTCAGCGCCATGACCAGGATGCCCGCGACGACCAGCAGGAGGGGTTTCACATAGCGGGTCATGTAACCCGAGACGGCCGAAAGCACCCCCTGGATAAGTCCCACGGGCAGGAAGACGCTGCCTGCCATCAGCGCCGTGTAGCCCAGCCCGCGCTGCATGTAGAGCGGCAGCAGGTAGGTTCCCCCGAGCATCCCGACCGCGAAGAGCGTCAGCACGGCCATCGAAACGCCGAAATTCCGTTCGCCCAGCAGCCGGATCTGAAGCAGCGGCGCGGGGTTGCGCAGTTCCGTGACGATGAAGAACGCGAACGCCGCCGCCGCGACGGCAAAGCAGGCGATCACCGTCGGCGAGGCCCAGCCTTCGTGGTTGGCGGGCGAGTTTCCGCGGGCAAGGGCGTAGATCGTCAGGGGCATGAACAGCACGATGGCCACGAACCCCTTCCAGTCGAAGGGGCGGTGCACGCCGCCCCGCCACTCTTTCTGGATGAACACCGAGAGCAGGATGGCCGCGAGGCCCACCGGGACGTTGACGTCGAAAATCCGGTGCCAGCTGTAATCGTCGACCAGATAGCCGCCCAGCAGCGGCCCGAACGAGATCGAGGCCGCCGCGGCCATCGACCAGAGACCCAGTGCCAGACCGCGTTCCCCGGGCTTGAATTCGCGGGTGACGATGGCCAGGCCCAGTGCCTGGATGATGCCGCTGCCGAGACCCTGCAAGGCCCGTGAGGCGATCAGGAACGTGTCGCTGGGGGCTTTTCCGCAGAGCCACGAACCCAGGGTGAACAGCGCTATTCCGAGGATATAGACGCGTTTGTTGCCGAAGCGGTCGGCGAACCACCCGGCCGAAGGGAGCATGACGGTCATGGTGATCATGTAGGCCGTGATGACCCATTCGGCCGAGGAGATGCCGATGCGGAAGGCCGACATGATGGCCGGAAGCCCGACGTTGACCACCGTGACGTCGAGCACGGCCATGAAGGTCCCGAGCATGATCATGCCCAGAATCCACCATTTGTAGCCGCTGCCTTGCCGGATATGTTCGCGGAGTGTCGTCATTCGGGGTGGCGGGCTCAAAAAAAGTGCCAGTGTCGGATGCCGCCGGCAGGGACTTCTGCGGCGGGGCACGGTTGAAAACAGAGGAGGCGCCGCATTGCTGCGGCACCTCCGTACGTGCAGGTCCTGTAAGCCGGGTTCTGTCCCCGGGGCGAACCCCGGGTCCCTGTCATTTATCTAGGGCGGCAGTCTCCTGCCGTCTCGAGCAACCTACCCCCCGACATCGGGCGAGCAACCCTTGATTGCCGGTATACACGGTCTTGCAACCCACGGGACGTACTGCCGGGCGACATTGCTGCCCCCGCGGTGGGCTCTTACCCCGCCTTTTCACCCTTACCCGCCGGAGCCATCAGGAAAATCCGCGATTCGGGAGAATCTCCGGAACTTTCACCGACTCCTGCGGGCGGTCGTTTTCTGTTACGCTACCACAACCTCACGGCTGTCAGGTCGTTAGCCTGCGTGGCGCTCTGCGTTGCCCGGACTTTCCTCTCCCGGCCTGCGGCCGGCAGCGACAGAGCGGACCTGCCGCGACAAAGATACGGAATAAATTGGTAAAACCGGCCGGGAAGGGATGGAAACTTCAAATCCCCTCCAAGGAGGGAACCTGGGGGAGGGGCCGATTTGCATGCACGGCCCTTGGCTGTGAATACGGGACCTGCGATTTGCAGGACGGGATGAATGCGTATCGGAGGGTTGTCAAAGTATTTTCTTTACCCACCGGAACCCTTTGTAGGGCGGGTAGCGGAACGGCAGGTCGAACCGCGCCGGGGACTCGACCACGCCGCGGCGGTGGGAGAAGGCGTCGAAACTGTCACGGCCGTGGTAGCGGCCCATGCCCGAGTTGCCTACGCCGCCGAACGGCAGGCGGTCGTTGGCGATCTGCATGATCACGTCATTGAGACACGCGCCGCCCGAAGAGGTGCGCAGCAGGACCTCGCGGCCCGCCTTTTCGGGTCCGAAGTAGTAGAGCGCCAACGGTTTTTCGCGGTCGTTGACCAGCGCCACGGCTTCGCCGATGTCGTCGAAGGGGAGCATCGGCAGGACCGGACCGAAGATCTCCTCCTGCATCACGGGCGATGCGGGGTCCGTGTCGGTGAGCAGTGTCGGTTCGATGTAGCGGTCGGCAGCGTCCGTGCGGCCGCCGATCAGGACCTTGCTCTGCGCAAGGTATCCGGCCACGCGTTCGAAGGCACGGTCGTTGACCAGCCGAACGTAGTGGGGGCTTTGCTGCGCGTCGTCGCCGTGAAGCCGATGCAGGGCGCGGGCGAAGGCTTCCGTGAATCGGTCTTGCAGCGATCGGTGTATCAGCAGATAGTCGGGTGCGATGCAGGTCTGCCCGGCGTTGAGGGTCTTGCCCCAGGCGATGCGGCGCGCCGCGACCTCGATGTCGGCTCCGCGATCCACGATGCAGGGGCTTTTGCCGCCCAGTTCCAGCACGACGGGCGTGAGGTTTTTCGCCGCGGCGGCCATCACGATCCGTCCCAGCGCGGGGCTTCCCGTGAAGAAGATCGCGTCCCAGCGCATGCCGAACAATAGGGTGTTGACCTCTCGGTCGCCCTGCACGACGGCGACGTACTGTTCGTCGAAAATCTCCGAGATCAGCCCCTCGATCGTCTTCGCGACGTGGGGCGTATAGGGCGAAGGTTTCAGCAGCGCGGTGCAGCCCGCCGAGATCGCCCCGACCAGCGGGTTGAGCAGCAGCTGCACGGGGTAGTTCCACGGTGCGACGATGAGCGCCTGCCCGAGCGGTTCGGAGACGATCCGGCTTTTCGACGGCAGGAGCTTGAGCGGCGTGGGGCGCGGTTCGGGGCGCATCCATTTGCCGAGGTGGCCGAGGTGGCTGCGGATCTCGCCCCGGACGATGCTGATTTCGGTGAGGAAGGCCTCCTCGGGGGATTTGTGCAGGTCCGTCCACAGGGCGTCGCAGAGGCGTTTCTCCCAGTTGGCGAGGGCCGCGTCGAGGCGCCGGAGCATCGTGCGGCGAAACGCTTCGGAAAGCGTCGCTCCCGAGCGGAAGTAGGTTTTCTGGGCCGCCGCGAGGGCCGAAATGCGTGCGGCAGGGGTGTTTTCGAGGGACATAGGCCGTTAATCTGGGGTTGTGACGGAACCTTGCAAAGCCGCTGCCACACTCCGCGGTGCGGCTATTTCTCGCGGAAGATGTTCAGGTGCGCCAGCAGCGGGTTGCGGCGGTCGAGCACGACGAATTCCAGCAGCAGCAGCACCAGCGCGGCGATGAGCAGGTATTGATACTGCTCGTTGAACTCCTCGAAGCGAACCATCGAAAGTTCGGTCTGCTCCATCTCGTTGATCGCCCTGACGATCTCGTCGAGACCGATCGACTGTTTCGACGAGCGGACGTAGGCGCCGCCCGTGATGTCGGCGATCTTGGCCAGCATCTCCTCGTTGAGTTTCGAGACGACCATTTCGCCCGTCTCGTCCTTGATGAATTCGCCGCCGATCTGAATCGGGGCGCCTTCGGGCGTGCCGATGCCGATGGTGAAGATCTTCACACCCATCTGTGCGGCGCGTTCGGCCACCGCGATGGCGTCGTCGTCGTGATTCTCACCGTCGGTGATCAGGATGATGACCCTTCCGTGGCTCTCTTCCGTATCGCCCGAGAACGAGAGCAGCGCCTGTTCCAGCGCCTTGCCGATGGCCGTGCCCTGCACCGATACCAGCGACGGGTCGATCCGCCGGGCGAAGGCCCGGGCCATGCGGTAGTCCGAGGTGATCGGCAGCTGGACCTTGGGTTCGCCCGCGAAGACGACCAGTCCCACGCGGTCCTGCTGCAACCCCTCGAAGAGTTTGCCGATGGCGTATTTGGTCCGTTCGAGGCGGTTGGGTTCGAAATCCTCGGCCAGCATCGAGTTCGAAACGTCGACCGTGAGCATCATTTCGATACCCCGGGCTTTCTCCTCGCGGAGTTTCGATCCGAACTGCGGGCGTGCCGCGGCCAGTATGACCAGCGTCACGGCGGCACAGAAAAGGATGAACCGGAAAGCTATGCGCCCGGTCGAGACTTCGGGCATCAGCTCCTCCAGAATGCCCGGGCGGCCGAAGCGAGCGAGCCGTCTGCGGCGGTTGCGGGCCGCCAGCCAGTAGAGCGCGACGAGTGCCGGGACGAGGAGCAGCAGCCAGAGATATTGCGGATTTGCGAATCTGAACATAACTAATGTGGCCCCGGCGGATTGTATCCTGTTTTTGCCCATATTCAACCCGCCGGGTCTGCATTAGGGCACTTGCAGTGCCCCGTTGAATATCGACATTCCCTCCTAAATCCTCCCTTTGGCAAAGGGAGGACTTTGCCGGGGAGCGGAATCGCCGCTGCGTCAGGGTATTCGTTTCAGTACGAGGTTCGAAAGCAGGAACTCCGCTATCAGCAGTCCCAGTGCGGCCAGCACCCACGTGAGGAACAGTTCGTGGTAGGAGATGTGCTCCGTCACCTCGATCTTGCTCTTTTCGAGCTGGTTGATCTCGTTGTAGACGGCCTTCAGCTTGTCCTTGTCCGTGGCCCGGAAATACTTTCCTCCGGTCATGTCGGAGATCGCTTTCAACACCTTTTCGTCGATTTCGACCTTTTGGTTGACGAACGTCAGGTTGCCGAACATGTCGATGGCCGGATAGGGGGCCATGCCCTCCGATCCTACGCCGATCGTGTAGACGCGGATACCCTGTGCCTTGGCGATTTCGGCGGCGGTCATCGGCGCGATCTGGCCCTGGTTGTTCACACCGTCGGTCAGCAGGATGATGACCTTCGATTTGGCATCGCTCTCGCGCAGGCGGTTGATCGCCGTGGCCAGTCCGTTGCCGATGGCCGTGCCGTCCTCGATCAGCCCGCTGCGGATACGGGCCAAAAGGGTTTGCAGCGTGCTCTGGTCGGTGGTCAGCGGGCTTTGCGTGAAGGCTTCGCCGGCGAAGGCCACCAGTCCGATGCGGTCGCCGTATCGGTCGGCGATGAACGATCCGGCCACCTCCTTGGCGGCCGTGATGCGGTCGGGCTTGAAGTCGCGGGCCAGCATCGAACCGGAGACGTCGATGGCCAGCATGATGTCGATACCCTCGGCGTTGGTGCGGACGTTCTGCTCGACGTCCTGCGGGCGCGCCAGCGCCACGACGAGCAGCGCGAAGGCCGCCGCGCGCAGCGCAAAGGGTAGGTGACGCAGGTAGTAGCGCACGGTCCGGGGTGCGCGCACGACGCCGGCGACGCTCGAGATCTGGATCGCGGCCCCGCCCTGCAGCGTGCGCCAGACGTAGTAGCCGATCATCGGCACGAGCAGCGTCAGCAGCCAGAGATAATATGGTGAAGCAAAATGCATAGTCGTTTACGTTTTACCAGTTTTTCTTTCCGCGGACCACCACGCCCTGTTTCTCCTTGAGTTTCTCCTGGGTCTTGTCCTCCTGGGCCTGGATGGCGTCGAGCATCTGCTGCTGTTCCTGCGGAGAGATGCCCGAAGGCGTCGGCTGGCCCTGCTGGTCGCCTTTGTCCCCCTTGTCGCCTTTGCCGTCCTGCGGGTCCTGTTTCTGATCGCCCTGCTGATCCTTGGGATCGCCTTTCTGGTCTTTCTGGTCACCCTTCTGATCGGGGTTTTGCTGACCCTGGCCGTTCTGGGTCTGATCTTTGTTCTGATCTTTGTTCTGGTCTTTGTCCTGGTCCTTCTGGTCGTTGCCGCCACCGCCGCCACCGTTCTTGTTCTGGTCGAGCAGCCGCTTGGTGTAGGCGTAGTTGTACTTGGCCTCCATGTCCGAGGGGTTCAGGCGCAGCGACTGCTTGTAGCTTTCGAGCGCCTCCTGGTATTTCTGCTGCTTGAACTGGGCGTTGCCGAGGTTGTAGAACGCTTCGGCCCGCTCCGTGTCCGCGCGCAGCGAGTCCGCCGCGGCCTGCTGCATGGTCTGCTCGGCACGGTCGAACCGTTCGGCCTTGTAGAGGGCGTTGCCGAGGTTGTAGATCGCCTCGAACTGCCCCGGAGCCGCTTGCAGGGCCTGCTCGTAGCGGCCGATCGACTGCTCGTAGTTGCCTTTGTTGTACTGCCGGTTGCCTTTGCGCACCAGCGAGCGTTCGGGCAGCTGCTGGGCCTGCACCCCGGCGGCGGCAAAAAGGAACAGGATGATATAGAGTAACTTGTACATCGTTGTCGCGTTTAGTTTTGCTTCGGGGACTCTTCCTCGGCGGGAGCCTCCTCCTCGGCGGGTTTCGTCTCCTCGACGAAATAGTACGCCTTGAGGTAGTCGGCCTCGTTCTGCTCGGCCTCGGGCGTCGCCTTGGCGAACTTCACCAGATCGGCGTCGCGCAGGATCGCCGTCAGGTCCATCCGCGCCTTGTCGGGCAGCTCCTCCGGGCGCATCGTCTCGATGATCTCGTCGGAGGTCATCTCCATCGCGCCGAAGCCCCAGCGGGCGGCGATGTAGGTGCGCAGGATGTCCGTCAGTCCCGAATAGTACTGCTTATGCCTGTTGTTCTGCCACAGTTTCTGGTTGTGGAGCGCTTCGAGGGCCTGGATGGCCGCCACGTGCGGCGGCAGCGGCGGGGCGGGTTTGAACAGGTCGCCGAAGCCCTTGCCGCGGCTGGCCAGGTAACGCTTGAGCGCATAGCCCGCCACGAGCAGCGCCAGGAGGAAGACGATGCCCCACTTGACGTAGCCGCTCACCTCGCGGAAGCGGAACGGCAGGTTCTTCTGGGCTTTCAGGTCGTAGATCGACTGCGACGTGGAGTCGATCTGGAACGTTGCGACCTCCAGATAGACCGAATCGGTGCTGCGGAGCGTGTCGAGGATGTTCTTGTCGGCGTAGAGCACCTGCGCCGCGCCGAGGTTGTATTTGCCTTCGTCGAAGGCGGCCAGCCGGTAACGCTTGCGCAGTTTCAGCCGCCGGCCGTCGCGTTCGAGCGTGTCGACCGGGCAGTTTTCGACCAGTTCGATCTTGCCGTCGCGGGGGTCGAACACGGGGAACTCCACGACCTGCACCAGGTCCTTCTCCACGTCGATGACGTAATCGAAGCGGTCGCCGATCATGATGCTGTCGGGTTCGACGCGCGCCGTGACCGTGGGCGTCTCCTGCGCCCGGGCCGCGAGTCCCGTGAAAAGAAGCGCTATTGCAAAGAGTCGTTTCATCGCTGTTTGAACAGTTTTATCAATTCGGCCACGTAGTCGCCGTCGGTCGAGATCATCGCCGTGTCGATGCGGTTGTGCTTGAGCGTCGTGTCTATTTCGCCGCTGCGCTGCCGCCACGAGGCGGCGTAGTGGTCGCGCACGGCCCGCGACGAGGTGTCGACCCAGACCTTGCGGCCGCTTTCGGCGTCCTTCAGCTCGACGATACCCACGTCGGGAAGCTCCGTCTCGCGGGGATCGTAGACGCGGATGCCCACCAGGTCGTGCTTGCTCCCGGCGATCTTCAGCGCGTCGTCCAGCGCCGACTTGTCGCCGGTCGAGTCCATGAAGTCCGAGAGGATGAAGGTCGTGCAGCGCTTCTTGTTGACGTTCGTGAGGAAACGCACCGGCTCCGAGAGTTTCGTGCCCGCGGATTCGGGGCGGAAGCCGATCAGTTCGCGGATGATCATCAGAATATGGCTGCGGCCCTTCTTCGGGGGGATGAACTTCTCGACCCGGTCCGAAAAGAAGATGCAGCCCACCTTGTCGTTGTTCTGCGCGGCGGAGAAGGCCAGCACGGCGGCGATCTCGGTGATGATGTTCTTTTTCAGACGGTCGGTCGAACCGAACATGCGCGAGGCCGACACGTCGACCAGCAACATCATCGTCAGTTCGCGTTCCTCCTCGTAGACCTTGATGTGGGGTTTGCGCGAGCGGGCCGTGACGTTCCAGTCGATGTCCCGCACGTCGTCGCCCGCACGGTACTCCCGCACTTCGGAAAACGACATACCCCGCCCGCGGAAAGCCGTATGGTACTTTCCGGCGAAGATCTCGTTCGAAAGACCGCGGGTCTTGATCTCGATCTTACGGACGCGTTTCAGAATATCGTTCTCGGTCTGCTGCATCGTTAGGGTACGATTACGTTGTTGAGAATGTCGGTGATGATCTCCTCCGAGGTGATGTTCTCGGCCTCGGCCTCGTACGTCAGGCCGATGCGATGGCGCAGCACGTCGTGGCAGACGGCGCGCACGTCCTCGGGGATGACATAGCCGCGGCGGCGGATGAAGGCGTAGGCGCGGGCGGCCTTGGCCAGCGAGATCGACGCACGGGGCGAACCGCCGTAGGCGATCAGGTTCTGCAGCTTCTGGAGGTTGTACTCCGCGGGTTCGCGCGTGGCGAAGATGATGTCGATGATGTATTTCTCGATCTTTTCGTCCATGTAGACGTCCTCGACCACCTTGCGGGCCTTGACGATGTCGTCGGGGGTGATGACCCTGCCCACCTCGGGCATGCCGGCGCCCGAGAGGTTCATGCGCACGATGTCGCGCTCCTCCTGCTTCTTGGGGTAGGAGATTTTGGCCTTGAGCATGAAACGGTCGACCTGCGCCTCGGGCAGCGGGTAGGTTCCCTCCTGCTCCAGGGGGTTCTGCGTGGCCAGTACCAGGAAGGGCTGCGGCAGGGGGTAGGTGTTGTCGCCGATGGTCACCTGACGCTCCTGCATGGCTTCGAGCAGCGCCGACTGCACCTTGGCCGGGGAGCGGTTGATTTCATCCGCCAGTACGAAGTTGGCGAAGATCGGACCCTTGCGGACGACGAAATCCTCGTTCTTCTGCGAGTAGATCAGCGTGCCGATCAGGTCGGCGGGCAGCAGGTCGGGGGTGAACTGGATGCGCGAGAAACAGGCGTCGACGGCCTTGGCGAGCGTGGTGATGGCCAGCGTCTTAGCCAGTCCCGGAACGCCTTCCAGAAGGATGTGGCCGTTGGACAGCAGGCCGATCAGCAGGGTGTCCACCAGGTGGCTCTGGCCCACGATGACCTTTCCCATTTCGTTGCGGAGCGTATCGACGAAAACGGATTCGCGTTCGATGCGCTCGTTGAGTTCTTTGATGTTGATGACTTCGCTCATTGTGTCTATTTTTGATTTTATCGGTTCGCGTGCATGCTTTTTAACGGGTGTACCGTCAATGTTATTGCAAAAATAGTAATTTTTTCAGATAAACAGCCTTTCCGGACCATTTCGGGATTTTATCGTATCTTTGTACAAAACCGTTTTTTGCGATGAGACGAACGATTCTGTCGGCCCTTTGCCTGCTGGCGGCGGCCGTTGTCCGGGGGCAGCAGCCGACCCCCGGGGCCGCTGTGCGTGCGGACGGACGCGCGGTGAATACCCGGGCTGCGGTGCAGTTGCTGCTGGAAACCCGCAAGCCCGCGCTGGCTTTCGATCCCGATTTTTCTCCGGAAGAATTCAACCGCTGGAAACGCGACGTAAGCCGTGCCGTGACTGCGTTGATGCAGCATCCGGCGGTCGGGGAGGACCCTGCGCCGCAACTGCTTTCCGACGAGGAGCGCGACGGCTACCGGTTGCAGAAGTGGGAGTGCTACCCGCTTGCGGGGTGCGCCGTGCGGTTTTTGGTGCTGATTCCCGGCGGAGTGTCGGCCGCCGCGCCCGCGCCTGCGGTGCTCTGCATTCCAGGTTCGGGGCAGACGAAGGAACTGATGGCCGGCGAACCGGAATTGGCTCCGGCATTCGAACTCCCGGCGGCGGAGAAGCGCAACGACATGGCCCGGCAGTTCGTGCGGGCGGGAATGGTGGCGGTGGCGGTCGACAATCCCTGCACGGGCGAAACGGCCGATCTGGAGTGGGTCTCGCCGAAATACCGGGGATACGATTACGACGATGCTTCGCGCGTACTGCTCGAACTGGGCTGGAGCTATCAGGGATACGCTTCGTTCATTGACAGATACGTGCTCGAATGGATGAAGCGGCAGCCCGCTGTGCGGCACGACCGTATCGTGGTGAGCGGCTTCTCGCTCGGTACCGAGACGCTGATGATCCTCGGTGCGCTGGACCGGGAGATTTACGCCTTCGTCTACAATGATTTTCTCTGCCGCACGCGTGAACGGGCGCTGGCGATGACCCTGCCCGGCAACGACGGCCGTCGGCACTTCCCCAACTCGATCCGCCACCTGATTCCGGGTATGCTCACGCAGTTCGATTTCCCTGACCTGGTAGCGGCTCTCGCCCCGCGTCCGGTGATCTGTACCGAAGGCGGTATGGACCGTGATTTCCGTCTTGTGGAACGCGCCTATGCCATTGCCGGGAATCCTTCGGGATGCCGGTGTCTTCATCAGCCCCGTTTCGCCGATCCTGCTGTCCGGCACGACGTCGACAGCATTCCGTACGGCATTTCGCGTGACGATTTTTTCCGTTTGGCCAATGTCGATCCGAAGAACCATTATTTCAAGGGAGAGACCATCGTGCCGTGGGTGAAAGACCTCGTGGTACGATAACGGGGCGGTACGGTCGAAAAATATTCGCCGATCGGAATGCCATAAAGAGATTTTGCGGTATCTTTGCAAATGCTTATGGAATCTCTGATATTACAAGGTCTGAACCCCGCCCAGCGGGATGCCGTGGTCAATTACGACTCGCCGTCGCTCATCATCGCAGGCGCCGGGTCGGGCAAAACCCGCGTGCTGACCTCGCGCATCGCATACATGATCGAGCAGGGCGTGAAGCCCTGGAACATTCTGGCCCTGACCTTTACGAACAAGGCCGCCGAGTCGATGCGCGAACGCATCGCGCAGATGCTGCCCGACAACCGCAGCCGCTATATCCGGATGGGTACGTTTCACTCGGTGTTTTCGCGCATCCTGCGGGAGAACGCCGGGAAGATCGGCTTCACCGACTCGTTCACGATTTACGAACCTTCGGACTGCAAGAATCTGATAAAGACCATTGTCCGCGAACTGAACCTTCCGGACGAGAAGTACAAGCCCAACGTGCTCTCTTCGCGGATCTCCTACGCCAAGAACTGCCTCGTCACGCCGGGCGCCTATCTGGCCAATTCGACCTGCGCGGCCGAGGACCGGCAGGCCCAGATCCCCGAATTCGGCAATATTTACAACATCTACTGCCAGCGCTGCAAGCGCAACGGCGCGATGGACTTCGATGATTTGCTTTTGCAGACCAACATCCTGCTGCGGGACTGCCCCGACGTGCTGGCCCGCTACCAGGAGCAGTTCCGATATATTCTGGTCGACGAGTACCAGGACACCAACTATGCGCAGTATACGATCATCCGCCGGTTGTCGCAGACCCACTCGAAGGTCTGCGTCGTGGGTGACGATGCGCAGTCGATCTACTCGTTCCGCGGGGCCAAGATCGAGAACATCCTCTCCTTCAAGAAGGATTATCCCTCGGCGATGGTCTTCAAACTGGAGCAGAACTACCGTTCGACGCAGACGATCGTCGACGCGGCCAACTCGGTGATCGTCCGCAACTCGAAGCGCATGGAGAAACACTGCTTCTCGGAGGGCGACGTGGGCGACAAAATCCGCATCCTGAAGGCGTATACCGACCGCGAGGAGGCCGAAATGGTCGTCACGGACCTGCGCGACAAGGTCCGTGCGGCGGACGACGAATGGTCGGAGGCGGTGATCCTCTACCGTACGAACAACCAGTCGGCCGTGCTGGAGGACAACCTCCGCCGCCGGGGCATTCCCTACCGCATCTACAAGGGTTCGTCGTTCTACGACCACAAGGAGATCCGCGACATGATGGCCTACATCCGGCTGGTGATCAATCCCCGCGACGACGAAGCGTTCAAGCGCATCGTGAACTACCCGGCCCGCGGTATCGGCGACACGACCGTGCAGCGCATCGCGCAGCTGGCCGCCGAGCGGGGCGTCTCGATGTGGGAGGCGATCGACACGCTGGTCGCCGAACCCGTCACGGACCCCGTGCAGCGCACCATCGCGCGCAAGGTGGCGGATTTCGTGGCGATGATCCGGGCGATGTCGCTGGCCCGTAACGACAAGAGCCTGTACGACTTCGGCATGGAGATCGCCTCGCGGTCGGGCATCATCGCGGCCTACCGCACCGAGAACACTCCCGAGGCGGCTTCGGCGCTGGATAACATCGAGGAGCTGCTGAACTCGATGCAGGAGTTCAAGGAGCGGGTCGACGCCGAAATCCGGGGCGGCGAGCGTTCCGAAGAGGAGGAGGCCACGATCGAGGAGTGGCTGCAGAACATGATGCTGATGACCGACATGGATCAGGACGACCCCGAGAGTAAGAACAAGGTGACGCTGATGACGGTCCATTCGGCCAAAGGGCTTGAATATAAATATGTGTATATCGTGGGTCTGGAAGAAAACCTCTTCCCCTCGCAGCGGGCGGCCGAGTCGCCCGACGGTATCGAGGAGGAGCGCCGCCTGTTCTACGTGGCCCTGACCCGCGCCAAGGTTTCAGCGACGATCTCCTACGCCGAGATGCGTTTCAAGTGGGGCAACATGGAATTTTCGCGCCCGAGCTGCTTTCTGCGCGAGATTGACCCCCGGTACATCGAGTCGGACACCGATTTGGCGGAGGAGCGTCCGCGGCGTCAGCCCGGCGACGACGGACCCGCGGCCATCGACGAACTGCGCCGCCGCTTCGACTACCGCTTCCAGCAGAAACAGCAGGGCGGCGGACGTTTCGGAGGCGGCGGAAACGGCGGGCCGGGAGGTTTGGGCCGCGGCGGTTCCTACGGCAGCGGCAGCGGTTCTTTCGGCGGCAGCGGCGGCCGTGCGGCGGCCGGGGAGTCGGGTCCTGCGCGTCGTTTCGCGCGGGCTGCGGAGTCCCGGCGCCCGGCGGCGGCTCCCGACCCGGCGCTCGTGCAGACGCCCCGGCCTTCGACCGACGGCATGCGCCGTGTCGGCGTGCGGCAGGCGATGGACGGCGGGCTTTCCTCCGGGAATCCGGCGTCGGTGAGCGGCGAATACGCCGTGGGACAGCGCGTCGAGCACCCGAAATTCGGCGTGGGCATCGTGCAGCGCATCGAGACCCTCGCCACGGACCACAAACTCGTGGTGGCCTTCGACAATGCGGGCGAAAAGACCCTGCTGGCAAAATTTGCGAAACTTACCAAACTGTAAACCGGAACGGCATGACGAACCCCTCTCCGCTGGTTTCGGTCTGTATGACCACCTACAACCACGAACCCTATATCGCCCGGGCTATCGAAAGCGTGCTGGCGCAGCAGACCTCGTTCGGCGTGGAGTTGGTCCTGGGGGAGGATTGCGGCACGGACCGCACGGCGGAGATATGTCGTGAATATGCGGCGAAATACCCCGACCGCATCCGGCTGGTGACCTCGCCGGAGAACGTCGGCTGGCGGCGGAACTATCGGCGGACGTTCGAGGCGTGCCGCGGGAAATACGTGGCCTACCTCGACGGCGACGACTGGTGGTGCGATCCGCTGAAACTGCAAAAACAGGCCGACTTGATGGAGTCGGACCCCGGATGCGGCATGTGCTATACGCGCGCCTCGAATTACTGGCAGGCCACGGACCGCACGGAACCCGACCACCCGGACCATTACACCGATTTTGCCCGTCTGCTTTGCGGCCTGACGATCGCCAACTGCGCGACGCTGGCCCGCCGGGAGCTGATCGCACGGTATTACGACGAGGTGCGCCCCGCAGAGCATCCCGAATGGAAGACCGACGACGCTCCGATGTGGCTCTGGTTTTCGGTGTGCAGCCGGATCCGTTACATGCCCGACATCACGGCCGTGCACCGGCGTCTGCCCGACAGCGTGAGCCACAGCACGGCTTACCGGAAGCGGATCGCCTTCTGCGACTCGCTGATGGACATAAGCCTCTGGTTCGACGCCCGCTACGGTGCGGGCCGCAACCGTTTCCGCATTCTTCGGCGGCGCAGTTCGGTGGCTTTGTGGGTCCTTTCGTGGGAAGGTCCGGTCGGGGAGTACGTGGCGCGCTGGCGGCGCGACGTTGCGGCCTGCCCGCGCCTGCTGCTCTGCCCCGAAGGAGCGGGGCTGCTGGTGAAAAAGATTCTTTTCCGACGTAAAAAATAGCGTTTATGACAACAAAAGAGCGTTACGACGGCATTATCGCCTGGTTCTCGGAGCACATGCCCGTGGCCGAAAGCGAACTGCACTACACGGACCCCTATCAGCTGCTGGTGGCGGTGATCCTCTCGGCGCAGTGCACCGACAAACGGGTCAACATGACCACCCCGGCGCTGTTCGAGGCCTTTCCCACGCCGCACCACATGGCCCGCGCCACAGCCGAGGAGATTTACCCGTATATAAAGAGCATCTCCTACCCCAACAACAAGGCCCGAAACCTCGCGGGAATGGCCCGGATGCTCTGCGAGGAGTTCGGCGGCGAAGTCCCGAGCGACCTGGAGCAGATGCAGCGCCTGCCCGGCGTGGGCCGCAAGACGGCCAACGTGCTGGGGGCCGTGCTGTGGCAGAAGGAGGTGATGCCGGTCGACACGCACGTTTTCCGGGTCTCGGAGCGCATCGGGCTGACGACCCGTTCGAAAACGCCGCTCCAGACCGAACTGGCTCTTGAGAAGAATATTCCCGGCCACCTGCTGCCCGTCGCCCATCACTGGCTGATCCTTCACGGGCGTTATGTCTGCGTGGCCCGGACCCCGAAATGCGGCGAGTGCGGCATTGCGACGTGGTGCCGCAAATACGCCGCCGACCATCGACAACCTAAAACCTCAAAGAAATGATAAAACTCGCTTTTCGTCTTTTGCTGATACTGCTGCCCCTGGGCGGCATGGCCCGGACGCCGCAGGATTCTCTGCGGGTGCTGTGGGTCGGCAACAGTTTCTCCTATTGCAACGATTTGCCCGGCATGGTGCAGAAGATCGCCTCGACCCAGAAGGTAAAACTCTCCTGCACGCGTTTCCTCAAGGGCGGCGAACGCTTCTCGGGGCACCTGAAAAACAAGAAGCTGTTGCAGGCAATTGCCGACGGCGGCTGGGATTATGTCGTCCTGCAGGAGCAGAGCACGGCTCCCGCGATGGCGACCGGCGAGGTGGCCCGCGAGGTCTATCCCGCGGCCCGGACGCTCGACAGCCTGGTGCATGCCGCGTCGCCCGGCGCCCGGGTGATCTTCTACATGACCTGGGGGCACAAGTACGGTCACCGGATACCTGTGGAAGAATACCCGCTTTCGAACGGATACGAGGGGATGCAGGAGCGTCTGAAGACCAGCTACCTCGAAATGGCCTACGACAACGGCGCATGGTGCGCCCCGGTGGGCATGGCGTGGCGGACGGTGCGGCACGAACGGCCCGACTGCATCCTCTACCGGCCCGATTGCTACCATCCCGCGGTTCCGGGCAGCTATCTGGCGGCCAACGTCATTTTCACGACGATCCTCCAGCGTCCCTACCAGACGGCCTTCACCGCGGAACTTCCGGCCGAGCAGGCCGAATATCTCCAGCGTACGGCCCAGCGTACCGTGCTCGACAACCTCGTGCTGCTGAATATCCGGTAGGACTGTCGGTGTATCCCGCGGTTTTTGTATCTCGGGTGTCGTAACGACACTTTTATTAGCCGGTACGTTTTGCCGGACCGCAAAACGGTTCGGTTTTGGAAACGTCCCGGCTTTTTTGTATCTTTGTCAAATCCACCAAAGCGGAGGAAACCGAATGAAGCTATCGAAAGAACATATCGAACGTCTGCGGGAGATGCTCGCCCGACCCGGGCAGCGGATTGTCATCGTTTCACATACCAACCCCGACGGCGATGCCGTCGGATCGTCGCTCGCATGGGCCGAGGTCCTGCGTACGATGGGACATGCGGTGACCTGTGTCGTTCCCAATAAATTCCCCTATTTCCTCGACTGGATGCCCGGTATCGACGAAATCGTGGTCTTCAAAACCGACACCGAAGGGCGCGCCGCGCGCGCCATCGCGGAGGCCGACATGATCTTCTGCCTCGATTTCAATGCCGTTTCGCGGCTCGAAATCCTCAGCGACACCATCGAGGCCAATACCACCGCCCGCCGCGTGCTGATCGACCATCACCTCTCGCCCGACGAGGGTTTCGAACTGATGTTCTCGCATCCCGATTCGTCGAGCACGTGTTTTCTGGTTTACAGCATCGTCGAGGCGATGTGCGGCACCGGGGCTATCACACGCCGCATGGCCGAGTCGCTCTACGTGGGCATGATGACCGACACGGGCAATTTCGCCTTCTCGTTCCTCACCCCGGAGCTGTTTCGCGCCGTGGCCGTGCTGGTCGAGAAGGGCATCTCGATCCCCGACATTCACAACAGCGTCTACAACGCCTATACCGAAGGCCGTGCGCGGCTGTTCGGCTACGCCATCAACCGCAAGATGGAGGTGATCCAGGACGGGACGGTGGCCTACATGTCCTTGCTGGAGAACGAGATGCGCCGATTCCAGTTCCAGCAGGGCGACAGCGAGGGGTTCGTCAACTACGCCCTTACGATCAAGAAGGTCAAGATGTCGGCCATGTTCCTCGCCCACCGCAAGTTCATCCGCGTGTCGCTGCGCTCGCGGGGCGACGTCGACGTCAACCTCTTCGCCCGGAAATATTTCAGCGGCGGCGGCCACAAGAACGCCGCGGGGGGCAAGTCGTTCGTCTCGATGCAGGAGACCATCGACCACTACGTCCGTTCGGTGAAGGAGTTTGCCGACGAAGGCTATCTGGGCTGACCGTCATGGACGATTTCCGCCTCAAGGTCTTTATCGCCGCGGCCCGGACGTTGAGTTTCACCCGGACCGCCGAACAACTCTACATTTCGCAGCCCGCCGTCAGCAAGCACATCGGCGAGCTGGAATCCCGTTATAAGGTGCAGCTTTTCACCCGCCGCGGCAGCCGTCTGGAGCTGACCGATGCGGGGCGTACGATGCTGGAGGCCGCCGAACGGCTCCTCGACGATTACCGCCGCCTCGAATACGAGATGAGCCTCTGCGCCGACCAGGCCGGGGGCGAACTCCGTCTCGGGGCCAGCACGACCATTGCGCAGTATCTGCTGCCGCCGATCCTGGCGCACTTCACGGCGCGCTTCCCCGGGGTGCGGGTCTCGATGTCGTCGGGCAACAGCGCCGAGGTCGAGCAGGCGTTGGGCGAACACGCCGTGGACCTGGGGCTGGTCGAGAGCCTCACCCGTCGGCAGGGGCTGCACTACACGCTTTTCAGGCCCGACGAACTGGTGCTGGTGGCCCGTCCGGGCGGGAAATACGCCTGCCGGGAGACGGTGACCCCCGAAGAGCTTTCGCGCATCCCGCTGGTGCTGCGCGAAAGCGGTTCGGGGACGCTCGAAGTGATCGCCGCGGCCCTTGCGGCCAAGGGCATTCGTCTTTCGCAGCTCGACGTGGCGATGCGCCTCGGCACGACCGAGGGGATCAAGGCCTTCGTCCGCAACAGCGACGCCATGGCCATCGTGTCGGTGATTTCGGTGGTGGACTGCCTGCGCAGCGGCGAGCTGCGGATCGTCGACATCGAGGGGCTGACGCTCTCCCGCGATTTCGCTTTCGTGCATGCCGAGGCCGAACCCGCGCGTCTGGCGCGGCGGTTCATCGACTTCGCCCGGGCGGATTTCTGACCGCCGGACCCCGGCTGCTTATCCCCGTGTCATAACTTCAGGTTATCCCGGATAACCAAATCTTGTTCCGTATCCCGATAAAAGATGCGACCTTTGCCGTCGAAATAAAGCAAAAGTTATCGGTCGTCATTAAAACTGCAAGGATATGCTGGAAAAAGGTAACAGGGCGAACACCCTGCACGGAATTCTCCTGATCGCCCTGTTTTCGTTCGCGGCGTTTTACATCGCCGAAGTTCCCATTGTCAAACGGCTCTCGTTCAGCCCCCTGATCGTCGGCATCGTGCTGGGCATGCTCTATGCCAACAGTCTGCGCAACCGGCTGCCCGAGACGTGGGTTCCCGGCATAAAATTCTGCACCAAGCAGGTGCTGCGCTGGGGCATCATCCTTTACGGGTTCCGCCTGACGCTGGCCCAGGTGGCGGCTGTGGGCGTGCCGGCCGTCGTCGTGGACCTGATCGTCGTGACGGTCACCATCCTGGGGGGCGTCCTGCTGGGCCGCCTGCTGAAGATCGACCGCGACACGGCGCTGATGACCTCGACGGGCAGCGCCATCTGCGGCGCGGCGGCCGTATTGGGGGCCGAGCCGGTGGTGAAGTGCGAGGGGTACAAAACCGCCATCGCCGTCTCCACGGTCGTCATTTTCGGAACCCTCTCGATGTTCCTCTATCCGGTCATGTACCGCACGGGCATGCTCGACGGGATGACCGACACGGAAGTGGCCGTCTACACGGGCAGTACGCTGCACGAGGTGGCCCATGTGGCCGGGGCGGGCAATGCGATGGACCCCACCGATGCGCTGGGGATCGCCGGAACGGCCACCATCACCAAGATGATCCGCGTCATGCTGCTCGCGCCCGTGCTCGTGATCATGGGTTTCGTGCTGGCGGGCCGCCGGAAAAGGTCCGGGGGCGAGGCGGGAAAAAACAGGATCACCGTGCCGTGGTTCGCCTTCGGGTTCATCGGGGTCATCGGCCTCAATTCGCTGCTGCAATACCTCTGCGGGGCGGAGACGGTCAGGGAAATTCCGCTCAACGGGGCCATCGAGTATGTCGATACCTTCCTGCTGACGATGGCCATGACGGCGCTGGGGACCGAAACGAGCCTCGACAAATTCAGGCAGGCGGGGGCCAGGCCTTTCGTGCTGGCCGGCCTGCTCTACGTCTGGCTGGTGGCGGGCGGTTACTTCGTCACGAAATACGTGGTCGGCATGTTGTAGCGGCCGCTTTACAGCTTCGGCAGCGCCGGGTTTTCGTGCTCGGAGTAGCGAAGCACCCGTTCCCGAATGAAGTCCGCGAAACCGCGGGCTTCTTCGTATGTAAGGACCTCGGGGTAGCTCATCAGCACCAGCCGATGAGGGTGGAACGGCCGCCGGAACGAGGGGTGGACGTACTCGTAGGGATTGGTGACGAAGCCCAGCCGCTGGTAGAAATGCTGGCGGCGGATCGAGATTTCATCCTCCGGCGGGTCGATCTCCAGGATGACGCGCCGCCCTTCGCAAAAAGCCGCGAGGGCTTTCGATCCCATGTTCTGTCCCCGCAGTCGGGGCGAGACGGCCAGGTGCTCGACATAGTGGTAATCCCCGGCGTTCCAGTGGAAGAGGATGCCGATGAACTCGTCGCCGCACCAGATGCCGTCGGCCTCGAAATGCGGGTCGCCGAAGGCACGGTCGTAACCCGTGCCGTCCCAGCGTTCGCAGTCGGGGAAGGAGGCTTCGTAAAGCGCCCATGCCTCGGCCCAGCCCTTGTCCGAGCGCGATCTGAAAGGTATGAATCGCAGTTGCTGTGTCATGGTTCTCAATTTTCGGCAAGATACGGCAAATTTCGCACAAAAACCAATTTTCACGACTGTCCGAACGAGCCGCAACCGCTTCCGCGGCTCCTGCCCGTTTGCAGGGAGCGGAAAGATCCCCGGAGTTTCGGCCCGGGGATTTCCGGTTTCCGGGGGAGGGACGGAACGGGGCGCTCCGAAAAAAAATCGCGCGGCAGGGGTCGGTATCCGGAAACGGTGTGTCTACCGGGTGAAAGCAAAGAGGAAAATCTGTTTTGTGTAAATGATATGCGGAAAGAGATAGACAGACTGATCGATTCGTACCGGAGCAATGCTTTGAACAAGGAGGAGGCCGGTATGCTGGCGGAATGGCTGGAGGAGTCGGATGAAAACCGGGCTTATTTCAGGGAGTGTCTCGCCGGACGGGAACTGCCCGCGTCGGCCAGGGCGGAGCGGGAATGGGCGCGTTTCGCCGCCCGCAACAGGATTCTGTTCGCGGTTCCCGAGGTTGCCGGGCCGCGCCGGAGGCCCTTCCTGCGCTATGTGGCGGCCGCCGCCGTGGTTGCGGCGGGCATTTGCGCCGCGTGGTTCTGGCAGCGCACCCCCGATGTCGCGCCCGAAGCCGGGACCGGGACGGAGATCAGCGCCGCACAGCCTCTGGAATACCGCACGGCGCGCGGCGAGAAACTCGACATCGTGCTGCCCGACGGATCGAAGGTCTGCATGAATTCCGAGGCGACGCTCACCGTGGACCCGGGATTCGGGAAGGCAACGCGCGAGATAGAGTTCGACGGCGAGGCGTTTTTCACCATTTCGCCCGACAAAAACTGTCCGTTCATCATCCACAGCGCCAACAACAACTATACGGTGTTGGGAACGTCGTTCAACCTCCAGTCCTATGCCCGGGAGAATTTCGCCGTGGTGACGCTTCATACGGGGTGCTTGCAGGCGCAGGTCCGGAAGGACGTCATCATCCTCGATCCCAACGAGGAGCTGCAGATCGACGCTTCGACCAACACGATCTCCAAGCGGGAGGTGCGTGTCGACGATTCGATCGGCTGGATCGAAGGACGGCTGGTTTTCTCGGGACATCCGCTCAAGGACGTGGCCAACAAACTTTCGCGCTATTACCAGGTGAAGATCAACATTCACGACGAGATCGCCAACCTGCAATATACGGGCATGGTGGACCGGGAGACGCTGCCGGAGGCCCTGCGGATGATCTCCGCGACCTCGCCGGTGAAGCTTTCCATCACCAACATCGACGGGGAGTATTTCCTCTCCCGGGCGAAACGAAAATAACAGACGGATTATCAAACTACCTAAACGATTGAATGAATGAGCAATTTTAACAAATTCGAAGGTTGCTGTACGATGCTGCGACGCTGGCTGGCGTGCGGACTTGCAGCGATGTCTCTGGCGGTTGCGGGCACCGCCCGCGCCTCCGAAGCCGGGGAGAAACCCGCTTCGACCGTAACGCTTAGCGTCGAGAGAGCCTCGTTGGCTTCGGTCCTGAAGAAGATCGAGGCCCAGACCTACTACACGTTCTTCTTCAACAACGAGCTGGTGGGCAAGGCAGCTCCGGTGACACTCTCCGTGAAGCAGGCCCCGGTTCCCGACGTGCTGGCGAAGATTTTCGCCGGGAGCGACCTCACCTATGAGTTCCGGGAGGATAAGATTCTGATCAAACGCAGGAACGCCGACAAATCCGCCGCGCAGGCGCAGGAGGCCGGGACTGCTTCGGATGTCGGCGGACAGGCCGCCGGTGTGGACCGTCCGGTCTCCCCCCCCCGGCAGCAGGGTAGCGCCTCCCCGGCCGCTCCGGCGCTGGTTCAGGGCGTCGTCCGGGACGATGCCGGACAGCCCGTCGCGGGCGTCAGCGTGATCGTCAAGGGTTCGCTCGTAGGAGCCGTCACCGAAAGCGACGGTTCGTACCGCATCAAGGCGCGCCCCAACGACCAGCTGTCGTTCAGCTTCCTGGGCTTCAAGACGCAGGATGTCTACGTCGGCAGCAAGACGACGATCGACGTGGCCCTGGTCAGCACGGCGCAGGCCATCGACGACGTGGTCGTGACGGCGCTGGGTATGAAGCGCGAGGAGAAATCGCTGGGTTATGCCGCCACGAAGGTCAAGGGCGACGTCTTTTCGTCGTCGGCCTCGTCGTCCAACTGGATGTCGGGCCTTTCGGGCCAGGTGGCGGGGCTCTCCGTGGCCAAAGCCAACACGGGCGGCGGCGGTTCGATGCGCGTGACGCTGCGCGGCGAGTCGTCGATCGACCTCAACAACAACGGGGCACTGTTCGTGATCGACGGCGTGCCGATGTTCAACACCTCGGCCGCCGGAGGCGAGTCGGGCGCCTATTCGATCGACTACGGCAACGGTACGGGCGACGTCAACCCCGAGGACATCGAGAACATCACGGTGCTGAAAGGCCCCGCGGCGACCGCCCTCTACGGTTCGGAGGCCGCCAACGGCGCCATCATCATCACGACGAAGTCCGGCGAAGGGCAGGACGGATCGGTGTCGGTGACCTTCACCTCGAATTTCGTCGTCGACCAGATCAACTCCTCGCCCGACTTCCAGTACGTCTACGGACAGGGTTCGTCGAAGGGAACCGACGGTTTCCACTACGGCGACCCGGTCGACGGCGAGGGCACGAGCACACTCGACGTGTCGTCGTGGGGCCCCAAGATGGACGGGACGCTCTATTACCAGTATTTCGACGTGAATCGCGGCATCGGCGTCGACGAGAACGGTGCGCGCATCAAGACGCCGTTCGTCAGCTACGGCAACTGGTTCAAGAATTTTTTCCAGAACGGATGGACGGCGACCAACACGCTCTCAGTTTCGGGCAAGATCAACAAGAACAACTCGATCCGTTTCTCGGTGACCGACTACCGCAGCGAGTCGATCGTCCCCAATTCGCCGTGGTCCAAGCAGTCGATTTCGCTCAAGAGCAACAACAAGGTCAACAAGTGGCTCTCGATGGATACCTCGCTGACCTACTACCGCAAGGACGACGACAACCTGCCCGTGATGGGTTACGGTTCCAGTTCGATCATGTACTCGCTGTGGTGCATGTCGCCCAACATCGACATGAACTGGGCCAGGCAGTACTGGTATCCCGGGCAGGAGGGCATCCAGCAGGACTCCGACCTTTCGGGCGGTAAGAACAACCCCTATTTCGTGGCCTACGAGCAGATCAACACGCTCGACCGCGACCGCATGTACGGCAACACGGCGCTGAACCTCCATCTTTACAAGGGCCTCGACCTGATGCTCCGCGGCGGTCTCGACTTCTCGCGCGACCTGCGCACGGTCCGCCATCCGAAAAGTTCCTATTCGCAGAAATACGGCATGTACAGCGAGCAGGAACTCACCTCGCTGCAACTCTCAACCGACTTCCTGCTGAAGTACGACCGCAAGCTCGGCGCGGGCTTCAACATCACGGCCAACCTGGGCGGGAGCATCATCAACCGCTCGTTCGTGCAGACCGACAAGACCGCCGAGCAGCTCAAGCAGCCGGGCGTCTATTCGCTGGCCAACTCGGTCAACCGCATCAAGACGAACAATTACTCCTACGAGCGTCAGACCAACAGCATCTACGGACTGGTCTCGCTCTCGTGGCGCGACGCCGTATACCTCGACATCACGGGCCGCAACGACTGGTCGTCGACGCTGCCCAGCAGCAACAATTCCTATTTCTATCCGTCGGTTTCGGCCAGCGTGCTGCTGAACGAGCTGATCGACTTCGGCACGGCGCGCGACATCGTCAATCTGGTGAAACTGCGCGGCAGCTTCGCGCAGGTGGGTAACGACACGAAGCCCTACCGTACGTCGAACTACCTCACGGCGTCGGATTTCGCCGGCAATTTCCAGATTCCCCGCACCGCGGCCGACCTCAACCTCAAGCCCGAGATCGTCAGCTCGTGGGAGGTGGGCGCCGACATCCGGCTGTTCCGCAGCCGCCTGAACCTCGACGTCGCCTACTACGACAGCGAGTCGAAGAACCAGATCGTGAGCATGCCCGTGAGCCAGGCTTCGGGCGTTGCGAGCCGTTACAGCAACACGGGCCGCATCCGCAACTGGGGCTGGGAGGTTTCGGTCAACGGCACGCTCGTGAAGACCAAGAAGGTGCAGTGGAAAGCCTACGCCAACTGGGCGCTCAACCGCAACCGCGTGCTCGAACTGGGCGACGGCGTCGATTCGTGGATCGTGGCTTCCTACTCGTCGCACGCCTACATGACGGCTTACGAGGGTCAGTCGCTCTCGACGATGTACGGCCTGGGCTACAAACGCGCCCCGGAGGGTTCGTTCATCGTCGGCAAGGACGGTTCGCTGACCGACGTCAGCGGACAACTGGTGATCGACGAGAACGGCTATCCGCAGTATTCCGACGACTTGCAGCGCATCGGCGAGTGCATGCCCGACTGGAAGGGCGGCTTCGGCACGAGCGTCAAGTGGAACGGCCTGACCCTTTCGGTGGCTTTCGACGGACAGTTCGGCGGGCACGTTTACTCTTACTCCAACGCCCTGCTGGGTTCGCGCGGTAAGGGTACGATCTCGCTTCCGGGACGTTACGACGGACTGGTGCTCGACGGCGTCAACCTGCTGCCCGACGGCAACTACGTGAAGAACACGCACAAGACGGCCGACATCACCGAGTACTACGGCCTGGCCTACGCGTTCCAGAACGCTGAGCAGAACTTCGTCAGCACGCAGTTCCTCAAACTGCGCGAACTGCGCCTCGACTACGAATTCCCGAAGAAACTGCTGGCCAGGACCGGTTTCATCAAGGGTCTCGTGCTGTCGGTCTACGGACGCGACCTCTTCTGCTGGTCCGAATTCCCGGGCTGGGACCCCGAAGGCGCCTTCATGCGCGGTTCGTCGGTCGTTCCCGGCTTCGAAATCGCCCAGATGCCCGGAACCCGCGCCATCGGCGGCAGTATCAAGATCACTTTCTAACCCTAGAGGACCCGAAAAATGAAAAACACGATTATAAAACTGACAGCACTCTTCTCGTTCGGCGCGCTCGCCCTGTCGGGCTGCGACAATTTCGACGAGATGAACGTGAACAAGAATGCGCTGCAGACCACCAATGCCACGAGCTACGTGCAGCCGATCACCTTCGGTCTCGAATATGCGCTGCTGGAACGTTCGTTCGACGTCAACTCGCAGCTCATGCAGTACACCGTGCAGGCGCAGACGCAGGCGGAGCGCATCTACAACTACCGTTTCAACAACTCGATCATCAACTACTTCTGGCAGAACATCTACCGCTGGGCGGGCAATGCCGAGACCATGCGCGTGCAGGCCGAGAAGGACAACGACCGGACAGGCCTGGCCATCGCCTGCATCCTCAAGGTGCTGACCCTTTCGCACATCACCGACGCCTTCGGCGACGCGCCTTATTTCGAGGCCGGCAAAGGGTATACCGAAGGCAAGTTCTACCCGGCCTACGACAGCCAGAAGGAGATCTACCGCGACATGTTCGAAAAACTCGAACTGGCCAACGAACTGCTGGCCGAAGGCAAGGATTTCGACGCTCTGGAGGATTACATGTACGACGGGAAGGTCGCCCGGTGGCGCAAGTTCGGCAATTCGCTGTACGTCCGCCTGCTGATGCGCGCCGCGCTCAAGGACGAGAGCGACCGGACGGGCGAGCGCCTCGACGCCGTGTCGAAACTCAACGAGATTTTCTCCTACCCGTCGGTCTATCCCGTCTTCGAGAGCCGTGCGGATGCCGCCAACGTGAAGTTCGATGCCAACGTCAATGCGCAGTACACGCCGTTCCACAACGTTCGCGCAGGACTCTGGAACGCCAACATGATCTGCGAACGGCTGATGGACGAGATGTACGACTCGTCGGTCGGGCTGAAGGACCCGCGCGTGAATTTCTATTTCGACAAACTCGTGGGCGTGCCGACGCAGGTGACCTACAACGAGCTGATGGGCTACTACGACACGGCGGGCCACTACCGGCGCAACGTGATCCAGGACCGCGACCATTTCGCGCTGATGAACTACTCGGAACTCTATTTCATCTGGGCCGAGGCCGCCTACCGCGGCTGGATTCCCGGGACCCCGAAGGAGTACTACGTGAAGGCCGTTTCCGAGGCTGTCTGCGAGTGGACCGACAACGCGTCGGCGGACCTGACGTCGTTCCTCGCCAACTCCAGGGTGTCGCTCGACGCCCTCGACGGCGAGGAGGTCCTCGAACGGATCATGACCCAGAAATGGATTTCGAACTACCTGGTCGGTATCGAATCGTGGTGCGATTACCGCCGCACGGGCTATCCCGAGATGCCCGTCAAGGCGCTGGCCGCCAACGACGGCATCCTGCCCACGCGCCTGCGCTACCCCTCGGACGAGGAGTTCCGCAACAAAACCCACTATTTCGAGGCGGTGAACGGCTGGCTCGGAGGCACGAATAACATGACTACGAACGTTTGGTGGGCCGACCACACCGACAAACGCAAATAAAAGGAGACCAACGATATGAAAAGATTCATTTTTCTGATATTGGCGGCGGCGACGGCCGTTTTCGCAGCCTGTTCGTCCGACGAAGGAACGTCGGCGTATCCCGGTAAACTGGAGGTCGTGCTGACCCCGGCGTGGGACGCTGTCCGGGGCATGACCAGTTCGAGCCAGATCAAAACCGTGGCCGTAGCGCTCAACGTGGAGAGCGTGCACTGGACGGTGACCTCCGACAGCGAATGGTGCGTCGTCGACGAAGAGACGAGCCACGTGGGCAGCGGCGAATTCACCGTCGAGGTGACTGCCAACGAGGACTTCAAGTCGCGTGACGCCGTGGTGACCCTTTCGGCGGGCGCTTTCACCTGCCGTATGACCGTCGACCAGTCGGGCAACATCTTCATCCTCGACAAGGTCTATTCCGTGGTGGCTCCCGACGATACCGAGGCCATCGAAGTGGAGGTCCGGACCCTCTCGAAGTGGCAGCCGGTCGATTCGGAGTGGATTCACGCCGAGGTCGTCAGCACTTCGGAACCCGATGCCGAAGGCATGACCACCTCGACGCTCCGCATCCGCTGCGACGCCAATACGGGCGCTGCGGGCCGTTACGGCACGCTGACCATCGAGCCGACCGACGGACACGGTTACAGCACCGACTACGCCGTTTACCAGTTCGGAACCGGCGTGCCGTTCGATGCCGACAACAGGCTCGACCTCGCGGCGAAGGGTGAAATCACGTTCGACGTGGTGGCTCCGTCCGAAACCGTCGTCGGCGTGACCTGCCCGGCATGGGTGACCTATGCGGCGGAGCCGGACGGCGAACGGACGACCTATACCTTCTCCGTTGCGGAGAACCCCAGCGATACGAAGACCGAGCGCGAAGGCGAGATCGAGTTCTCGATCAAGGACATCGCGGCGAAAACCGCACTGCCGACTGTCAAACAGGCGTTCTATCCCGCGGGCGGCATCGTTTCGGGCGCAGGCCTGAAAATGTTCGCCGAGGCGTTCAACGCCGGGGGCGACATTTCCGACTGGACGTCGGGCGAGGGCGGCAGGACCGTCGAAGTGCTGGGCGACGTCGATATGAAGGGGGTCGAATGGACGGCCATCGGTACGGCGGAGCGTCCGTTCGACGGCGTCGTTGCCGGCAACGGGCATCTGATTCTGAACTGGAACGCGGCGCAGCCCTTCTTCGGCCACCTGGCCGAGGGGTCGGAAATTCGCGATCTGACGATCGACGCCACGTCGAAAGTCACGGTGAAAAATGTTGCGAAGGACGTTTATGCGGCGGCGTTCGCCGGTGTCTGCAACGGAACGCTCAAAAACTGCCGCAACATGGCGGCCGTGACGCTGGATGCCGCCGCTACGGTGAACGGTGCGTGCGGCGTGGCCGGTGTTGCGGGCCTCGTCGGTGCGACCGGGCGTGTGGAGAACTGCGTCAATACGGCGTTCGTCACCCTGAGCGGCAATGTCGTCGGCAACAAGATCTCGGTCGGCGGCGTGGTGGCCGAAACGGAGGCCGGGTCCGTCGTGACGGGATGCACCAACGAGGGCGGCATCTCCTCCTCGGGCGCAACGCCCAAGGCCAACACGGCGGGCATCTACACGGGCGGCGTGGTCGGCTATGCCGGCGGCGCGGTCGAGAACTGTACCACCGAGGGCGGCAAGACGATCGCCCTGCAGATTACGGCCGGCTACATGAGCTACACGGGCGGCATCGTCGGCTGGGCCGACAGCTCCGTGACGGGATGCACCAACAAACAACCCCTTTCGATCTCAGCCAACCGCCTGGGCGACGCCTGCCGCTATGTCTATGCGGGCGGCGTGGCCGGCAAGTCGGTCGGTGCGCTCACCGGCTCGAAGAACCGGGGCAACCTGACCGCCGCGGCGATCTGCAAGTTCGTCATCATGGGCGGCATCGTCGGTTCGGCCGACGGAGCCGTGTCCGACGTGGTCAATGTGGCTGCGGTCTCGGTTCCCGGCAACCCCGGCGGAACCAACGGCGCACTCAAGGAAAAGTATTTCGGTCCCCGTTACGCCTATGTCGGCGGCATCGCGGGCCAGCTGCGCATCGACGGATCGGTCACCGGCAACGGCGACACGACCAACTCGGGCGCCATCACGATCGAGCAGATGGAATATAGTACCGAGGACATCATCGCCCTGGGCGGCGTGGTCGGGCATCAGCTCGGCAAGGTCTCTAATACGGTCAACTCGGGGGCCGTCACGGTGTCGGCCAGCCCCGCTTCGGGAGGAACCATCGCCTGGAAGGTCCGCTGTTTGGGCGGTATCTCCGGCCTGCTTGGTGAAATCGGCAAGACCTATGCGGGAGCGTCGGTCGCCGGGTCGAAGAATCTGGCCCTCGTCAAGCAGGAGCGCACGACGGTCCGCAGCAACGGCATGCCCGCCTATGTGGGCGGTATCGTCGGCTACATCTATGAGTCGGCGGCCTCGGTTTCCGGTTGCACCAACAGCGGCGAGGTCAACAACGACTATTATAACAACAACATCGACTTCGATGCCGCGGAAAGCACCAAACGGACGAACTGCACGGGCGGCATCGTGGGTGCGGCCTCTACGCTGGGCGAACCCAACGTCATCTCGTCGTGTTCCAACTCGGGCCTGATTCCGATTTACCGCGGTATCGGCGGCGGCGTGGTGGCCTATGCCGACGGCGTCGGGATCAGGGACTGTACGAACACGAGCAGCTTCCCGACTTCCAACCGCAACGGCGTTACGGGCGGTGTCGCGGGGCAGGTGCTCAACGCGCAGATCGAGGGCTGTCTGAACAAGGCGCTGGTGTTTGCCGACGGTGCGGGCGATGCGGTGACGGTCAAGGTCGGCGGCATCGTCGGGGACCTCGGCGAGAACTCCGCGGTCCGCGGCAGCAAGCATTACGGGGTCGTCTATCCCAAGATTTACGGCAGCACGGCTAAACCCGAGTACAAGGTCCTGACCAGCGGCGGCATCGCCGGTGTCTCGGCGAAGGGGACCGTGATCGAAAACTGCGGGTTCGGCGGACAGCTCAAGGGCGCGGACGACGCCCATACCTTCGAGATGAAACTCGGAAACATTTGCAGCGATACGAACTTCACCGGCTCGGGGAACACTCTTTGGGACGGAAAATAAACGGTTGGTTAGTTGGTCGGGAACGGGGCGGAAGCCTCCGTTCCGTTCCCGTTTTTTTAAAACAATGCGACGAATGGCACGGAAAATATTATTTGCACTCTTTGTCGGGTGGTTGCTGACCGCCTGCGGCGGTAACGACGCGCCGGGCGGAACCGGTCCGAACGGCGGGAATGCGACCGTCACCGGAACGGTCGTCGACCAGCGGGGCCTGCCTGTCGAAGGCGTGGTCGTGAGCGACGGACTGCTGACGACCCTGACCGACGGGTCGGGGAACTATGCGCTCGGAAGCGACCTTTCGAAACGGCGCTTCGTGCAGGTGACCATTCCCGCGGCATACGAAATCCCCGTGAAGAACGGCATTCCGCAGTTCTGGCGGCGCATTCCGGAAGGGGCGACCGAATTCCGGGCCGACTTCACGTTGCAGGCACGCCGGAAGGCCGCTTCGCGCTACACGGTCCTGATGACGGCCGACCCGCAGATCCGTCCGCGCGGCGCGCGCTACGACAATTTCGCGTTCCATTCGATCGACATGTACGAGGACATGTGCCGCGACCTTCGGGAGACGGCCGCGTCGATCACCGACCGCCCCGTTTACGGCATTGCGCTGGGCGATCTGGTTCACAACGACATGTCACTCTATCCGACCTATTGCGCCGGGATTGCGGATTTCGATTTCCCGGTGTTCAGCGTCATCGGCAACCACGACCATGTGCAGAACGTGGCGACCGACCGCGAGGCGGTGAAGAAGTTCGAGGAGTACCTCGGCCCGACCTGCTATTCGGTCGAGCTGGGCGAATTGCACTTCATTTTTCTCGACAACATCGTCATGAAGAACAACACGCTCGATCCGAACAGCGTCGGGGCTTACAGCGACGGGCTTTCGGACGAGGTTTACAGCTGGCTGTGCAACGACCTGAAGTACGTCGACAAGAACAGGACCGTCATGCTCTGCGCCCACAGTTCGATGTTCCGCAAGCCCGATTCCGAACCTGCCGACCGGGACAGGCACGGGCCGGACTACGCCTCGCGCCTGGCGCAGTACCGCTGCGTGCACTCCTGGGCAGGCCATTCGCACATCAACTTCAACTATGCCTATTCGGCCGAGGAGACGGCGGCGAAGTTCCCCAATGTCGAATCGCACATCCTGGCCCGGTCGACCGGGGCGCTGTGGCTCAACGAAAGCATGTCGAGCGACGGAACGCCGCGGGGCTATATGGTCGTGGAGGTCGACGGGGAGACGGTCAGTTGGTACTATAAGCCTTATTCTTATGAAAATGACGTACCTTCGGGGCTGGACCGCAGCCACCAGATCCGGGTTTACGCCCCCGGCGCCTGGTACAGCGACGGATACGTCTACGCCAATGTCTGGAACCACGATGCCCGCTGGGGTGCCGTCCGCTATACGGACAGCGGCAAAAGCGGCGCCGAAATGAAGCGCGTGACCGTCTGCGACGGGGCTTTCGTCCGGATGGCCGACCATTACAACTCGGTTCAGACCACGGCGACGTTCGAGCCTTTCCGGACCTCGCACATGTTCCGCATCCTGCCCACGGCGGGGGCGGATCGGGCGACTGTCGAGGCGACGGACCGTTTCGGCGAACGCTATACGACGACCGTAACATGGTAACGAACCTGAAAATTTAACCGGATTATGAAGAAATTGTTATTGACTCTTCTTGCCGTGGCGGTAACTTTGGCGGCTGCGGCGGGCGGCATCTCCTCCGCCGCGGAACTCGCGGCCTTTGCCGAGGCCGTCAATGCGGGCGGCGACATCGCCGCCTGGCAGGACGAGCGCGGCGAAGTGCACCTGAAAGCCGACATCGACATGGGTAAGGTAAAGCGGTTTGCGCGGATCGGGAATTTCGAAGGCGTCTTCGACGGCGAAGGCCACGCGATCCTCAACTGGAAGACCGACGGCGGACTGTTCCGGCTCGTCGCCGAGGGCAGCGTCGTGCGCAACCTCGTGATTGCGGCGAGCTGTTCGATGAAGGTGTCGGACGATGGCGACGACGCGCTCTATGCGGGCTTTGTTGCCGACGTGAACCACGGCACTCTGGAACGCTGCGAGAATTACGGTTCGATTGCGCACCGCTCGGCGCGGTCGCTCCGCGACAACTACGTGGGCGGCGTCTGCGGCATGAACAAATACGTCGTCATCCGCTGCAAGAACGGCGGCGACATCTCCTCTTCGGGCAGCCGCCCGTCGCTGGCCCCGGCGGCCGAGCCGCGGATGTACCTGGGCGGCGTGCTGGGCGGAAGCCTCGGGCGTTCGCTGCCGGGGGCTTTCGTGGCTTATTGCGAGAACACCGGGCGCGTCGGCTATTCGGGCGCGTTCATCGTCTCCCACATCGGCGGCATCGTGGGCTACAACATGCGCGTGAAGACCAAGTTCTGCATCAACCGCGGGGAGATCGTCTCCGCGGCGCGCGGCGTCGAGGAGGGCAGCGACCGCTACTGTCAGGAGATGGCGGGCGGCATCTGCGGCATGGCCAAGGGCGACGTGATGTGTTGCGACAATTTCGGCTCGGTCACCACGCGCGGCCATGCGTACAGCCTCACGGCCGGCATCTGCGGATCGGCCCACGAGTCGCTGACCGTCGGCGACTGCGGCAATTTCGCGCCCGTGACCTCGGTGAGCACCTATCAGGCTTCGGTCGGAGGCATTGTCGGGCTGTCGGGGCGTCCCGTCGTCGTTTCCCACTGCCGCAACAAGGGCGCCGTCCGCTTCGACGGCACGAGCGTCGACCGCCGTTCGACGGCCGCGGGCATCGTGGGCGACATCTACGCCAAGAAGGACGCCGTCTACGCCGCTTCGGTCCGCGACTGCCGCAACGAGGGTGATGTCTCCTGCGGGCTGGGCGAGAACACGCGCAACAGCGCGCGGGGCATCCAGGCGGCCGGCATCGTCGGTTTCGTCAACGGCAATGAGGCGGTGAGCGCCGACGTGCGCGACTGCGTGAACACGGGCCGGGTGCGCTCCGAGTCGGGGCGGGCGGCCGGCATCTGCGGGTTCGCCAGCTACTGCGATTTCGACGGCAACGAGAACCTCGGTGCTGTCGAAGGGGCCGGGGCGCTGCTGGGCGGCATCGTCGCGGCGTTCGACAACGGCTCCGTCCGGGGATGCACCAACCGGGGCGACGTGCTGGCCGGGTCGAAAGGCCAGGCAGGCGGCATCGCCGCGACGACGTGGAACGGCGGGAACTCCCGCATCGAGTCCTGCCGCAACGGCGGCGTGGTCAAGGGCATGTTCGGACTGGCCGGGTCGATCCTCGGCGAAGGCCGCACCGGGAGCGACCGCGTCGCGTCGTGCGGCGTCGGCGGAGGCGTGGGCACGGCGGCGCAGGGGCGCGATGCGGCCCCGAAGGCTGCGCCCGAAAACTTCGACCAGTTCATCACCGGGCGCAACGTCGTGAAGAACAAGGCGGTCGTGGACCGTGCGAGCTGCTATTACTGGGACGGAAACAACTAAAAAAGTGAAGCTATGAAACGTTTGATCTCATATGCCTGGGCGACGGTCCTCTGCTGCGCCGCCTATGCCCAGGCTCCGAATGTGACGGGCCGTGTGACCTCGACCGGCGGACTGCCCATCGGGGGCGTCGTGGTGAGCGACGGGCTCAACTGTACGCAGACCGACGCCGACGGGCGCTATGCGCTGACGAGCGACCTCGAACTGCGCCGCTTCGTATTCGTGTCGGTTCCGGCCGAGTACGAAATCCCGGCGCGCCACGGCTGTCCGCAGTTCTTCAGGCGCATCGACCGCTTCCAGGAGGAGGTGAAGGCCGATTTCGTGCTCGAACCCCGCCTGGTTCCCGCCGTGCACCACACGCTGCTGGTGCAGGGCGATCCCCAGATCAAGAACTACGGCGTCGACGGGTCGGCCGAGGCCTACCGGTCGGTGGTCATTCCCGACATGATCCGCATGCGCAGTACGATCACCACCCCGTGCTACGGCATCAACCTCGGGGACTTGGTTTACAACGACATGAACGTCTACAACGCCTATATCGACAATACGGAGCGGGTGAACACGACGACCTTCAACGTCATCGGCAACCACGACCACGACCAGACGACGATCCTGAGCGACTCGCTGGGAACGGTCTATTTCGAAATGTACCTGGGTCCGACCTGCTATTCGGCCAACATCGGCGACATGCATTACGTCTTCGTGGACAACATCCTCTACGGGCGCGACGACGCCACGAAGTCCTACGAACTGGGCCTGAGCGACGAGATCGCCCACTGGCTCCAACAGGACTTGAGCTATGTGCCGAAGGACAAGACCGTCATGATCTGCGCCCATTCGCAGATGTTCAAGAAACACAGCAGCTTTTCGACCCGCAACAAGAACTACCCAGTTTACCGCGACGAACTGCTCAAGTTCCGAAACGTCTATTCGTGGGCCGGGCACAACCACCACACGTATATCTACAACTACAACCGCTCGGAGCAGATGAAGATCGACAACCTGACGGCCGTTACCGTCACGCGTTCGACCGGTTCGCTGCGCCTGAACAAGCACCTCAACAACGACGGCACGCCCCAGGGCTACATGATCGTCGATGTCGACGGCGGCGACGTGTCGTGGTATTACCACTCCTGCGGCAAGGACCGCAACCACCAGATGCGCCTCTATTCGCCCGTGCGGACCGGAAGCGGCTACGTGCTGGCCAACGTCTGGACCTGGGACGATGCCTGGGGGCCTGTCGAATGGTGGGTCGACGGCGTCAAGGTGGGCGAAATGGAGCCTTGCGAGGAGTTCGACCCCGATTACGTGGACCTCTATGCCACGGTGACCGACAAGACCACCCGCAAATACTGTCAGCCGGCCAAGTCGTTCCACATGTTCCGGATCAGGCCGGAGCCGGGCGTGAAGGCGGGCGAGGTTCGTGTGACCGACCGTTTCGGGACGACTTATGTGGAACGCGTAAGCTGGTAAGGTATGATTTTGGATGCTGTCGCCGTAAACCGCTCCGGACCCGGCCTTTAGCCGGAAGTCCGGCGGGACGGAACCTGTAAGATTGGATGTTTTATTCCGGAACCACATATTTCGGATATACCGAACGGGAGGTAAAAGAGGTGTTTACGGCTCTTTATCCGCGGTTGTGCGCCTATGTCAACGGCGTGACGGGCCGCGGGGACCTTGCGGACGACATCATCCAGGAGATTTTTTACAAGTTCCTCAAGCGGCGGCCCTGCCTCGACCGGTCCAAGGTCCCGGCCTACCTTTTCTCGATGGCTCACAACGAGTGCCTAAACTGGCTGCGGCAGAACAAGATCCTTTACAACAGCATCGACCTCAACAGATTGCAGGAGACCCGGGCGTGGGAGACGCTCGCCATGCGGGACTTCCTCGACGCCCCCAACGACTCGCCGCTGGCCACGCTGCTCGTCGAGGAGGTGCTGGCCCTGTGCGACCGACTCCCGCCCCAGACCGCGCGCATCTTCCGCATGAGCCGCATCGACGGGCTTACCAACCGGGAGATCGCCGAGACGCTGCACATTGCGCAGCGCACGGTCGAAAAACACATTTCGATTTCGATACGCTGGTTCCGCCGCTCGCCGCAGTTCAAGGGCTACTGGCCGGATTCGAAGTGAAACGAACGACAAACTGAAAAACGATATGAAGAAACTTTTTATTCTCTTTTGCGCCGTTGCAGCCGCGACGGTGCTCCCCGCCGCTGCGCAGACCCTTTCGACGGGAACCTACAACATCCGCCAGCTCAACGCGGGCGACGAAACGAAGGGCAACGGCTGGCAGCGGCGGCTGCCGGTGATCGCGTCGCTCGTCCGCTTCCACGACTTCGATATTTTCGGGGCGCAGGAGGTGTTCCACAGCCAGCTGGAGGACCTTTTAGGGGCGCTGCCCGGCTACGGCTACACGGGCGTGGGTCGCGACGACGGCGCCGAGGCGGGCGAATACTCGGTCGTCTTCTACAAGCGCGACCGCTTCGAACTGCTCGACTCGGGCCATTTCTGGCTCGCCGAGGACACCGCGCGTCCGAACAGGGGCTGGGACGCCAAGTACGTTCGCATCTGCTGCTGGGGCCGTTTCCTCGACCGCGAAACCGAGGAACGCTTCTGGTTCTTCACCCTGCACACCGACCACAAGGGCGAGCGTGCGCAGGCCGAGAGCTGCCGCCTGGTCCTCGATAAGATCAAGACCATGTGCCGCGGCGAGCGGGCCGTGCTCACGGGCGATTTCAACGTCGGCGAGACGAGCGAGAGTTACGCCGTGCTCCGCGGCTCGGGACTGTTGTACGACACGTTCGACCTGGCGGAGATCAAATACGCCTGGACCGGCACGGAGAACGGCTTCGACCCCGACCGCAAGACCTTCCGCCACATCGACTACGTCTTCGTGACGCCCGGCTTCCGGGTGCTGCGCTACGGCATCCTCACGGATACCTACCGTTCGGAGGAACCCGCGGGCAGCGCGAAACCGTTCCGCGCCCGCACGCCGTCCGACCATTTCCCGGTGAAGGTCCAGCTGGCCTTTTCCGAATGACCGAATTTTAGAACCTGAAACTATTTCCGAACTGATAATGAACTTGTTTTCCTTTTTTCGCAAAAGCGAACCTTCGGCGCCCTTCACGGGTGACGACGCGGCGCGCATGAAACTCTACAAAAAGCTCCGTTTCCAGAGCTTCATCGCCGGCACGGTCGGTTACAGCCTCTACTACGTCTGCCGCACGAGCCTCAACGTGGTCAAAAAGCCGATCCTCGAGAGCGGGACGCTCGACGCCACGCAGTTGGGCGTCATCGGCTCGGCGCTGCTGTTCGCCTACGCCATCGGCAAATTCGTCAACGGATTCCTCTCCGACCACAGCAACATCAAGCGTTTCATGGCCGCGGGACTGTGCGTCTCGGCGGTCGCCAACCTGCTGGTCGGCGCGCTGGGCTTCGCCAACGGCGGGGGCATGGCGGGCAATATGACGCTCTTCGTGGCCTTCGCCGTGATGTGGGGCGTCAACGGCTGGTCGCAGTCGATGGGCGCACCCCCGGCGATCATCGCCCTTTCGCGCTGGTATCCGTTGAGCAAGCGCGGTACGTACTACGGATTCTTCAGCGCCAGCCACAACCTCGGCGAGTTCCTTTCGTTCCTTTTCGTCGGGGCCGTCGTCGGTATCTTCGGCTGGCAGTGGGGATTCGTCGGCTCGTCGGTGGCCGGGGTGCTGGGCGTGCTGGTGATCGTCTTCCTGCTGCACGACACCCCCGAATCGAAGGGCCTGCCCCCGATCGAGGTGCTGACCGGCGAGGAGTCGCCCGAGCAGAGCCACGATCATGGCTCTACGGCCCAGTTGCAGCGTTCGGTGATCCGCAATCCCTTCGTCTGGGTGCTGGCCCTGTCGAGTGCCTTCATGTACGTCTCGCGCTACGCCATCAACGGCTGGGGCGTGCTGTTCCTCCAGGAGGTCAAGGGATATACGCTGGCCACGGCCACGCAGGTCATCTCGGTCAACGCCCTGTTGGGCATCGTCGGGACGATCTTCTCGGGCTGGTTGTCCGACACGTTGTTCCACGGCCGCCGCAATGTGCTGGCATTCGGCTTCGGCGTGCTGAACACCGTCGCCCTGTGCCTGTTCCTCTATTCGGGCGACGGCATGTTCGTCAATCTGTTGAGCATGGTGTTATTCGGCATGGCGATCGGGGTGCTGATCTGCTTCCTCGGCGGACTCATGGCCATCGACATCGTGCCGCGCGAAGCCACGGGTGCGGCCCTCGGCATCGTGGGTATGGCCAGCTACGTCGGCGCCGGGTTGCAGGACATTGTCAGCGGATGGCTCATCAATTCGGGCAAGACGGTCACGGACGGTGTTACGACCTACGATTTCGATACGGCGATCATCTTCTGGATCGCGGCTTCGGCGCTCTCGTTCATCCTGGCGCTCTTCGTGTCGAAGAGATCACACGCATAGACGGCAACACGATGAAACCGATTCGATTTATCCTGACTTTATGTGCCCTTGCGGCCGCAGCGGCGGTCTCCGCCCAGTCTGACATGCGGTTCAACCGCGCGCCGCTCCAGCCGCGGCCCTATGCCGAACTGCCGATCGGTGCCGTAAAGCCCGCGGGCTGGCTCGGCGAGCAGCTCGTGCGGATGCGCGACGGTATGACCGGACACCTCGATTCGCTCTATCCGCAGGTCATGGGGCCGCGCAACGGCTGGCTGGGCGGTGACGGCGATGTGTGGGAACGCGGTCCCTACTGGATCGACGGCCTGCTGCCGCTGGCCTACATCCTCGAAGACGAACGGCTGATCGCCAAGGTGAAACCGTGGGTCGAGTGGGCGCTGGCCTCGCAGACGGCCGACGGGAATTTCGGTCCCGTGACCGACCGCCCCGCCGAACCGGGGCTGCAACGAGACAAGGCCCGCGACTGGTGGCCCCGCATGGTGGTTCTCAAGGTGTTGCAGCAATACCATTCGGCGACCGGCGACCGGCGCGTACTGGATTTCATGGACCGCTATTTCCGCTACCAGCTGGCGCAGCTGCCCCGAACGCCGCTCGACAACTGGACCAGATGGGGCCGCCAGCGCGGCGGCGACAACCTTGCGGTGGTTTACTGGCTTTACAACCTCACCGGAGAGAAATACCTGCTCGAACTGGGCGAGCTGATTCACAGACAGATGTTTGACTGGACGGGGGCTTTCCTGCACGGCGACCACTTGAGCCGCCCTTACAGCCTCCACTGCGTCGATCTGGGACAGGGGTTCAAGGAACCGGCGGTTTACTGGCAGCAGAGCGGCGATTCGCGTCATCTTGCGGCGGTGGGCCGCGCCGTGGAGAAGATGCGCCATACGATCGGGCTTCCGACGGGTCTCTGGGCCGGTGACGAGAAGCTCCGCTTCGGCGATCCGACACTCGGGTCGGAACTCTGCACGGCCGTCGAGATGATGTTTTCGCTGGAGCAGATTCTCCAGATCACGGGAGGCCGCGAGTGGGGCGACTATCTCGAACGCGTTGCCTACAACGCCCTGCCGACCCAGACGACCGATGCGCAGGACGCCCGGCAGTATTACCAGCAGGTCAACCAGGTGGAGGTCACGCGCAAGGTGCGTCCCTTCTCGACGCCCCACGAGGACACGGACATCGTTTTCGGCCTCTGTACGGGTTATCCGTGCTGCACGTCGAACCTGCACCAGGGGTGGCCCAAGCTGGTGCAGAATCTTTGGTATGCAACCCGTGACGGGGGCCTGGCCGCCTTGGTCTACGCCCCTTCGACGGTCGAGACCACGGCAGGCGGCATGAAAGTCGCCATCGAGGAGCGCACCGACTATCCCTTCCGCGAGCGGATCGCGTTCCGTGTGACGCTGCCCGGGGCCGGGAAGCGGGCGACGGCGGCATTCCCGCTTCACCTGCGCATCCCCGGCTGGTGCGCCGAACCCGGGATCACGCTCAACGGTGAAAAGGTCGCATTCCGCAGCGTGGGCGAAGGGATCGTGGTCGTGGAGCGCGCGTGGCGTTCGGGCGACTGTCTGAACGTGACTTTCCCGGCGCGCGTCGCCGTGAGTCGCTGGTACGACGAGGCGGCCGTCGTCGAGCGCGGTCCGCTGATCTACGCCCTGCGTATGGACGAGAAGTGGGAGCGTCATGAGATGGAACCCGGGAAACAAGCTCTTTACGGCCCTTATTATTACGAGGTGACCTCGGATTCCCCGTGGAATTTCTGCCTTCCGAAAGCGAACGTCCGGCCCGAAGCGGTCGCCGAAAGTTTCGTGGTGGAGGACGATGGCGAAATGGCGCCCTATCCCTGGACTCTGGACGGCTCTCCGGTGAAGATCCGCACGCGGGCCAACCGCCTGGGCGACTGGACGCTGTATAGCGGATCGGCGGGACCGATCGCCTTCGTCTCCTCGCAGCGGATGTACATGTCGCCCGAAGAGGAGTGGATAGAGTTGATTCCCTACGGCTGTACGACGCTGCGTATCACGGAGTTTCCCGTGCGCTGATCCGTCCGGCGGATTTCCGGAAATGTAAATCACCCCTGCCGGAAATACTTCCGACAGGGGTGAAATCCGCGGGTTTCACGACGAAACGTTTGTAGGCCGCGGCCGTGAGGTCGCGCTGCCCCCTCCCTCCGACCTGTGCGTAGAACCACTCCTGCAGGTGGCCGAGCATCAGGTGGTTGTGTGAATGGTCCGTGCGGGCGTCCCACGGCTCGGGCAGGGCTGTCAACCCATTTTTTACACGATAGAGCCAAAGAAAGCAGGATAAAGAAATCTCCGGTCCGCCGTGTTTGGCCGCGACTACTTTACAGTCGCGGCCAAACACGGTCCCAGCCTTCCTGCGGCGAAAATTGCCGTTGAGAATTATAGCCTTCGGCGCCCGGACACAAGTCCGTGACCTTGTGCCGACAGTTTCTGGTCCACTCGTCACTCCGAGCTACTTTGAAGGGATCAAGCCCATCACGCAAAAAGCCTTGTTTATCCTGTAAAAGAAAAAAGGACGCTGATTACCAGCGTCCTTCAGTGCCCAGGACAAGACTCGAACTTGCACGAACGTAATTGTTCACTACCCCCTCAAAGTAGCGTGTCTACCAATTTCACCACCTGGGCATTGTACTCCCGAATCAACTTTCGGGAGTGCAAATATAGACACTATTTTGCGAATCGCAAAATTTTTGCGCGAAAAACGATAAAATTTGCATCGGGACCGTCCGGACCATTCTGCGGCGGTCCCGGAACGCTTTATTTGAGCTTCATCTCCTTGAGCAGGTAGCCCGCTCCGCCGACACGGTCCACGACGAACAGCACGTAGCGGATGTCTACGGCGATGTTGCGGCAGATCGCAGGGTCGTAGTCGATGTCGCTCATCGTCGAACGCCACGTGCGGTCGAAGTTGATGCCGATGAGTTCTCCTTCGGCGTTCAGCACCGGCGATCCCGAATTGCCGCCCGTGGTGTGGTTCGTCGCCAGGAAGCAGACCGGTACGGTCTTGCGGCCGTCGATCACCGTGCCCCAGCGGCCGTAGTTTTTCGACGCGTAGAGGTCGCGCAGCGACTGCGGAATGTCGTAGTCGTAAATCTCGGGGTTGTCCTTGGCGATGATGCCGTCGAGCGTCGTCTGTGGCTTGTGGTACTCGCCGTCGGCGTACTCGTATCCGGCCACGGAGCCGTAGGCCACGCGGAGCGTCAGGTTGGCGTCGGGGTAGAAGGCCCGCTCGCGGTCCCATTCGCGCAGACCTTTAATATAGGTGGTGTAGAGTTCGTTGAGAATTTTGCTGTTGAGGTTGCGCAGCGACTTGGTTCCCAGCATCCACGAGATATGGTCGAGCATGCGTTTGGTCTCCTCGCGCAGTCGGGCGGCAGGTTGCATGGCCACGCTGTCGGTGCCTTCCCAGACGGCCTCGAAAAGGGCGTCGGCATGGGCTTCCGGCGATTTGTAGCGGGTTATGCCTTCGGCGAAGGAGGGTATGCGGTAGATTTGCGGGCAACGGCCGTATTCGCGGAATGCCTGGCGCCAGAGCGCCCGCTCGGTGGGCTTGCGCCGTGCGAAACACTCCTCGGCGCGTTCTTTGGGGGTATAGGCTGCCGGCAGCGTCGACAGCGTTTCGCGGGTGATCTCGTAAGCGAAATAGGCATCCATGATACGGCCGTATTCGGCGCGCAGGCCCATCACTACGGCGTATTCGGGGTGCTCCACGGACCAGAGTCCGAATTGCGTCTCGTAATCGAATTTTGCTGCGACGGTCCCGCGGCGGTTGATGCCCAGCGCTTCGCCCTGCCATTTTTTCCAGGCGTTGGCGATCGAGGCGTGTTTGGCGGCATAGTGGATGCGCAGCGCGGGGTCGGACTCCTGCGCTTTGGTGATGATGTCGAGGCGCCCCGTGCGGATAGCGATCTTGGCCGGATCGGAACGTTCGGCGATGTAGGCCACGGCGTCGGAAAGGATATACTCCTGCGTGTTGCCCGGGAATCCGTAGATCATCGTGAAATCGCCCTCTTTGATCCCTTTCGTCGATATCGTGAAATGTTTTTTCGGACGATACGGAACGTTCCGGGGCGAGTAGGCCGCCGGGCGGTTGTCTTTCGAAGCATAGACGCGGAACATCGAGAAGTCGCCCGTGTGGCGGGGCCAGATCCAGTTGTCGGTGTCGCCCCCGAACTTGCCGATCGACGAGGGCGGCGCGGCCACGAGGCGCACGTCGTCGAACTGCTCGTAGACGAACAGGAACTGCTGGTTGCCGTAGTACATCTGTTCGACCGAGGCTTTGTAGCCCGTGCCTTCGGCTTCGGCTTTGCGGACGATCTCCTCCGCCGTCTCGCCTGCGGCGATCCGGTCGGTCACATCGTCCATGCGGACGAGGAAGCGGACCCAGAGTTTTTCGTTAGGCAGCTCCTCGGCCCGGGACATGGCCCAGAAACCATTGGTCAGGTAGTCGTGCTCGACGGTCGAATGTTTCTGAATGGCGTCGTAGCCGCAATGGTGGTTGGTGAGCAGCAGGCCTTCGGGCGAGATGAGTTCGCCCGTACAGCCGCCGTTGAAGAGCACGACGGCGTCCTTCATCGAGGCCTTGTTGATCGAGTAGATGTCTTCGGCCGTGAGGCGGAAGCCTTTTGCGCGCATGTCGTCGATGCGTTCGGAGATCAGGCTCGGGAGCCACATGCCCTCGTCGGCCAGTGCGGGCAGGAGGGCGAGGGCGGCGAGCAGGGTCAGCAGGGTACGTTTCATGAATTTAAAAATTTATCTAATTCGGTGTATACTTTCTGGACGGGGAGTCCCATGACGTTGTAGAATGAGCCTTCGATACGCTCGATGGCGGCATAACCGATCCACTCCTGGATGCCGTACGACCCGGCTTTGTCGAAGGGGCGGAAGGTGTCGACGTAGTGTGCGATCTCCTCGTCGGTGAGCTTGCGGAACCAGACGCCGGTACGTACTTCGAAGGAGTGCATCCGGCAGGCGGTGCGCAGCGTGACGCCCGAAATGACCGTGTGGCGGCGTCCCGAGAGGCGGCCGAGCATCCGGCAGGCGTCGTCGCGGCCGTGGGGTTTCCCCAGAACCTCGCCGTCGAGCACGACCACCGTGTCGGCGGTCAGCAGGATGTCGTTCGGGGCGAGCGGTGCGGGGTAGGTCTCGCTTTTCAGGCGCGAGAGGTACAGCGGGACCTGCTCGGCCGGGAGATCTTCGGGATAGGTCTCTTCGCAGTCGTATTTCGGGGCCAGTTCGTAGGGAAGCCCGCAGCCGGTCATCAGCTCCCTGCGCCGCGGCGACTGCGACGCCAGCAGCAGGCGGTAGGGTTTGAGTTTGTCGTTGAGCAGCATCTGTTTCTGTTGTTTTGAGTCTTTGTTCGTTCCGGAGTTCCGGGCGTTGTTATTCGCGGCCTGTGGCCGCGTTTTCAAGTCCGACCCACCCCTAAATCCCCGCCCCAGGCGGGGACTTCGTGCCGCTATGCGGCAAATTCGGCACTTTCGGTCGGTTACCGGATGTCGAAATTCAGCAATTCACGTCCCTCGAGAGTCGCACGCAGCGTGTCGCCGGGCTTCACCTCTCCGACGCCCGCGGGCGTTCCCGTGTAGAGCAGGTCGCCCATGCGCAGGGTCATGTACTGCGACACCGTGGCGATGATCCGGTCCACCGTGAAGAGCATTTCCGAGGTGTCGCCCCTTTGGCGGCGCTCCCCGTTCACGTCGAGCGTGAAGTGCAGCCGCTGCACGTCGCCGCCCAGCTCCTGCAAAGATACGAATTCCGGAGCAATCGCCGCCGAACGGTCGAAAGCCTTGCAACTCTCCCACGGCAGCCCCTCGGCGATGGCCTTCCGTTGGAGGTCGCGGGCCGTGAAGTCGATGCCCAGGGTCACCTCGTCGTAATAGCGGTGTGCGAAACGTTCGGCGATGGCCTTGCCCACGCGGTTGATCCGCACCACCAGTTCGCATTCGTAATGCACCTCCTTCGAGAACGACGGGATGTAAAACGGGTCGTTGTTGCGCAGCAGCGCCGTGTCGGGCTTGAGGAAAAACATCGGTTCCCCGGGGAGTTTCCCGCTGTCGTTCAGCTGTTCGTGCAACTCGGCGGCATGTTCGGCGTAGTTGCGGCCTATGCAGATGATTTTCATGCTCTCTCCTTATTTATTGTGGTCGTAGCGCTGTGCCCGGATCACCATCCAGATCACGTAAATCGGCAGGTAGACGGCGAGGATTATCGAAAAGGCCTCCTGCTGGCCGGTCAGTTCGAGTATTGTTGTAAATAAAATCAATAAACCGCCGATTATCACCAGGTGTCGTCGCATGAACGACGAAAGACCGTCGATGTCGACGTTTTTGCGTTTCTCCTTCGACAGGGTGTTGTAACCCGAGATCAGCATCGGGAACCGTTTGACCAGCAGGCCGCATACGATTACAAGTGCTCCGGTGAGCAGAGGTGCGAGAGGGTCGTTCATCGGAAGCTATTTTATTGTCTGTGCGTGTAGTTCTGCGACCATCCGCGCCGCGAACCGTTCGCTGGCGCCCGGGCCGCCGATGATCGTTTGCAGTCCGCCGAAGTCGGCGAGCATCTTTCCGCGCTTGCTGCCGCCGTGCAGAATCGCCCGCAGCTCGCGTTCGGCGCAGTCGACCGAGAAATCCGACTGGATGATCTCGGCGACGGCTTCGCGCCCCAGGTTCAAGTTCACGAGCGATACCCAGGGGACCTTCAGCACGTAGGGCCGCAGCCATACCTGCCACCACACCGTGCGGTAGACCACCACCTCGGGAATGCCCAGCAGGGCGGTTTCGAGCGTCGCCGTGCCCGATGTCACCACGGCCGCTTCGGCCGCCGCCAGCGTCTCGTAGGTCTGGTCCGAGACGTAGCGGATGTCGCTTCCGGCGATGTATTGTTCATAAAGCGCCCGGTCGAGCCACGCGACGCCCGCCACCACGAACTGGTGCTCGGGGAATTTTCGCGACAGCGCGGCCATCAGCGGCAGGTTGTCGCGGATCTCGCCCCGGCGGCTGCCGGCCAGCAGGGCGACGATCGGGCGCTGGTCGAGGGAGTTGCGGCGGCGGAACTCCTCGGGTGTCGGGAGCGTCGTCCGCCGGGTCTCGATGGCGTCGACGAGCGGGTTGCCCTCGAAAATGGGTTCGATGCCGTGCTTCGGAAAATAGGTCCGCTCGAAAGGGAAGATGATGAAGAGCCGGTCGACGTATTTGCGGATCGCCTTCACCCGCCATTCGCGCCACGCCCAGACCTTCGGGGCGATGTAGTAGAAGGTGCGGATGCCGTGCTCCCTGGCCCAGCGGGCCATCTTCATGTTGAATCCGGGGTAGTCGATCAGGATCAGCACGTCGGGGGCGAACTCCGCCACGTCGGCTTGACACTCCCGCATCTGCCGCCGGATGGTCCCGAGGTTTTTAAGCACCTGCACGATGCCGAAGAACGAGGTTTCCCGATAATGCTTTCGTAAGTTCTCCTTGCCGCCTGCCGCCGCCATAAGGTCTCCGCCCCAGAAGCGGAATTCCGCCTGCGGGTCGGCTTTCAGCAGCCCTTCGATCAGGTTTGCGCCGTGCAGGTCGCCCGAAGGCTCTCCGGCTATAAGGTAATATTTCATTTTTTCGATTTTATAGGGCGCCTTTCGCCCTGCCTTGTCCTCCGCGAAAGGGAAATACGTCTGTATGTCCCTTCCGCGTCAGCCTTCGTTATGTCAAAATCCGCCTCTCTAAAATCAAAAAGTCGGGGCCGATTGCTCTTTCAACTTTCTAAAAGGTCGGGCCGCAACTCTTTCGTGCGTCGGTAAGCCTCGTCGTCCTGCCACTGGGCGATCTCGGCGAAGTTGCCCGACAACAGCACGTCGGGGACCCGCCAGCCGCGGAACTCCGCCGGCCGCGTGTAGACCGGAGGTGCCAGCAGGTTGTCCTGGAACGAGTCCGTGAGGGCCGACGCCTCGTCGCCGATGGCCCCGGGGATGATCCGCACGACCGAGTCGGCGATGATGCAGGCTGCCAGCTCGCCACCCGTCAGCACGTAGTCGCCGATCGAGATTTCGCGCGTGACGAGGTGCTCGCGGATGCGGTGGTCGATGCCCTTGTAGTGGCCGCAGAGGATGATGATGTTTTCAAGCGTCGACAACCGGTTGGCCTCGTGCTGGTTGTAACGGTTACCGTCGGGAGAGGTGTAGATGACCTCGTCGTAGCGCCTCTCGCTCTGGAGTTTCTCGACCAGTTCGAAGACCGGTTCGCACTTCATGACCATACCCGCTTCGCCGCCGAACGGATAGTCGTCGGTGGTCTTGCGGCGGTCGTGGGCGTAGTCGTGCAGGTTGTGGACGACGATCTCCACGAGGCCCTTCTCCTGCGCCCGTTTGAGTATGGATTCGTTGAGCGGGGAGGTCATGAGTTCGGGGACGGAGGATATGATGTCAATGCGCATGTCTGAAAATGATGTCTTTCGTGGAATTTTCGGCCAGCGGGATCTCCTGCCCGCGGTAGAGCGTGTAACCCGTGTAGCCCAGTTCGGTGAAGAGCGCGACGATCTGCGGACGGTTTTCGTCGCCCGTCTCGATCAGCACCGTGGGGCGGAGCCTCTCCAGCAGAGGGCGCATCTCCCGCATCACGACGACCTCGTAACCCTCGATGTCGCATTTGATGAAGTCGATCCGCTCCAGTTTGCCGAACAGCTCGCTGCCGCGGCGCATCTGGGCCGTGAACTCCACGTCGGCCTTGCCGCCGCCTTCGTTGACGAAGTTCTGCCCCGTGCCGAAATAGCCCGTCTCGCGCGCCGAGTCGTTGGCCATCGAGACCGGCTTCGATTCCGTGCCCAGGGCGTAGGGGAGGATGTCGACGTTCCCGCAGCGGCGGAGGTTGCGGCTCAGCACCTTGCGGATCGGGGCCACCGGTTCCACGGCGAAAACCTTTCCCGAGGGACCCGCGAGGCGGGAGATCGTGCGGGCGTAGTAGCCGAGGTTGGCGCCGATGTCGATGCACGTGTCGCCTGCGCGGACCAGTTTCGGCAGGTGGTAGACGTACTCCGTGGCAGGGGCGTAACGCCCGATGCCCAGCCGCTGCCAGAGGAAGAACAGTCGGCTCACGGCGCGCAGGTAGCCTTCTAACGGCAGGGTGCGGTAGAGAATCTTATGGATCAGGGTTTTCACGGGAACAATGGTTGTGGGCGGCGCGAACCGGTCGGGGACGGATGTGCGGCAGTATGTATTTCCGGGATCATTCTTGATTCCTGTAATTCACCTCCTCGTTCAGCACCTCGACGATGAAGGGGTTGTAGAGCAGTTCGTGGCCGATCGTCGACTCGGGACCGTGGCCGGGATAGACGTGCACCTCCTCGCCCAGCGGAACCAGGGAGTCGAGGATCGAGCGCATGATCCACGAATAGTCGCCGCCCGGCAGGTCCGTGCGGCCGATCGACTCGCGGAAAAGCGTGTCGCCCGTGAAGAGCGATTTCGAGACGGGTTCGTACAGCGCCACATGGCCGGGGGTGTGGCCGGGGGTGCGGATTACGCGCAGGACGGTCTCCCCGAAGCGGACCTCGGGCATGGTGTCGAGGTCGAGGTCCGCTGCGGGCATCTGTCCGATCTTGACCCCGAAGACCGAGCCGCTCGTCGCGGCGTTGTCCAGCAGGAACCGGTCCTTCGACGAAAGGGCGAAAGGAATGCCGTAGCGCTGTTTGAGGTGCTCGACGCCCAGCGTGTGGTCGAAATGGCCGTGGGTGTTGACCGCCATGACGGGTTTCAGCCCGTGCTCGGCGATGAAGTTGTCCAGTGCGGCATCTTCGCGCGGGTTGCTGTTTCCGGCGTCGATGACGATGCACTCTTTGGTGTCGTCCCAGACGACGTAGGTGTTTTCCTGTATCGGATTGAATTGCAGGCAGGCGATTTTCATAATGATGGCTGTTTTAATGCAGTCGGTTTGGCAAAGATAGTGCTTTTTACGGGATTTTACCTATCTTTATGACCCAAAACGATCCGATCTCATGAAACGATTTTTTGCGCTTTTCGCGGCCCTGACCCTGCTTTGCACGGGGATTTCGGCCCAGACGACCGCCTGCCGGACCGAAACCAATATCGCTTACCGCAATGCTGCGGACGATGGTTATGTCGATTCGCTCTGCCGGCTGGATATTTGTTATCCGGTGGATAGAAAAGGATTCCCGACCGTCGTGTGGTTTCACGGCGGGGGCCTGACGGGCGGGCGGCGCGAGATTCCGAAGGCGCTGTGCGACAAAGGCTTCGCCGTGGTGGGCGTGGACTACCGCCTCGCTCCGCGCGTGAAGGTGGCCGACTGCGTGGCGGATGCCGCCGCTGCGGCCGCATGGGTGGTGAAAAACATCGCTTCGTACGGCGGCGACCCGCGGCTGATCTTCATCGCCGGACACTCGGCGGGAGGTTACCTGACTTCGATGATCGGACTGGACAAACGCTGGATGGCGCCCTACGGCATCGACCCCGACACGGCGTTCGCGGCGCTGATCCCTTACAGCGGGCAGGTCGTGACCCACTTCGCGCGACGCCGCGAAATGGGGATTCCCGATACGCAGGTGGTCGTGGACGACATGGCGCCGCTGAACTACATACGTCCCGACTGCCCGCCGATCCTGATTCTCTCGGGCGACCGCGAGCGGGAGATGCTGGGCCGCTATGAGGAGAACGCCTATTTCTGGCGCATGATGCAGGTGGCGGGGCATCCCGACGTCGGGATCCGCGAGTTCGACGGGTTCGACCACGGCAACATGCCCCAGGCGGGCCATTACGTCGCGGTGCGCTACATCCGCGACTTTGTGAAAAAACGGGAGCGATAATTGCGGTCCCTGACGCGTAAAACGGAGTGTTATGAACGGATGGATGAAATTGGCGGCCGCACTTTTCGCCGCGGCGTCGCTTGCGGGGTGTTCGCTGCTGAAGGTGGCCGTGGCCACGGGCGACCCCCTTTCGAAGGAACAGATGAACGTGCGGACCATGACGCGCGGCTTTTACTACGACATGGCCGGCGAGGTGGCCCGTGCGGCCGACTCGATCGTTGCGGCGTCGTCGGACGTGAACGTGCGTGTGGCGGCCGTGCGGTGGAAAATCCGCGCTACGCGCGCCGGGGTGACCGCCGCCATGCAGGGGATTCCCGACGTGGCGCTGGCCGACCTGTGGATCCTGTGCCGCCGCATGAATGAATCTTTTGCCGAAGCTCCCGATTCGCTGCTGTTCGGTCCCCAGAGCGACATCGCCCGCGACGCCGCCCTGCGGCTCGACCGCCGGGCCGGAAGGCTCGCCCGGCAAGTGCTTCCGGCGGACCGTTACGATCTGATGGCGGCCTTCGTCGACGACTATATCCGGAAAAATCCCGCCTCCGAAGGCGACGAGACCGACAACACGACCCTCGCGTGGCTGGAATACCTCCGGGCGGCCGGCGTCGAACACGACTACGCCACCGGTTCGATCGCCGAGGTGCTGGCCGACGTCAACGACCGCCTGAGCGGCCAGACGCAGCAGGTGACCAACAGCGTGAGCTGGTCGAAGGACATCTTCGAGATGCGGCTCCGGCAGGACAGCCTGCGCCTGCAGGTCGGGGCGCAGCTCGATTCGCTGGAACGCAGTTTTACGCGCATTGTGGTTGTCGCCGAGCACCTGCCCGAGATTTCGGACAAGGTGCTGGAGGAGCTGAACCGGCAGGCCACGCAGTTGATCTGGACGATGAACGCTTCGGTGGACAACGCTTTCGCCGACTTCGACCGCCAGCGCGGCGAGTTGCAGCGGTACGTCACGCGCGAGCGCGAGGCGCTGGTCGAGCAGCTGCGCACGACGGGCGATGAACTGGTCCGGACGACGCTCGACGCCCTGCCGGGACTCGTCGGCAAAATCCTGCTCTACGTCGTGCTGGCACTCGCGGTTTTGATCGGCGGGCCTTTCGCGCTGGGTTTCTGGCTCGGCGGCGTGCGGGCGCGCGCCAAGGTGAAGAAGGCGGAAAAAAGCTGATTCCGGCGGACTCCGGGGCCCCTTCCCGTCGGGAAGTTTTGCCGAGCCGCACGCAATTCGGGTTTGAACCCGTCCGGCTTTTTCATATCTTTGCATCCCAAACTCGAATTTATGGCAAGAATGGCACGTAAAAAAGCGAACTATCCCCTGATCGAGGGGCTTGAAATAACGACCCTCGCGGCCGAGGGCAAGGCCATGGGCCGCTGGAACGATGTGGTGGTCTTCGTGCCGCTGACCGTTCCGGGCGACGTGGTCGACGTACAGATCCGTTCGAAACGCCGCCGCTTCATGGAGGGCTTCGTGGTGCGCTATGTGAAAAAATCGCCGTTGCGGGCCGAGGCGTTCTGCGAGCACTTCGGCGTCTGCGGCGGCTGCAAGTGGCAGAACCTGCCCTACGGGGAGCAGCTGCGCTTCAAGACCGAGCAGGTCCGCGACCAGCTGACGCGCATCGGCAAGATCGCCCTGCCCGAAATCGCGCCGTGCCTCGGCTCC